>Ga0114931_10002178_pt1 | contig 24941 bp, 29 predicted proteins | sample 2SBtaG_FD_89579 | JGI IMG/M metagenome (GOLD analysis project Ga0114931, IMG submission 89579) | Deep subsurface microbial communities from Kolumbo volcano to uncover new lineages of life (NeLLi) - 2SBTROV14_V59a metaG | ecosystem: Environmental > Aquatic > Marine > Volcanic | place: Kolumbo... | reverse complement strand
GATGCTGTAGAGATAGGCGACCCCGGTGCCCAAGCCGATCAGGGTGAACATGTTGAGGCTGCGGTTGATCACCGATTGCCAACCGCGCACGAAGAACGGCCAGCCGCCCCACAGCACCACCGGCGTGGCTAGCACCAATTCGGCCCAGTTCAGCGTGCGCGGGGTCGCGAGCCACTCGAAGGAGAGCCCGACGTACTCGCCCATGGCGAGAATCAATAGCGGCACGGTCAGTACCGCACTCACCGAGAAGCGGCGGGTCATGTCCACGAGTTCCGGGTTCTCTTCCTCCTCCGCGCTCACCGTCATCGGCTCCAGCGCCATACCGCACTTGGGGCACTCGCCCGGCGCGTCGCTCATCACCTCCGGGTGCATCGGGCAGGTGTATTGGGTGCGCACCGCCGGCGCGGATGGAAGCTCGGACTCCAGGGCCATACCGCATTTCGGACAGTTGCCGGGTCCGTCCTGGCGTACCTCGGGGTGCATCGGGCAGACGTAGGCGCTCCCTCCGCCAGCGGGCGCCGACGGCGGGCGATGTTGCGACGCGCCGCCGAGGTAGTCGCTCGGCGCCGCCTCGAACTTCTCCAGACAGCGCACGCCGCAGAAGCGGTAGGTCTCGCCATCGTGCACCGCCTGGTGCGTGGATTCCGCCGTGACGCTCATCCCGCACACCGGGTCGCGCAGGGTGCCGGGGTCCGCGCCGTGGTGGTGATGGTGCGCGTGCGAGTGTTGCATGATGGATGAACTCCTTCGATAAATGAGGCGCGAATCGGATCGGTAATCGCTGTCCCGATCTCGCGCCGACCGTCAAAGCATAGAGACCCTCGGCTCGTCGCGAGGTTTCCGCGACATTACCGATAGTTAAGGGGTGCTGCCGCAGATGCTCCGCGCCGGAAAGCCCGCGCCGCTGCTATGCTGCACTGCCGCCGCTAGGCGCCGATCGGGTTACCAAAGCGTATCGTTGCCGCCACGTCCAGGTAAGGCGCCGACCTCCAGGATGCGCCGGATGGGCTTCGCGACCACCAGCAAACTGATCCTCGTGATGCTGCTGTGGGCGGTGTGCTTTCCGCTCATCCTGGCGGGGATCGGCTCGGCGCCGCACCTGAGCTTCGCGACGTTGCGCGCGCTGCTCGCCGCCACCGTCTTGCTTGCCCTGACGGCGATACTCGGTCGGCGCTTTCCCCGCGACCTGCGGGTGTGGGCGCTGCTCGCGCTCAGCGGCTTCGGCGCCACCTCGCTCGGATTCCTCGGCATGTTTCACGCCGCAGAGTTCATCAGCCCCGGCGTCGCCACCGTAATCGCCAATACCCAGCCACTGATGGCAGCGGTGCTCGCCCACGCGTTTTTAGACGAGCGGCTCGACGCCCGTGCCAAGACGGGACTCGCCCTGGGCTTCGCCGGGATCGTGCTGATCGCCGTGCCGCGGCTGCTCGCACCCGGCGCCGCCACCTATGCCGTCGGGGTCGCCTACATCGGGCTCGCGGCACTCGGGATCACGGGCAGCAACGTGCTGCTCAAGCGCCTCGCCGGTCGCGTCGATCCGCTGGTCGCGATGGGTATACAACTCGCCTTCGGCAGCGTGCCGCTCGCGATCGCCGCAGGGCTGACCGAAATCCCGGCGGCGATCGATTGGTCGCCGACTTTCGTGATCGTGCTGCTAGCCCTGGCACTGCCGGGCACCGCGCTGGTCTACTGGCTATGGTTTTCACTGCTCGCCGCGCTTCCTTTGAATCGCGCCAATGCCTTCAGCTTCCTGATCCCGGTCTTCGGTCTCGCCATGGGCGTGGGATGGTTCGGCGAGTCTCTCGGTGGCTTCGAGATCATCGGCGTGACACTGACCCTGATCGGTCTGGCGCGAGTGATCCGTGGCTCATCCGAAAACCGAACAGTCCAAACGCAGGCGGCGCGTGGTCGTGCCTGAAATGCGCCGGAACCCGCCGCCCCGGCGCTCAGCGCAGTGCGGAGAGATCGAGCACCAGCAGCTCACCCATCCACAACGCATGCTCGGTGTGATCGGCAAGATCATCACCGGTCTCGGGGTGGACGAGCACCGTGAGCCCGGCGCGGTTGAGCGTCAGAAACGGTACCAGCGCACCGAACTGCGCCGCGCCGAAGGCGATTTGATAGCTCCCCAGGGGGTGCGGCCCGACCGGGTCGTCGTGCCATCGCCCGAGTCGCACGTCGAAGCGCTTCGCGATCGCCTTACGGAGAGTCTGCGCGACCTCGCGCGTCTGCCCGTCGTAGTAAACGTGGGCGTGGTAACCGCGTACCTGTTTGGCGCTTCGCTCACTCGCCGCGCCACCCCTCGCGTCACGCTCACCCATCGGCCTGCTGCTCCAACCTTGCCGCGCCACGACGCGCACCACCGCGCGCAACCATAGCACCTTGAGATCGAGATAGGCGCTCCCCGCACCTCCGGGGCAAGCCGCTCTACGGCCCTTGACCTGGGCGTAGCACCAAGGTTCTAGACTTTAGTCGACCCCCTGGAGTTAGCGATGGAAAGGCCGCAAAAACAACACGAAGTGCTGACGATTGCTGGCGCCGGACCCGCCGGATTGGCCGCCGCGATCACCTTGGCACGCGCCGGGCGCCGGGTTGTCGTCCATGAGGCATGTGCCGAGGTCGGCCATCGCTTTGGCCATGACTTGCAGGGTCTCGAGAACTGGACCACGAAAAGCGACGTCATCGAAGAGCTTCGCGCCTTCGGCGTCTCCACGAAATTCGCACACCGCGCCTGGCACAGCGGGGTCGCGTTCGACGCGTGGCGGCAATGTTATCCGGTGCACTGCGCCGAGCCATTGTTTTACATGCTTTCGCGAGGCCCCGGAGAGGGCACGCTCGACCACGCGCTGTTGTGGCAGGCACAATCGCTCGGAGTGGAGATACGCTTCAATAGTCGTGTTCCACAGGGGCAACCGGTACCAATCTCGGCGCGCGGCCCGTCGCGCGGTGACGCGATCGCGGTTGGATATCACTTTAGGACGAACTTCGACGAAGGCTTCTGGGTCGTTTGTGACGAACGCCTGGCTCCGGGGGGCTACGCCTACCTGTTGGTGATGGACGGGCATGCAACGCTCAAGGCCTGCATGTTCGCGGATTTCCACAATGCCTGGCACTACGCACGGGAGGCGGTGGTGGCGTTTCAGCGCCTGGTAGGAATCGAGTTGGTAACACCCAGGCGCCACGGCGGAACGGGTAGCTTCAGAGGACCGCCCCGGTTGCAAGCGACCGCGACCCGAGTCGCGGGTGAACAGGCCGGTTTCCAGGATTGTTTGTGGGGCTTCGGGATCCGGATTGCGATACGCTCGGGTGTCCTTGCCGCCCAGAGCATCCTCGATGACACGGACTACGAGACGCTGTGGCGCGCAAACTTTGCCCCCGGCATGCGTGCCTCGGTGGTCAATCGCGCCCTCTACGGGCACTTGGGCAATGGCGGCTACCGTTGGCTGCTCCGACACTTTAGCAGCCGTCGCGATCTGCGCTCGACGCTGCGTCACCACTATCGGACAAATCGAATCGCACGCTTGATTGAACCCTGGGCGCACCGTTGGTGGGACCGCCAGCAGCACTCGCGACCACCCGCCTTCGGCACGGCAGGATGACGGAGTCTGCAAGCGCCTCGCGGTGATCCCCGGAACCACGCCGAACACCGTTCTCGAAGTCCGACGTCCCGATTGCCGACACCTTGTCGTCGGCTGTCCGCACACCGTCGCTCGCACGGCAATCAGCAGCCGGTAGACGAAAATGCGCGCGTGGCGCCCGAATCGCGCGCGCAATCGGCCTGAATATCGTCGCGGGACAAGGAACCCGCGCTGTCCCGACCCGGGCTAACGCGGTGCCTGACGCGGCAGGCGACTAGGTCGGAGTTTTTAGTGAGTACACCGCACACTCGGTTGCGCGTGGTAGCGGCGCTCTCGGCGTCGTCGCTGGGCGCGACCACGGTTCGGGCTCAGCCCGGCGACGGTTATTACGGTGGCCACATGTGGGGAGGCGGCTGGATCGCCGGTCCGCTCATGATGGCGGTGGTGGTCGCGGTAACGGTCGCGGTCGTGGTACTGCTGATACGCTGGCTCGGCGGTCCGGCACAGAACCCACCTCCCCCTGCGGCTGCCGAGCGGACACCCCTCGATATCCTCAAGGAGCGCTTCGCCCGCGACGAAATCGACAAGCAGGAATTCGAGGAGCGGCGGCGCGTACTCGAAGATTGACCGTGCCCGCGTCGCCGTAGGACCGGCGGTAGCGTGTTGTAAGGCCACGTTCACGAGCCCTGCGCTCGACGTGGGGCTCGAACGCATGAGGATACCTCGAAACGTTATGCGTGCTGCGAATGGCTCGCAAAGATAAACTCCTTCACCGCCGCCGCCAAACCGTATGCCCGCCCCTTTTCTATATCGTTGCCGTGCGCGGTTGCTTCGTCACCGTGCGCCATGCTTCCCCGCCGTGCCGGTGCCCGCCCGGCTGGGTGGTAGATAGCCCGTGGGAATGAGGCAGGCCGAGGACGTAACCGGGGTCGAGCGTGACCTTGATAAGCCGCTCCCCGAAGTCGGGTGACAGGCGTTAAACGTTGAGATTGGGCAGTCATCCCAACGAAGATGCCCGCTCGGCTTACGGTTTTGTATAGTTCTCGCCACCGACCCCCAAGCCCGGACCGACCAAACTGATCGAATCACGTGCACTGGGCGAGGCGTGCGCGGCCATCAGCCACGAGGCGTAACCATGAAGATCCTGCTGATCGAAGACGATGCAGAGACCGCGGCCTATATAGCCAACGGCCTGAAAGAACACGGCCACACGGTGGATCTGGCGGCCACCGGTCGTGACGGGCTGTTCCTCGCCGCCGGTGAGCCCTACGACATGATGGTCGTCGACCGGATGGTGCCCGAACTCGACGGATTGGCTATCGTCAAGACGATTCGAGCCGCGGACGTCAAGACGCCGGTGCTGTTCCTGACCGCGCTCGGCGGGGTCGACGAGCGGGTCGCCGGGCTCGAAGCCGGGGGCGACGACTATCTGGTCAAGCCCTTTGCCTTCTCCGAACTGCTGGCGCGTATCAACGCCCTCGCTCGGCGCCCGCCGCTGGGCGCGGCACAAACCGAGTTGCGGGTCGCCGACCTCGAGATGGATCTGCTCAAACGCAACGTCACCCGGCACGGAGAGACCATCGAGCTACAACCACGGGAGTTCAAACTGCTCGAATACCTGATGAGCCACGCGGCCCAGGTCGTGACCCGCACCATGCTGCTCGAACACGTCTGGGATTTCCACTTCGATCCGAACACCAACGTGGTTGAGACCCATATCAGCCGGCTGCGTGCCAAGGTCGACAAACCATTCGGGAGCGCACTGATTCACACCGTGCGCGGCGCAGGCTACTCGCTGCACCCACCGGAGTAAGTCACGTTGCGCGCCCACCACCTGATCCGCTCGGTGCCGGTGCGCAATGCGCTGGCGCTGGTCGCGATCTCAACGCTGGTAATGGGCGTGCTACTCGCGGTGATTCATGGGTGGATGCTCTCGCTACTCGACCGTCATCTGGTCGAGACCATCGAGACGCACGCTCAGGTCCTGCGCGATGACTTCGAGCAGGACGGGCGCGGCGCGATGCTCGGGCTGGTCGCGCGCCACCACCAAGCGCGTGCAGCGAGCCCGCTACACATCCTAGTGCTCGACGCCCGCGGCAAGGTACTCGGAGGTGATCTATCGCCGGTCGCGCCAGTCGTTGGCTGGCAGACGATTGCGCGTGCGCGAATCGCGGCGAGCACAGATAATCGGGGCGCGCCTCTACGCGGGCTGGGCGCATGGTTCGACGCCGACACCTTCGTCCTGGTCACCGACGACACCCGGAATCAGGTCCAGAGCGCCCGCTTGCTGCTGCTGTCCTTCGGCTCGGCGCTTGCGATCACGGTGGTGCTGGTCCTCGGCGGCGGCGTCGCGGTCGGCGTATCGCTGCTGCGGCGTGTGGAACGTATGGACACCACTGCCCGGCAGATCATGGCGGGCGATCTCAGCCGGCGGATCCCGGTTGGCGCGACCGGCGACGAACTTGGCCGACTCGCCGAAGGGCTCAATCGAATGCTCGCACGGATCGAGGAACTGGTGGCCAATCTGCGCCACATCAGCGGCGACATCGCCCACGATCTGCGCACTCCGCTCGGACGCCTGCGCCAGCGTCTCGACGCCTGCCGGATCAAGCCGCGCAGTGCCGCCGAGTACGAGGCGGCGATCGACGGCGCGATCACCGACAGCGACACGGTGCTCGCGACCTTCGACGCGCTGCTGCGCATCTCCCAGATCGAGAGCGGCGTGGTTCGCTCGCGCTTCACCAGCGTCGACCTCGGAGCAGTCGCCGAAAATGTGGTCGAGGCCTACGCCGCGGTCGCCGAGGACGAAAGCAGACGCCTGGAAGCGCACATCGAGCCCAACCTCGCCGTGCTCGGCGACCGCGAACTGCTCACCCAGATGCTCGCCAACCTGATCGAAAACGCCCTCCACCACACGCCGCGCGGCGCGCGAGTCGAGTTGCGCGCGGAACTGGCCGGTGACGGCGCGCGACTCACGGTGAGCGATGATGGGCCGGGGATCCCGGCGGCCGAGCGCGAGCGTGTCTTTCGCCGCTTCTACCGCCTCGACGCCAGCCGCTCGAGCGCTGGCAACGGCCTCGGGCTGAGTTTGGTGAGTGCAATCGCCAAGCTTCACGGCGCCACCGCAACCCTTGAGGATAACCATCCCGGTCTGCAAGTGGTGATCTCAAGCATCGGCACCTCCAGTTGATTCGATGACGGCGCCGACGGTCGTAACCGGTAACGGGGACCCGCGACGAAGTCGCTGGTTGAACGCCGTATTCTGGAGCGCGCTAGCGACCGCGTTGACGCTCGGCGCCCTGGCCGTCGTGTTTCACGATCTGAACCTCGATCTACTGCTCCGGATCCTTGCTGGCGCGGACTGGATTTGGCTCGTCGCGATGCTCGCCGCGGTCCCGGCCGAACAACTGCTGCGCGCCTGGAAGTGGCGTCAGATCCTCTACGACATCCGCCCGGTCGCCACCTTGCGCCTGTTCGGCGCGGTGATGGCCGGATACTTCGCCAACGTGCTGGTGCCGATCGGGGTAAGCCCGCTGGTGCGCGCCTGGCTGGTGGCCAGGCTCGAAGGTCTTGCTGTCTCGACCGCGCTACTGACCACCGCGATCGAACGCTTCATCGACGGCATCGTGTTCGCCCTCCTGGTCGGGACCCTGGTGTGGCGCTACGACTTTCCCGATGCACCGCAAGTCTTGCAGCCGATCTTCGCTGCGGCGGGTCTGGGCGGTCTGCTGCTGTTCGCGGGATCGCTACTCGGCGTGTTCGCGCTTCGCCACCGTCTCCTCAATCGCGGCTCGATCTCGGGGCGCGCAATGGCGCGCCTGGAGCGTGCCTTTGACGGCCGTTTCAAGGGACTCGGCGACGCCGTCGCCGGCGGCATCGTCTGGCCTCGTTCGTTCGCGCGAGGCGCGGGGGTGTGGCTCGCAAGTCTGCTCATGAAGGCCGTCTCGACCAGTCATTTCCTGTGGGCGGGATTCGCCTTCGGGATCGTGCTGCCGCCCACCGACTACCTGTTCATCATGGTGTTCGCCGGCTTTTCCCTGATCATCAGCCGATTCGTTCGGATCCCCGGCGGCGGCGTGATCGGCGCTGCCTTCGCCCTCAAACTGCTCGGCGTACCCGACGAAGAAGCCTTGGCGATGGTTACGGTGGTACATGTGGTGACGCTGGTGACGATCATCGCGATGGGCGCGACCGCGCTCTGGTGCAGCGGCGTCGCGCCCGCCGAATTGCGGCGGATACGCGCATCACGATAGCGTGGAGTCGGTGATTCCACGAAGATCTCGACCGCTTCGGCGCCGCTCGATCACAGTGAGAATCGAATGCGCAGTTTGCGTAGCACGGCGATCGCGCCGAGCGCTGTCGATTCCCGCGCACGCGGGTATTTTGACTACCTCGACCACCATCGGCTGGATTTTCATGCCCGCCGCCCCGGTAGCCTATAGAACGTTTGCGGCACCCACCGGTCAGAACCCGGAACCAATCGAGGGAGACGCGTATGCCCGAAGCATTTGCGGTCGGCGGAGTACTGGTACGCACCCTGCCGGCGGTGGCGATCATCGCTGCGATCGTCGCCATCTGGACCAGCGGCTGGCTCGCGAAACGCGGGGGCGTCGACGGCAAGCAGGTACGACGCCTCGCGGAAGCCGCAATCTGGTCCGGCTTCCTGGCGGCGCGCGCCGCCTACGTGATGGCGAACTGGGAAGCGTACCGCAACGCCCCGTGGACCGCGCTCTACCTGTGGCAGCCGGGTTACAGCCTCGTCTCGGGGATGGTCGCGGCGGTTGTCTATCTGGCCTGGCGACTCGCCGCGGGTCCGCGCGCCGGGCGCGGCCCGCGCACCCTTGCCTTGCTCGGCGGCCATACCGCCGGGGCGGCGCTGGTTGGGGCCGTCGCGTTCGCAGTGTTCGGCGCGCCGCCGGCGGGAAGCATCGCGACCGGACAGCGGGTCGGGGATTTTCGACTGGTTGATCTCACGGCGCATCCGGTAAAGTTTTCCGAGTTGTCGGGGCGGCCCGTGGTGCTCAATTTCTGGGCCACTTGGTGCGCACCGTGCCGGCGCGAAATGCCGCTGCTCGATCGCTTGCAACGCACGCGGGCCGCCGACGGGCTGGTGGTGGTCGGCATCGACGTCGATGAACCGGTGGCGCGGGTGCGCGAGTTCGTCGACTCGCTCAGCATCAACTATCCGATCTGGCTCGCCCCACCACCCGGCACGCCGGGCTTCGACAGCACCCGCGCGGTCTATGAGCGCACGGCCAGCATCGGTTTGCCCACCACCCTGTTCGTCGACCGTAAGGGAATCGTGCGTTTCAAGTATCTCGGCGAACTCACGCCGGCATTGATCAAGGAACAGGTCGACAAGCTGCTGGCCCGTTGACCCGCGTTGCTCAGTCCTCGAGCGTCCGCCGCCGTCGCGTGTACTCTTCCTCATCGATCTCGCCGCGCGCGAAGCGTTCCTTGAGAATATCCAGCGGCGTCCTGCCGGGCGCCGCGGGCGGCGGCGCGGCGCCCCCCGTGCCACCCAGCCAGCGCACCATCAGCACCACCACCGCAACCGCGAGGGCGATCAGCGCGATCATCATCACCGGCCCGAAGAACATGCCCGACCATCCGCCACCCCACATTGGTCCGTAACCTCCCGGCATTTGCTGGCCCTGGGCGGAAGCAGCCGCAACGAAAACTCCGAGCACCACCAATAGGGCAATTTGTCGCTTTTTCATTGATTCGACCTCCGAATAGTTTCCGCAGTCTACCGCCAGTGGCTCGACGGATCGCGGAGCGGCATTCAAGTTTGCTATTTTTCTCTGCTAAGCCTATTTACGCCAACCGTAAACGGGTGAGGCAGACGCGCGACCACATTACACTGCGACACTCAGGAGCCGAGCGTCGCACTAGATCGCATGGCGCTAGAAAATAGAAGCGAGGCTTCAGTCCGTTCGCGCGATCAGCCGGACGGGATCGCGAACCACATAGAGAGGAACCGACCTATGCACAGTATCCGATTTCCAGTTTTCTTATCAACGATGCTCGGCGTGATGATCGCATCGCTCGCCCTGGCGGGATTCGCCGGGCCGGCAGCGGCCGGGGAATCGGTCGCTCATCGCAGCGGTGCGATGCTCTTGTTACCGATGATGGACGCCAAACGAGGCAAGCTGTTGTTCGTGGCCAAGGGATGTGTGATGTGCCATTCGATCAACGGCGTCGGCGGCACCGACGCACCGAAACTCGACGCCAGCACCATGCCCGGCCCGATGAACCCGCTTGAATTCGCTGCGAGGATGTGGAACCACTCGGTGGGGATGGTGGCTATGCAGCAGTCCGAGCTTGGTGGACAGATTCATTTTTCCGGTGACGAGCTGGGCGACATCATCGCTTTCGCCCACGATCCCTCGGTGCAGCGTACTTTCACAAAGAAGGACCTGCCGCCCAAGATCCGTAAGAAACTCGAAGCCGGCGACTGAGTAGAGCCCGGTCACGCAAGCGATTCGGCCGGGGCGACATCCGTCGCCCCGAAGCGGCTCACTCAGCACGCCAAGGTCATCGAAAGTTTGTGGGTTAGACTCGCGAAAGCGAGCGCTAACCCACCGCTTCGCTCGGTCCTCGCCCCCAACCCCACGACTCGATCCAGCTTCCCCATGCGCCTGCGCTCCTCGCGTTTTCCCGTTGATCTCGGTTCGGACATGCATGTCGCGTGCCCCATCGCGCGCTCGCGGCGCGGTGCGGCGCATCCGTAGTCACGCCGAGAATCGCTCACGAGTCGGCTCATAACACCGCGAGCAAGCTGACTGCGGCAAGTCTCTTCAATTCCCGGGTCCCATTCGACTATCGCCAGCAGCCAGCTCCCGGTCGAAAGTGGCACGCCGCGATCCTCGGCCGCCTCGTGCAGTGCGCCTACAAGCTCAACCTGAACGGAAAATCGATGCGGGCGCAGTGAGGATCTATTGGCGTATCCGGTTTGTGTTGGTGCTGCCCGCGGGGGTTCCTGCGGCACGCAGTTACTTGAGCAGCTTGGCTACGTCGCCGCTCAGCACCTCGATCGGCACCGCCCCTGCGCGCAGGCGAACCGCTCCGCTACGATTGTTGCGTAGTACGTTACCGGGGGTGCCGGTGATCCCGATCCGCACCCCTTCCGCGAAGTCCTCGTTCACACGCGCCGCCATTCGGCCACTCTCAAGGCACGCGCGAAAGGCCGCACTGTCGAGTCCCTGCTCGCTCGCCAGCGGCACCAACTTCGCAATCGGGAACCCCTTGCCGTTCGATCGGGTGCGTTCGAAGATCGCGTCGGCGTAGCGCCAAAACGCCTGATTGCCACCCTGTTCGGTCGCGCATTCGCTGGCCTCGGCCTCCTTCTGCGCGCCGGGTTTATGAAAGGACAGTGGAAAGTGTCGGTAGACCCAGTTGACCTTTCCCTGGTAGCGCTCGACCAGTGCCCGTGCGGTCGGGTGGAAGCGCTTGCAGAACGGGCATTCGAAGTCCGAATACTCGATCAGTGATACCTCTGCGTTCGGGTTTCCGAATATATGGTCGCGCTCGGCCGAGACCGGGCGCGTGGCGGTCACACGTTCGGCGGCGGCGCGCGCACGTACCTCCTGCTGGGCGCGCACGAACTCCTGGATGCCCTGACGCACGGCATCGCGCAGCGCGCCGCTGTCTTGCAGTTGCCGCATGACCTCGCTCGCCACCTCTTTGACCAATGCCGGATCGGCGCCACCGGCGGCGCGCACCGGCATCGCGCCGACGAGCACCAGTGTCAGGATCAGCGAGGCGCCGCGATAAAGGCATTTCGTACTCCGCTTTTCAGGTTTCGCCATTGTCGGTCCCTGCCAGTTTCGTAAATGGTGCCCGCGCGGCGTTCCGGCGCCGCAAGCCACACTCTACGACCTGTGCGCGGCGCTCAGGTCAAGGGATCGTCGCGAAGCGGATGCAGTGCGCGGATGAACGAACGGTAATCTGTTCTCAAGGACCCTTAACCGTTCCCTGCCTAAGCTACAAGCTCATTCCATCGCACTCGGAGGAAGCGAACATGAGCAACACAGCATTCACCCCCACTCCACGCCCGGTGGCGCCACCGTGGCGCGCCTTGCGCCGCTCGCTACGCCGGCGTGCGGCACACCCGAGCGGTCGAGCGCAAAGCCGGCACCCGCGGCCCGCCGTCCGCTCGAAGGCAACCGGCACGCGGGCCGGATCGATCCCGCTCGACGATCTCGGGCGCGAATCGGCACAGGTGAAACCGGCATCGATGATCTCGGCGGCCACCGCTGCGCGTACCGCATTGCGCGCGGTGCCCGGGTCGCTCGGTCCTGTCGAGCTCACCAGCGAGTCCGGCTGCCTGGTCTGGAGCGTCGAGATCGAACGCAAGGCGGTGCTGCCGATCGTGGTTCTGATCGACGCCGCCAACGGTGAAGTGTCGCGCGTCGAAAGCAGCGGCCCTAACCGCGCCCCGCGGTAGCGACGGCAACGCCCGCGCCTGCCGGCAATCGCGGTAGGCGCGGGTCACTCCGGGTGAGCGGCAACCCGACGAACTCGATGCGCACCCGCAGTCCCGGCTCGTTATCCTCGAGTCGCATGCGCGCGCGGTGGTATTCCACCACCGCGTTCACCAATGACAGCCCGAGCCCGTTGCCCGGTAGTCTGCGCGCCTGGTCGAGGCGCACGAAACGCTCGAGCACGTGGTCGCGTTGCTCGGGTGGGATCCCCGGACCGGAGTCGGCCACCTCGACCCGGGCGCTATTCGCCGACAGCACAACACCCACCTTTATCGAACCCCCGCGCGGGGTGTACTTGATCGCGTTGTCGAGCAGATTGCACAGCGCCTGGGCTAGGAGTTGAGTGTCCGCGCGTACCGCAACCGGTTGCTCGCCGGAATCGAGGTCGAGGGCGATCCCTCCCTCGGCGGCCAGCGCCTCGTAGATCTCGGCGGTCTCGGCTACCACGTCACGGAGATCGATGATTGGCAACGCGGCGTCGCGCGGCCCCGCTTCGGCACGCGCGATCGACAACAAGGCATTGAAGGTGCCTAGCAGATCCTCGGAATCGCCGATCTCGCGGCGGATCGCCTCGCGGTACTCGTCGGCAGTACGCGGTTGCAGCAAGGTGACTTCAAGATTGCTGCGCAACCGCGCGAGTGGGCTGCGCAGGTCGTGGGCGACGTTGTCACTGACCTCGCGGACCCGCCCGAGCAAGGTCTCGATGCGCGCGAGCATCTGGTTGAGGGTCGTCGCCAGATCGCTGAACTCATCGCCGGCGCCGTCGGCCGGAACGCGCTGACCGAGGTCACCGGCCATGATCCGCCCCGCGGTCCGGCTTACGGTATCGATGCGACGCACCACGCGTAGGCCGAGGATCCCCCCGGCGGCAAGGATCAGCAACGCCGCCACGGAGGCGGTGACCGAGTAAACCCTGAGCGCGTGGGTAAGGATCGCGCGCTCGACGTGGAGGACGTGACCCACGAATAGCAGGGAGCCGCCCGGCAGACGCGTTCCCAACACCCGGATCGCCGACGGCCGGGCACGGGGGTCGTCGTCCGGAGGGCCCGCAAGCACGACCACCGGGTCTCCGGACGCCGGCACCGCCGCGATGCTGCGTACCGGCAGATCGCCGGCCACCGGCCGGCCGTCCGGCGCACGCAGCAAGTAATGGACGCCGTCCCGCGCGTAGTCCTTCACCCGCCACCCGATCTCGGTGGCAAGCCCCGCGATCCCGGCGCGCCCATGGACCCCGCGCAGACCGGCGAGCTCGGCAGTGAGCATCTCGTCGGTACGTTGATCGGCGTGGCGTGCCGTCGACCAGTAGGCGAAGGCGAGTACCGTCGCAAGCACCACCACGAATCCGGTCGCGTAGCCGAGCGCCAACCGGAAGACACTGGTGCGTAGGAGTCTGGTAAGTTCAGGGCGCACGCAGCGCGTACCCGACGCCGCGAATCGTCTCGAGTAACGGCGGATGGAATTGCTTGTCGATCTTGGCCCGCAGACGGCTGACGTGGACATCGACCACGTTGGTCTGGGGGTCGAAGTTGTAGCCCCATACGTGCTCGAGCAGCATCGTGCGGGTGACCACCTGGCCGGCGTGGCGGGCGAGATACTCGAGCAGCCGGAACTCCCGCGGTTGCAACCGGATCGGGCGCCCCGCACGGCTCACGCTGCGGCTGACGCGGTCGACATCGAGGTCGGCGACGCGCAGGTGCGCGGCCGCCAATTCGGCGCGCGCGCGCCGTGCCAGGGATTCGAGGCGCGCAAGCAATTCGCTGAACGAGAAGGGATTGGCGAGGTAATCGTCGCTGCCCGCCCGCAGGCCATCGACGCGCTCGTCCACCGCACCCAATGCGCTCAGGATCAGGGTCGGGGTATGCACGCCCTCGCGACGCAACGCGGCGATCAGCGAGAGTCCGTCCCGTCCGGGGAGCATGCGGTCGACGACCAGCACGTCGTAATCACCGGAGCGGGCGAGACGCAGGCCGATCTCACCGTCGGTAGTGTGATCGGTGACGTGGCCGCTCTCCGCGAGCCCTTTGACCAGATAGGAGGCGGCGGCCTCATCGTCCTCAACCAGTAACAGGCGCATGGCTCCCCTTCCCGGCGTGCCCGCAGCGCCGCAGCGGCCGCACCTCAGCAGCGCCGCGAAAGTAGTCCGCACACCTCACAGACCCTCGGGTTCCTCGCGGTGCCAGGGGGACTCGACCGCGACGCAGCACCCGTGCTCGCTCACGTAGACCTCCAACAGCCGATGCTCGGGGGTGCGCACCGTCACCCACCAGGCGGTCGCCGACCGGGCGCCGGTGTGGCGCATGTGAACCACCACCCCGGTAACGGCCTCGATCGCACGCTGCGCAACCGCCCCGGCCGACAGTGCGCGCGGCGTCTGCCTCGGTCGTGGGCGCGAGTCGGCAGCGTGGGTGACGGATGGCGCGGGGCCTACCCGCCGTAGGTGAGCGGCGTGCGCCGTGCGCCGCGCCGCGGATGTGCTCGTGTAAGGCATCGAACTCTGCTCCCGTGATGTACCCGAGCGCGATCATGGCAGGGCCTCGCATACCACGAAATTGCCGCTCCATTACGAGTTCGTCATCCATCCCGGCTCGGTGGCTACGCCGCGGCGAGCGCCGCGATAACCGCCAGTGGGCCGAAAGGCCCGAACCGTTCGAGCGCCCCACGCAGCGAGCCGGGATCCTGGAGCCAGGGCCAGGCGACCATCGGGGAGCTGCAGCGTGGCGAGCACCGTCAGGCCGAGCAACGCGCGGCAGACGCAACGCGCGGCGGTGCCTGCCGCGCGTTGCGCTCACCACCACCCCCTTCCCCGCGTTAGCGGAGCACCTCGCTGATCTCTATTTCGACGATCTCCGCCTCGGCGAGTTGCACCGGATCGCTCAAGCCCTGCAGATCGCCGGAGGTCGGCGCCGGTGTGCCACTCTTCGAGACCCGCGCGCCGACGACCACCGCGGGAAAGGCCGAGAAGCGCATCTCGGCGACCATCGCCATCGAATCGTCAAGCGTCACGGTGACCGGCAAGTCGGCCACGGTCTTGCGCACCACTGCAAGGGGCATCGGCGGCCCGCTCGCGGCGCGTGCGAACACGAAGACGACGTCATCGGGGGAGGCCTTGCCGGCAATCGCCGGATCGAGACCGACGCGCACCCGCACCCGACCGGCGCCGCTTGCGGGCTGCGCCGCGGCGCCGCTCATCCGGGTCGGCGGCGTGCCTGCGGCACGCGCGATGAAGATGTCCACCACCTTGAGCGCCTCGGCGCTCAGCCCGCCCGCGGCGCGCACCTTTCGCCAACGGGTGAGCGCGAGCGCGCGATCACCCGCTTGAAAGGACGCCATCCCCGCCAACCACAGGGCTGGCTGGGACTTCGGGTCGAGCGCCAGCGCGCGTTTGAGCAAGGCGTTCGCCTCCGTACTCACGCGACCCTTGTTGAGGCGCGTGAGGGTCTCGGCGTAACCGATCAGGGCGACGGAGTGCTCCGGGGCCAGTTTGACCGCCTTGGCGAACGCCGTTCGCGCCTGTTCGTCCCGCTTGAGGTAGGCATAGGAGCGCGCCAGCATCACCCAACCGTCGACGTCGCCGGGATCGCGGCGCAGCCGTTCCTCGAGCTGCACGACCATCTCGTCGACCGAGAGTTGCCGGGCCGCGGGTGGAGCACCCGGGCCATCGGCGAAGACTTCGGTCGCCCCGAACTGAAAGTACAGACCCAAAGCAAGCAATGGCACCCCGACCGCCACCACCACCGCCGCGACCGGACTCGCCCCGGTGCGCCCCGAGCGCGGTTCGCGCGCCGCCGCATCGCCAACATCGGCCAGCATTGCGCGCTCGAGCTCGGCGCGGGCCTGATCGTAGACGTCCGCGGCCAACGCCCCGACCGCGCGTGTTTCATCGAGTTCGCGCAACCGGTCTCGATAGGTTACGACATTGAGTTGTTCGCGGCTCAAGCCACGCGCGAACCCGCGCCGGCCAAGCAGCGGCGGCAGCACGAAGGCGAGCGCCGCAACGATCATCGCACCGGCGATGACCCAGAAGATAGTCATGATCTCTTGTCCTCCTCAGACCGCACAACCGCCGCCTGATGAATCATTGCCCGGGCGCAACCCCGCCGCGCGCAGGCGTGCGTCGACATTGCGCCGCCAGCCACTCGCCGAGGAGTAGCGCCGCCCCATGAGCTGCGCCGGCTCGACGTCGGACCAGCCGAGGTCCTCAACCCTGCGAAAGTAGATCGCCGCGGCGAGGTACTGCCGCGGATACCAATAGCTGTTGGCAACTTTGCCGATCCGGAACAACTCCGCGGCGCTCGCACCCTGCGCGGCCGCGAGTTGATAAAGGCCAAGCAGCGCCGAACCGTGGTTGCAGTCCTGGAAAAAGGCTGAATTGTCGCAGCACGGCCGGAAGCTCGCGTGCGCCGCCTCGACTACCACCTGACCCTGCGCCGCATTGAGTGGCAGCGCGTCGACACCATTGAACAGTTCGCCGCCGGGACGCGTGCCCAACGTCCACCCACCGGTACTCGCGAAGCGCCCGACCCGCGGCCCCTTGAGCGGGCTACGCTCGTTGAACGCGACGCGATTCGAGAGCCCCAGAGGCCACAGTAGATTGAGCAGCACCGGGGCGGTCGCAGCCGAGAATCGAATCGGGTCGGTGGAGTTATTCGAGAATAGCGCCCCGGCCCAATCCGGAAAGCCGCCACGCTTGGCGTACAACCGATCGAGCTTGGCCGGCGCGATCGCACCACCACCCACCAGTCGCCGCACCGAGTCACCGAAGGCGACCGGCAACTCGACACCCCCCTCCGGCACCACCTCGGCAGCGAGCGCCGCCAGCGCCGCACGGCCGCGGCGCTGCAACCAGTCGCGAAAGACCGGACTCTGCGCGGCCCACCCGAGCGCCCCGCCGGCGCCGAGCAGCGCGGCGCCACCCAACAGCGCCCGTCGCCGTGACGGCGCGCGCACCGGCTTTACCGTGACCGGGTCGGCAGGGAGCGAAGTCGGTGTCGGATCGGTCATCATCTACAACTCTTTGCTTTGTGGGCGACGAATCAGCGTTCCACCGCCGAGAGGGCTTTCGTTTGACCGGCCGCGTGCTCATCGGCATTCTGACCGGACTTGTCCTCCCCATGGGCGTGCCCGCCACAGCACCCACCACCGCCACCCGCGTGCCCGTGCTTGCCGTGACCGAATAGATGCATTCCGATCATCGCGCCGCCGAACAGCAACCAGATCCAGTTTTCGCCTAGCCATTCCATTGCAATTTCCTCACGATTTGATGCAGTCAGTGCCGCCCGTTGGTTGTCTCGACCAGTCTAGATCCTGCGTGCTAGACACAGGTCAAGCGCTCGATCACGGCACGCTACCAGCTGAATACCTTGCGCCCCGGGTCGTGCAGATCGCTGATCACGATCGAGAACGGCGACTTGAGCGCCGGCGCCTCGAACGCGAGTTGCCCGCGGTTATGGTGGCCCTCGAGCTTCGGCGCAGCGACCGGCGCAATACGCTTCCCTTGCACCTCGAGCGTCACCACCTTGGTGAGGTCGTAGGTGTCCAGGTCGTTGGCGCTGTGGGTGGTGACCGACATCTGCACCTCAAGGCGTCCGTTTTGGTAGGTGGTCGGGGTCAGTTCGATCATCACTGTCCCCGGCGCCGCGCGACTGGCGCCGAGAAATCCCTGGGCCATCACCGCCCCGCTCAAGCCAAGTAACGCCGCGGCGAGCAACGCCGGCCGTCGGATATCGATAATCGTCATGGCAGTCTCCGTTATGGAAAAAACATCGTGTAGCTTAGAAATAGCAGCGCACCGGCGCCGAGCGCGGCGCTGGCGACGAACACCGGTTTCATCGGCACGCGCATCAGGCGCGCCATCGCGCCATCGTCCGGGTGGAGGTGGTGAACCTGGATGGTGCGTAGCATCCAGGCGACACCGAGCGCATTCGAGACCACACCGATGGCAAGAAAGAACGACTGGTAGGCGCCGAGAAAGGTTGCCGCGGCCGAGAAGCCGAGCACCGGAAGAATGTCGGTCACGTGATGCAGGCAACAGGCGATCATCGCCGCGCTCGAGATCCCGGCGGTCGCGGCCACCGCCGCACCGCCGGCGGCCTTGGCCTCCGCCAACCGGCGATAGCCGACCATGTATCCGAACAGGGCGATCTGCAGACCGAAACCGGCCACCAGCGGCGTCATCCACGGCCACAGCAGCAGATATTGTTCCCAGGCGTGTTGCAGTGAGCTCGATAGCGTCAGAAACGCGGTGTAGAGCAGCCCGAGTCCAATCGCGCCGAGCAGGCCCCACCACAACGGGCGCACCATCAGGTGCTGCCGGCGCAGATCGATGGCATAGGCGAGGCTGCTCATGGCCGAATTTCCGGTTGCGCGAGGGGCCGTTCGCCGACATCGCGCGCGCTCATTGGCGGGTGCGGCGTAGCGCAGCGTGCAAGTAGTTCACCCATGCTTTCTGACTCTGTGTGGCGCCACTCAGGCATCGGGTTTGGTTACCCGTACGTGCAGCTTGAGTTGCAGGTCGGCCTCGTCGGGATCGTCGGAGGCAATAAACACGAAGCGCTCGATGTCGCCGACATCGCTCTCATGGGCCGTCGAATCGTAGACCACGCGTAGCACGCCCTCGCCGCCGGCGGGGATCTCGGTCGGCGTGATCCCCGCCTTCGTGCACCCGCAGGAGGTGCTGACCGCCAGTACCTTGAGCGGGCCTTCACCCAGATTGCGCACCGGGACCGCCGCCGTCGCCTTGACACCCTTGGTCACCGCGCCGAGGTCGATTTGGCGCGCAACGTCGATGTCCGGCGGATTGCTACCGCAGCCAGCGAGCAACAATCCCGCCGCCAGGATCAATACGCGTTTCACCACCGCACCCTCAAAGCCGCCGAACCTTGGCCTCGGTCCACACCGTGGTCTTCCAACGACCGCGGTCGTTACTTTCGATGACCAGACCGCGCTTGACGCTCTGCCCGGCGGTATTGTGGAAACCGGCGTCGAAGATCAACTCGACCGCAGCGGCCTTGCCCGGTGGGATCACCCGTGCCGAGACCCGCGCCGTGGTGCAGCCGCAGGTGGTGAATGCACGACTGATCGTCAGCGGGCCCTCGCCGACATTACGGATCTGAAATCGGTAACGGACCACGTCCTTCGGTCCGATGGTGCCGAAGTCGTGGATCTTGGTCGGAACGGCGATGCGCGGCTGCGGTTGGCTCGTCGACAGGAAGGGGACCGGCGGCCCCTTGCGCATCTCATGGATCGCCTTGAAGGGGCTGGCGGTAACGACCGGCGCGGCTGCGGTCGATGCGTCTGCCTCTGCGGCGCCGCCGAAGACGAAATAGCCGGCGCCGGCGCCGCCGACGGCGAGCACCGCGACCGCCACCGATACCACCAAACGACGTTGTTTGCGCTTGCGCTCGGCCGCGGCGCGCTGGCTTCGGGTCTGTTCGTGCTTAGCACGCGATTGAGGATTGCTCTTGCGATTCATGATTCACTTCTCCGTTCAGCTCATACGAAACAGCACGGCCCGCCCCGGGTCGCGGTCAATTCCTGCATCAGTCGATCACCACGCCGAGCATCACCGCGCCGAGCGCGACCATCGCGGCGCCGAAGCCGAGGCGCAGCCGCGCGGAATGTTCGCGCTCCCAACTCGCCCAGGCCTTCGCAGTGACCCGGTTGCCGGCGGCGGCCAGGATCGCGATCAGCGGCAACACGAACATCACGTTGTAGAGCGCCAGATAACCGACCCCCCAAGCGAGCGTGGTCTTGGCGTTCAACAGCGTGATCACCGAGACGTAAATGCCGCCCGAACAGGGGAAGGTGCACAGGCCGACCACCACCCCGGCGACGATGGTGGCCGGCAGCGAGGCGACTCGAATCAGTTCGGTGGTGCGCGCGTGCGCCGCGGCGGGCATGTGCAGCTTGATCGGGAAGCGCGGAAAGTAGTACTCGATCACGTTGACCGCGCCGAGCGCGATCAACAGCCAGGAACCCACCCGCGCGACGAAGTGCGGGTTGTCGGACAGGCGCACCGCGCCGAGCAACCCCAGCCCGATCGCGTAATACACGATGAAGATCATCGCGATGAACACGATGCCGAGAAACACCACCCGCCCGCGTGACTTGCGCAACGTGAACAGGAAGGCGATCAGCAGCAGGATCACCGCGAACGCGCACGGATTGACCGAATCGATCAATCCGGTGGTAATCACGGCAGGCAGCAACTCGATCAGATTGGCCTCGCCGACCGGCGCCGCGCCGCCGGCCGCGAGCGCGGTGGCGATGGCCTCTGAAAAGGGCGTTTCGATCGGGAAGCCGCTGACCTCGCCGCGCCACGCCCATAGCCGGTACTCGGTCGGCTCGCCGTGCATCTCCGGCTGCCACACTGCGAGCCGCCGCGGACGCTCGGCTGAACGCAGCGCGGCGCTGATCACCCGCGGCGGCACGTGGCCGAGTATCAGCACCACCCCGCGGTCGGTGGGAATGAATGCGTAGAGCGAGTCGGCGATCGAGCGCGGCAGCGCGATGCCGTCGGCGAAGGCCAGTAGCTGTTTGCGCTCGGCCGGCTTGGTGTAGTCGTGAATGCGCGGATTCGCCGCCAACCCCTCGGCACGCAGCGCGGGGATCAGCACCTCCTGGGTGTAGGGCCAACAGTCCGCGCATCCGGCGCTGAAGAAGATCTCGGTACGCTCAATCGGCGCGCGTTCCGCGGCCGCGAGCAATGGCGCCGCGAGCGCCAGCCACAAAGTCGCGAAAAATCTGACCGTACTGTTTGCCATTACCGTCGGGTCCTGTCGGCGTGATCCACGCGGCGCCGCGCGTTGGGGGTCAAAAGCCCAGATAGAAGACCAACTCCGAGAGTTCCAGGTCGGTCATGTCCCAGCGCGGCATCTCGTCCAGGAGCCCACGACCGTCGGCGCCAATCCCGTCGCGGATCGCCAGGCGTACGCTGCGCGGGTCGTAGCGCGGGTGCCCGCCCGCGGCCGGCGCGAACAACGCCCGGGGCGTGATGGGCGGCGCACGCCGCCACAGTTCGGGAAACATCCGTTTGCCGCCTCGCCGATCCACCCCATGGCAGTCGACACAACCGGCCGCTCGCAGCCGCCATCCCCATCCGCCGCCGCGGTGCGGTATAGGTCGCCCGCGCACCCCGGTACCCGTGAAGTAGATGCGTTCGCCAACACTCGCATAGGTGATCGGCGCGCGGCGTCCGCCGTCGTTCGGCGAACACCCGGCCAGCATCCCCGCGGCAATCGACGGCAGCAGCAGCCAACGCCAAGCCACCACTGCCCATCATTCGGCGAGCGCGCCTAGGCGTTCGCTCACCTCGCCGCTGTCGCCCTCGGTCCGAAGGCGGTAGCCGTCCCGATCCATTCTTGTCACCGCAATAAATCCTTCAGGACAGATCCTAGAACCTGTGTCCGACTGACAGGTCAAGGGGTTCGAGAGGATTTCTCGGAAGATTCGATCAGGTGGCAAACCGTGTGCCCGTCAGGCATGCCGTCCGGCATCTCGCTCCAACTCAATAACGCCTTCTCCATGCGTTGCTGAAGCTCGGTCAGTTCGGCGATATGACGTCGGTTCTCCTCGATTCGGCGGGTGATCAATGCGCGCGCGCGTGGGCACGGTGAACGGCCCTGCTGGGCGTCGTGCAATACCTCGGCGATCTCACTGAGAGTGAAGCCGAGCGTCTTGGCCTGGCGGATGAAACGCAGTCTCTGAACGTCGTCATAGGCAAAGAGTTTGTAACCGTTATCGGGATTGCGGCCCGGCTCAAGCAGGCCGATGCGGGTGTAGTAACGCACCGCATGCGACGTGGTATCGGCGCGCTCCGCTAGTTCGTGCACGGTCAAGGTCATGATTTATCTCCCCGGAAATATGCTGCGATCCGTAGTTGGTGTCGGCGCGCCTCAGCAGATTGCTGACGTGGTGGTGCGGCGGCGTCACGGAATGGTTCGGGCCGGGACGCTGGAATCAGCGTGCCCGGCTCAATCGCCGGCGACCGAGCACCGGCGCGACGGAGGTATCAGATACGCAGGCGGCGGGTGAGGAGGTAGCGGTCGCCGCGAGTTGCACGAGGGTCTTGCACCCATGCGCGTGGCGCGGTGATCTGGTAGGCCGAGCGCTGCGCGATAATCGGCGCAAGGGGCGGCGCCGATGGCCGCTCGGAGGCAGGGGCGATGATCGCGCAACGAGCAGCGTGTTCGCAGCGCGCCGGCGCCGGTCGGCATTCCGGATCGAGATCGAGGCACTCACCACCGGCCAGTGGCGCCACATCAACGTGTAGCGCTACATCAGCCGCGGCAGCGCTTCGCCAAATCCCGACCGTTGCAACCGCCAGCACGCCCAAGAGCAGCCCGGCACCGAGCAGTCGGATGGGAAGCGCAGGAATTCTGGTCGTGGTCTTCATGGTCCCGGTACGCTCATCCGCCTGTCCGACCCGTGAGAAGCTGCCAAGTTCCCGCCTCCCCGGTTGCAGACAGGGGGCGTCGCGCTATTCGTCCCCGATCTCGGTTGGGTAATGAGTCGACCTTATTCAGTCTTAGGCCCCGCATTCAGTCTTAGGCCCCGCGACCGATTGAACGTATTTCAGAATCTGTTCGAACGGCGGATTCAACGGTACGCGTGCGCGACTTCCGATATTGAAGCTCATTGGATTCGATGGACACTTGATCGGGATCAGGTGAAGCCCCATTCACCCGCCTTGGCGGCGTTGAGGATACTTGACCTGTGTGCTGCACACAGGATTTAGGCTATCCCATCAACGGTGGCCGGGCCTCAAATTGCCGGTGACGCAGCTTTCGGTTACAGGGATTTTGCAAGATGATGCAGCAAACCGCAGTTCAGGAACTCGCCACACCAGGACGTCGACGCTGGAAATGGCGCTATATCGTTCCGGTCCTGACCTTTGTCGGGATCGCTTTTTTCCTCGGCAACGGCCTGTTCCATGACCCGCGCGAGATCCCGTCGCCATTGATTGGCAAGCGGATCCCGGAGTTCACGCTACCACCGGTAAAAGGCCGGACGCTGGGTTTGTCCTCCGCCGACCTCAAAGGTGAGGTCTCGCTGGTCAATGTGTTCGCCTCATGGTGCACCGCATGTCGCAAGGAACACCCCCAGTTCATGGAGTTACAACGCACCGGCCTGGTGCCGATTCATGGCCTCAACTACAAGGATCGTCCCGACGACGCGGCCGCGTGGCTCGACGAACTCGGCGATCCCTACACCCGCACTGGCGCGGACATCAAGGGCCGGGTCGGGATCGACTGGGGCGTGTACGGCGTACCGGAAACCTTCGTCATTGACCTGGACGGGCGAATTGCCTATAAACAGATCGGTGCCATTACGCCGAAGATCATGGCGGAAACCATCGTTCCATTGGTACGCCGCCTGCAACTCAAAGGACCTCGAATCGCGCCTGCTTCGACTGCCCCGCAGGTACGCGACTAAGGGCGTGCTGGCTTAAATTCACGGCGATTGCCGCCGCGAGCATCCTTCCGATATCAGCGCAGCCAACGCGGGGGGGGCAATACGCGAGATGTCCCCTTCGCAAGCGAGCGGAAGCAGCCGGGATTTCGTTGCCGCCGCCTCGGGCTCTCAACCCCTCGACCAAGACACGGCCCGGTTCTGCGTTCCGCGCCGGGGGCGCCATGCGCCACTTGACCTGCGCGTAACTCACATGTTTTAGGCTTGGCTCTCGATTGGAAAGGGGTCTGGACAGCGATCTGCTCAACAGTTGACACCCCCCCGACATCAAGACTATAGTTTTGTCTCTTTAGGCACCCCTCCTGGGGTGGGCTTGTTGATAGGAGTACTGCTGATGAAACTCAAAGTTACCGGGATGACCTGCGGGCATTGCGTTGCCTCGGTCAAGAAAGCGTTGGAGTCGGTTCCGGGCGTCAGCGAGGCCAACGTGGAATTGGCCGCGGGCGAGGCGGTGGTCGAGGGCAACGCCGACGTCGAGGCGCTGTGCGCGGCGGTCCGCGAAGAGGGCTTCGAGGCCGAGGCGGCCTGATGGCCGATTCGCCTCCCGCGGGTCTGAAGCTGGACGACGCGGCGCGCAAGGATGCGCGCCAGCGTCTGCTCTCGATCAAAGGCCACGTCGAGGGCATCACCCGAATGCTCGACGAAGACGCCTGCACCTACTGCGTGGACGCACTCAAGCAAATCAAGGCGGTCCAGGGGGCGTTGCGCAAGGTCAGCGAGATCGTGCTACGCAGTCATCTGCGCGATCACGTGGTGACGGCGGCCCAGCGCGGCGACGTGGAGCCGATCGTCGAGGAATTGATGGAGGTCCTGAAGTACCGTTGAGCGGCGCCTTGATGGCACCCTCCGGTCGTTCGGGCGATGGAACGAATCATGAGTGAACAACTGAATCTGGGGATCGGCGGGATGACTTGCGCCTCGTGCGTCGGCCGTGTCGAGCGTGCGCTCGCCAAGGTCGAGGGCGTGGAAACCGCCGAGGTCAATCTCGCCGTCGAGCGGGCGAGTATCCGCTTCGACCCGGCACGCACCGACACCGCGGCGCTCGCCGCCGCGGTCGCTGCCGCCGGTTACGAGCCGGCGCTGGTGGATACCGAATTCGGCGTCGGCGGGATGACGTGTGCTTCGTGCGTCGGTCGGGTCGAGCGGCGCCTCGCCAGGCTCACGGGCGTCGCCAAGGTCGAGGTCAATCTCGCCACCGAACGCGCCCGGGTGCGCTATGCGCCCGAGCAGGTACGCGTCGAGACGCTGCACGCGGCGGTGCGCGACGCGGGTTACGAGGTCCGGGCCGCGGCCGCGGATGAATTCTCCGGCGAGGACCCGGAGAAACGTGCCCGCGAGGCCGAGGTCCGTGCCTTGCGCCGCGACCTGACGTGGGCGGCGGGGCTCGCGGTGCCGCTGGTGGTCATCG
>Ga0114931_10002177_pt1 | contig 24957 bp, 23 predicted proteins | sample 2SBtaG_FD_89579 | JGI IMG/M metagenome (GOLD analysis project Ga0114931, IMG submission 89579) | Deep subsurface microbial communities from Kolumbo volcano to uncover new lineages of life (NeLLi) - 2SBTROV14_V59a metaG | ecosystem: Environmental > Aquatic > Marine > Volcanic | place: Kolumbo... | reverse complement strand
TTTTCCGTGAACGCTTAAGTTATTTTTAAACGGTGCCTTAGAATCCCGCCCCTGCCAACAATCGCCAGATCTGGGCGACGAAGAAGGTGATGGTCAGGCCCATTCCCACCGGCAGCAACGATGCAATCAGGGTCCATTTCTTGCTTCCGGTTTCCTTGTAGATCGTGTAAATGGTCGTCGAACAGGGATTGTGGATCAAGGAAAAGAGCATCAGATTGACCGCGGTCAGCAGCGTCCAGCCGCCCTGCTGAAATACCGAAAGCGTCTGAGAATCCGAATTCAATTCGAACATCACCCCGGCGCCATGGCCGATGCCTGCAATCCCGCCAGAAAGAACCGTGAGCATGAGAATCGTCGGAATCACGATCTCGTTCGCGGGGATCGCAACCACGTAAGCCAGCAGGATCACCCCATTGAGGCCCAATAAAATTCCCAGAGGATTGAGCCAGCGGATCAGGTGTCCGGAGATGCTCGCATCGCCAATGATGATGTTGGCGCTCAACCAGATCACCACCCCGGCGGGTGCCGCGAAAACGACGGCTCGCCAGAGGACGATCATCGTGCGGTCGATCAGCGACGTGTAGATGGTTTGCCAAAACCGTGGTGGCCGGTAGGGAGGCAGCTCCAAGCTGAAGGTCGACACCTCGCCCTTCAAGATGGTTCGGGACAGGCCCCAGGAAACGACCAGGCTCAGCAGTACACCCAGCAGGGCAATGCTTACAACCGCCAGGGCCGATACCAGCCCCGCCAGGTAAGCCGGTACGAGGCTGCCGATATAGATCGTCGCAATCAATATTTGCGTTGGCCAGCGCCCGTTGCAGAGGGCAAAATTGTTGGTGATGATGGCGATCAGCCGCTCCCGGGGGCTGTCAATCACTCGCGTGGCGACGACTCCCGCCGCGTTGCAGCCAAACCCCATCATCATGCTCAATGCCTGTTTGCCATGCGCGCCCGAGCGGCGAAAAATACTGTCGAGATTGAACGCAACCCGGGGCAAGTAGCCAAAATCCTCCAACAGCGTAAACATGGGGAAAAAAATCGCCATTGGCGGCAACATCACGGCAATGACCCAGGCAGTCGTCAAGTAGACCCCATCGATAAGCAATCCATTCAGCCACCACGGCATGCCAACCGAACTGGCCAGCTGCTTCAGCCATGGCTGCCCCGTCCCTATCAGCATGGTGGCAAGCCAGGAAGAAGGCGCATTGGCCCCGGCGATGGTGATCCAGAACACCAACGTGAAGAGCAGCACCATCAGCGGGAAGCCCCATCGTCGGCTGGTGACGATCCGGTCGATGGTCCGGTCAAGATCAAAACGCGGCTTATCCGTAGGTTGCGTGACGGCCCGATTGGCCAATTGGGCCGCTTCGGTGTAGATCGACTCCATCAACTCCTGGTGAAATGAGTCGCCCACTTGCCAGCGCAACTGCTCCGCAAGCTCCAAGACTCCGGCAGCCGTGGAATTTTTTTGAATCATGAAGTTTTCTCCAACAAACGGGCCCTGGTGGAGTCTTGCCCGGGGAGCGTTTCGCTGATGCGCTGCAACTGGCCGATCCGCCCATCCAAAATAGCCTCGGCAATCTGGCTGTCCCCATCCAGCAACCGCAGGGCAACCCATTGCGAGTTGGGCAGGTCGGGAAACAGCTTTTCAATAGCCGGGATGAGCTGCCCGATGGCCTGCTGGATCCTTGGTGCCTGTTTCTTCAGTCGCCTCGGTTTGCAAACCGTTTTAGCCGTCGCCACCTCGCTGATGGCCTTGAGCAACTCGGGCCTCCCCTCGCCATAGCGGGCCGCCATCGGCACGACCGGAACGCCCAGGTCGCGGGCCAGACGGCGATCGTCAATCCGCAATTTGTGCCGCCGCGATTCGTCCATCAGGTTCAGGGCCAGCACAACACGATCGGTGATTTCCAACACTTGCAAGGTGAGATTCAAATTGCGTTCCAGATGCGTGGCGTCGACCACGATCACCGTGACGTCGGGTTGACCGAAGAGAAGAAAATCGCGGGCAATTTCCTCGTCCATACTGGTGGAAAGCAATGAATAAGTCCCTGGCAAGTCCACCATCTTGTAGCGGTGCCCTCCATAGGCAAAACCACCTTCGGCCCGGGTGACCGTTTTACCGGGCCAGTTCCCCGTATGCTGCCGCAATCCGGTCAGGGCGTTGAAAACGGTGCTTTTCCCCGTATTCGGATTCCCTGCCAGGGCGACGACAAAATCCCAATTACCCATGTCCACGCCCAGACGTTTCAGATTGCCGGCATGGTGGGCGGGACAGGATTCACACGGGCTACCGGTGGCTGGTATCGTGGACGTGGTCATGATGGGTTCCTCGTAACGTAAATCAGATCGGCCTGCTCGCGACGCAAGGCAACGAGCGCTCCACGGATCCGGTAGGCGGTCGGATCGTTGCCGGGGCTGCGGATCTCGGCAGTGATTTTGGCGCCTGGTAAAATCCCCAAGTCCATGAACCGGCGCCGTTCGGCGCCTCGGCAGGCCCGACCAATCCCTTGCACTCGGGCGGTTTTGCCCAGTGGCAGGTCGCTGAGCGGAGCCTTCGCCGCGGATCCCGGCGTGCCAGCAACGGAACGGCTGCCATCGGCTTCGGCCAGGGATTCAACCGGCAGGGCTTTGGCCGAAATATTCAATGCGACAATCGGTGCGATGACATGCTCGTTTCCGGCCGCCCAAAATCGCACCCGCTGATCGTTCGACTCCATCAGCCGCACCGTCATGCCGGGATACAGCCCTTCGGCGACCAATTGTGCGTAGACAATTTCCGGCTCGTCCTCCAGATGGACGATTTTGGCCATGGTGTCGATTGGCAGCGAACTGAGGGGCTGCCCTCCGTGAACGATCAAATTCCCCGAAGCCGTTGGAATTGGATCGCCATGCGGATCGTACGTGGGATTGCCGAGGTGCGCGGCCAGCGAATCGGCCTGCTCGGGTGAGAGCAGGTGTTCACGGTGTTCGGCCTGGCTGTGCCAATCCGAGGCGGAAAATCCCGTCTCTTCGGCCAGGTACCGCTCCCACAGACGGTGGGCACGGATGATGTGCAAGGCCGAATCGCGTCCTCGTGGGGTGAGTTGGATCTCCCCCTGTTCGATGGTCAGCAGGCGATCCCGTTCCATCCCGGCAAGCAATTCGGCCACCGAATTCAGACCGAGATTCAGGCTGCCAGCGACACTTTGCAGGGTCGGCTGCTGCCGGTCCATCTCGAATTTATGGATATGCTTCAGAGCATCTTCACGGCGCACGCGCTCGGTCATCCAACGACCATGCCGCCAGGTGGGGTAGAACCGCGTCAATCCGTAGACACAGCCCAACAAACCGAAGCCCATGAGTAAGGCAATCAGTGGATTTGGCATGTGGAATGTTCTCCTGGCGACAGGTTCCGTCGGGTAATCAGCACATCCCTCGCTTCAGTACCTTCCAAATTGCCGTTTCGCCCAACGCGGGCCGGGCCGATAAGCTGATGCGGAAACCGATATTTTTAACTGCTGACATGCCGCGGGGTCGGCTTCATCGGCCATTGCTGGAACTACTGTTGTTATTTTTTTGCTGTAGAAATCGACGCATTGCAGCCATGGTGGTAGGGCTGATGTGATGTTCCATGCCCTCGGCATCCAAACTGGCCGTTTCTCGGTCGACTCCCAAGGCAAGCAGAAAATCCAATACCGTACCGTGCCGTTTACGAGATTTTGCCGCAATCCGTTTCCCCAGATCGGTCAAGAAAATGGACCGGTAAGGAGCGGAAGTGACCAGGCCATCCCGCTTGAGTCGGCCAATCGCCTTGGTCACGGTCACCTGGCGCACCCCCATCCGGGCCGCCAGATCCACCGCCCGGGCCTCGCCCGTCTGGTCGATCAGCTCATCGATCAATTCGAGGTAATCCTCGGCCAATTCGGTGGCATGATCCTGGCGAATTCGAGTAAAGCGGCGGGACAGTAAGGAAGCCTCCGCTTGCTGCTCAGTCTTGGATTGCATCGCCTTCCTCTGTTTGAGTTAAATGAGGACACTTGTCCTTGGACAGTCGCACGTGAACCGCTTGCTGATCGGACCCCAAGACACCTATCGGATTACAACCCAAGACCAGATAACTTTCTTCCAATATAGATCTATCTATTTTTATGACTCATTACCCTAGTAAACAATGTATACCCTAGGCTATGCATTGTCCAGAGAGTCTGCCGATAGTTACTCCGCCCTTTTGCGTCCCCTTCTCTTCCAGGCACATCGGGGTCATCCCCGGCAGCAGGCCCACCTTTTTGCTGATTCCAGCATTTATGGTATCCTTGGGAGTCCCTTCACTGGAAATCCCCTCACTGGCAATCCTTTCACTGGCAGTCCTTCACCAAGCGGCCCGCCTCCCATGGCAGCGACTTTCCATGGCAACCGAGAATCTTCGATACTTTAAACGCTACCGCATGGAGCTCGAGCTGGACCGTTGGCAGGCACCGGCCCGGTCGCTGCCACCCGGGTATCGATTAATTCCATGGGAGCCATGGCTCCTGGAAGAACATGCCGAGGTCAAGTATGCCAGTTTCCATAATGAAATTGATGCTCAGGTTTTCCCCTGTTTGAGCGGGCATGAAAGTTGTCGGCAGCTCATGGAAGAGATCCAGGGTAAACAGGGATTCCTGCCCGAGGCAACCTGGTTGGCGCAGTATGTGGCGGAGGGTCCTGGACAGACATCCTACTGCGGTACGATTCAGGCAATCGTCACGCAGGGAGAAAAGAATGGGGGAAACCGGGGTGGCATTCAGAATATCGGGGTCATCCCTCATCACCGGGGCAATGGCTTGGGAACTGCCCTGATTGTGGCATCGCTACGGAGCTTTCAGAGACTGGGCCTGCGCCAAGCCCGTTTGGAAGTGACCGCTGTCAATCAGCGCGCGGTAGGGCTCTACCGACGGCTTGGCTTTCGCACCGTCCGGACACTCTACAAGACCGTGGAGCTTGCTTACACCGGTTCCGCCCGATAGAGTGTTGAGAGCTTTGTGTCCGCATTCCGCATTCCCCATTCCGCATTCCGCATTCCCCTATGGCCTCCTCGACCCTTCAGCGGCGTGCCATCCGTACGCACCAATTGCCCAACCAGATGGTGCTGCTAGGCGAACCGACCGAGAGTGTGCAATCGGCTGCTTTTACCCTGCTGGTACCCAGTGGTTCCAGCACCGATCCTGACGATCGACTGGGACTTTCGTCCATGCTTTGCGATATGGCTTTGCGTGGCGCTGGATCGCGCGACAGTCGTGCGCTGATCAACGACCTGGAAGTACTCGGCGTGGAACGGAGCGAATCGGTGGGGGTTTCACAAACCAGCTGGAGTGCGGCCACCCTGGCGGAAAACTTGGAGGAGGCACTGTGCATTTACGCCGACATTGTACGCAAACCCCAGTTGCCCGCGGAACAGTTGGAATTCACGCGTCAGGTTTGCATGCAAGAACTGCGGTCCGTCGAGGATGAACCAGCCCAAAAGCTCATGCATGCTTTGCGACGGCGGACGTACCCCGAACCGTGGGGACGCAGCAGTTGCGGAACACAGCGGGGTCTCGCCGAGTGCACGCTGGCCGATGTCAGGCAGCAGTGGTCTGGCTATTACCGGCCCAATGGGGCAATCCTTGGCGTGGCTGGTAATTTTGACTGGCCGCAACTGGTGGATCGCGTAGAGGGTTTGTTTGGCGATTGGCCCCCAAGCCGTATCCCTGCAGGCCAAAACCAGGCTCACCGCCAGGGCGAAGCGGAAAACTTTCCGGCCCATCTTTCACACGATTCCAATCAATGCCACCTGGGGATTGCGTTCCCCACCGTTCCTTACCGGCATGAAGATTACCTGCAAGCCTGGGCGGCGGTTGGGGTGCTCAGCAACGGCATGAGTTCGCGCTTATTTACCGAGGTTCGCGAACGGCGTGGCCTCTGCTACACCGTGTATGCGTCGCTGCAAACCCAGCTCGATCGGGCTCGTGTCTTTTGCTATGCCGGGACCACTGCCGAACGAGCCCAGGAAACTTTGGATGTTACCTATGCGGAACTCTTACGTTTAGGCGCGGGGATCGAGCAGCAGGAACTTGCCCGCTTGCAGGCTCATATCAAGAGCGGATTGATCATGCAGCAGGAATCCACCAGTGCCCGCAGCAGTTCGCTGGCGCGCGATTGGTATCATCTGGGTCGCGCACGCACGCTGGACGAAATTGGCCGACTGGTCGATTTGCTATCCAGTGATACGATCAATCATTACCTGGACAAAAACCCGCCAGCCGATTTTACTTTTGCCACGTTGGGTCCCCAACCCCTGGAGCTTCCCGTTGGAATTTAGCAGCCAGCAACTGGACAACGGCCTGGAGATTGTCGCTGAATGCAACCGGTCGGCGTACTCCTCCGGACTTGGTTTTTTTGTTCGCACCGGGTCGCGTGATGAAACGCTGGAAGTTTCCGGGGTAAGTCATTTTCTCGAACATATGGTATTCAAGGGTACGCCACGGCGTTCGGCGGACGATGTGAATCGGGAATTCGACGAAATAGGCGCGCATTACAATGCGTTTACCAGTGAAGAAAGCACGGTCTACTATGCGGCCGTCCTGCCGGAATACCAGCGGCCCTGCGTCGAATTATTGGCCGATATCATGCGGCCCAGCCTCCGCGAGGAGGACTTTGAAATGGAAAAAAAAGTGATTCTCGAAGAGATCCAGATGTATGCCGACCAGCCTCCCTTTGGCATGGAGGACCGGATCAAGGAGCTCCATTACGGCAACCACCCACTCGCCCACCGGGTCCTGGGAACGTTGCGGTCGGTCGGCGATCTGCAAGTAGACCAGATGCATCGATATTTCCAGTCGCATTACAGTCCCGCCAACCTGTTCGTGGCCGCGGCGGGCCGGATCGATTTTGACGACTTGGTGGAACAAGTCTCTTCCTGTTGTGGCGATTGGGAGCCGCAGCCTGCCGATCGCAAACTGTCACCCGCCCGCTCCGCGGGCACTCCGTCTCCGCTGCATTGCGTCCACCGACCCACAGCCACACAGCAATACCTGCTGCAGTTGGCGGATGCGCCCGACTCCGGCGATGACAGCCGTTACGCGGCCAAGCTGCTGGCTACCATGATGGGCGACGACTCCGGCAGCCGAATCTACTGGGAGCTGGTCGACCCGGGACGCGTGGAAAGCGCCAGCTTAGGTCACTACGAATACCTGGCAGCCGGAATGTACTACACATGGATTAGCTGCGATCCGGAGCATGCGGCCGATAACTTTGCCCAACTCACCCAATTGCAACAGCAGGCTGAGGCCACTGGTTTTACGCAGGAGGAACTACGTCAGGCGAGAAACAAAGTGAAAGCGAGGGTCGTCCTGGGAAGTGAACGGCCTCGCAACCGTCTGTTCAACGTCGGGGGGAACTGGATGCAGCGTCACCAGTACCAAAGTGTCCGAGATGACCTGCAGGCGATCGATGCTGTTTCCCTCGACGACATCCATGCCGTGCTGGCCCAGCATCCATTAACCCGCTGCACCACGCTGTCCATTGGCCCGCTGGAAGAACTTTCGCGGTGATATCCAGCATCCGTACTTTCCAACTGTCGCCCACCCCTTCGAGGCCCCTAGGCGATAAGACGATGTGGGAACTGGCATCTTTAGCCGCTAACACTTTGTCCTGGTTGGCTTCCTCTGCCAGCATCCTCGGCCCCATTCTTAGGGCTGCTAAATATTCCAATTATGCCGGTACCATAAAGGTTACCAGACTCAAGTCTATTTCTTGGTAATTGGGCGCGGCCGGCCGATGCAAGAGAGCAGGTCCTCCCTGTGTGCTTCAGGTTGGATTGCTTGCCGATTTGTCAGCGGAACGAATGTCGAAAAACCTACACTCCAACGTTAAGCGGCCCAATGGTACATTCCACCTGATTGCTAGCTTTACGATTTCAGAAAGGAACCACGGATGGTATCTGCCAATGTGCGCCAAGCGGCGCTGTGCATTTTGTCTATCCTGCTCGTACCTTGTGTCGCGCAGGGACAATTCTATTTTCCAGGTCAATCGGCAACCGGTGCTGCCACCGCGTCGCAGGGCTACTCGCAATTAGCCCCCACCACGGGTGCCTATGGCGCTCCGGGGAGAGGGTACTTTGCCCCCCCGTAAACGCCCAGATTGAGCATGAATACTGACACCGCCGGCAATGTGCCCGTCCCGGCGCAAGACCCGAGCGCCCAGGCGGCCAACGGAGCGCCCCAGGCGGAAAACGGACTTGCGCCGTACGCCGCCCCCTATGGTGCAAGCTCCGGCTGCAATACCGGCTCCAGCTGCGACTCATGTACAACCTGTGCCGCGCCACGTTGCTGTCCCTGGTATGCCTCGGTAGCCGGCCTGGTAATGGGGCGCAATCAACCCAACGGTGTCTGGACCACGTATGAAACGGGCAACAATCCCAACCAACTGATGAAGACACCCAATGCGGATCCGGAGTGGCAAGGAGGTGGCGATGTGCGTATCGGCCGATTCTTCGGCTGCAACCGCTGGGCTATTGAGTTTGGTTACTGGGGTATTGGTAACTTTAGCGACACCCGCAGCATGACGCATCCCAACACAGTGAGCTCGCCTTTGCTGTTTCAAGACTTGGAATTTGGCGTGGGCAATCCGGTTCAAGACTTGTTCGACGTGGCCGACGAGCATCGTCTCACTCGCCGGAACGAACTTTACAATATCGAACTGAATCTCATCCAGGGATACCTGCCTACCATGAGCTGCCAAAACTGCACGGGCCGTTTCTTGGTGGGTTTTCGTTACTTCCAGTTCGATGAAGATCTCAGCCTGGAGACGCTCGACCAGGGGGGGACCTGGGGCGGCAACGGCGGTCTGGATCAGGCCACGCTGAGCGACTCCGTCCAAAACAGCCTGATTGGCGCCCAAATCGGCTACATGCTGGAACGTCGCATAGGAAGCCGATTCAGCGCGTTCATCACTCCCAAGATTGGTATCTATGGCAACCACATCCGGAATCACGGCCGTCTGTATCGCGGCGATGGCACGGTAGCCACTCCCACCGCCTTTAGCAATGTCAGTGGCAGCTATCCGGTCAACTCCACCAAGGACGTCGTCTCGTTTCTAACCGAGGTCGACCTGGGACTCCGATATCGGCTGACCGAGCACTGGAGCCTGTTCGGCGGTTACCGGGTGGTGGTCATCAACGGGATTGGCTTATCGGACAATCAGATTCCGCAGTACATTGTCGATCTGCCCGAGGTTTCCGCGATCGACTCCAATGGCAGCCTCGTTCTCCAAGGCGGCTTTTTTGGTGCCGGTTACAGCTTCTAGCCATGGGCCAACCCCCAATCATCGAGTATAATCTGGGCCGCCACTTTCCAGCCGGGAGGTGGCGGCCATTTTATTAGGCCTACCTCAAGGACTTTCCGTGATCCGGCGACTGCTCGATTGGCTCCGCTTTGGTACGCGAACCATGGCTTTTATTGCCGTGACGGTGAGTACTTGGACCGGCCTGGAATTGGAATCTCTGCTCTACCGCGATTGTCGGCGCATCGACCTGGTGAATCGCTGGGTTGCCCGCTGGGCCCGCCTGAGTCTGTGGATTTACCATGTGCGAGTAGAAGCTCTTGGTCCACACCTTGAAAAAGGAAAGCCCTATCCGGCTACCGGCCCTGATGGCGTGGGCAGTGTTTTTGTGGCCAATCATCGTTCGGGGATTGATATCCCCATCCTTCTGAGCGTGGTCCAAGCCCATCCTATCAGCCGCCACGATCTGGCTCACTGGCCATTACTCGGCCGTTGTGCGAAACGGGTGGGAACCCTGTTCGTGAATCGTGATTCAACTCGTAGCGGTGCGACGGTGCTGAAAGAAACGGCCCGTGTCCTGGCGGCGGGCGAAGGGATCCTGATGTTTCCGGAAGGTACTTCCTATCCGGATGACGAGGTGCGCAAATTCCGCCCTGGAGCCATCAATGCCGCCCGCCGGGCAGGCGCACAAATTGTCCCCCTGGGCATCGCCTATGGAGATGAGGCTGCCTATTATTATCATGAGTCGTTTCTGACCCACATCCTGCGCGTGGGCAAGTTGCCCAGACTCAGGGTATCCGTACAGGTTGGCCAACCGTTGGTCGCCGATTCCCAGGAACCGATCAAGACCATTGCCTTGGCCCGAGAAACGGTGCAAACGCTTGTCCACCAGGCCCGTGCGCATCTAAACACCCACTCCCAGGAGTCCTAGCCAATCCACATTGCCGGTACACGTTGATGCTATTTTGCATCATCATCCCAAGCTTCGGGCAACATGAAAGCGGTAAGGAACCACTCCCGCGACAGCGCATTCCGCCAGTTGCAATCTATACTTTAGTACCCGCTGTGCCACCAGGACAATCCGCCAAGATCCATCATGGTTCCAAAAGCATGACTTGCGTACTATTTGCCAACGACCATCCGCAGGAACTTGAAAGCTTGCGGCAGTCCATGCGGTCGTACCGTCAAGATTGGAACATGGAATTCTGCCAGGGCTCACAGCAGGCTCTTGAGATTTTGGCAGCCGGCTCCTGCGACGTGGTCGTTGCCGATGTCGAAATGATTGGCGTCGATGGCGGACAATTGCTTGACATCGTTCGCGATCTCTATCCGGACTCGATCCGTATTGCTATCGGCAACCCGTCGGACCGCGATCGGATGTTCCAAGCGACCCGCTCGGCGCACCAGTTTCTTGGCAAACCTTGTTCCCCGGAAAGGCTCTACCGTGTCATCCAACGTGCCATCCGCTTGGCAGGACGGCTGGGGAATCCCCGCTTGCAAAAATTGGTTTCCCAACTGGATTCACTCCCATCGTTGCCGGACATCTACCTGCAGCTGGTGGAAAAATTGCGCGACAAGGAAACCTCCGTCAAACAGGTTGGCGCGCTCATCTCTCAGGACCTGGGCATGACCACCAAGGTATTGCAGCTAGTCAATTCGTCGTTTTTCGGCCTTCCGGTCCACGTAGACAGTGCTGCTCACGCAGCGGCCTTGCTGGGCCTGAACATGCTTCGTCCTCTGGTCCTTTCCACGGGTATCTTCCGCCAACTCGAAGGTTCAAGGGTGCCATTGGATTTATTGGAAAGCACGCTGAATCACAGCATGGCGGTGAGTTGCCTGGCACGTCGCCTGGCTGAAACCGTCAGCGCTCAGCGCGAAACAATCGACAACGCCATGATCGCCGCTGTCTTGCATGATGTGGGAAAGCTCGTGCTGGCTGAAAATTTTGGCGACGAATACGTGTCGCTTTGCCATACCGCCGCCGACCTTCAACTCCCTTTACGTGTAGCGGAAGTGGAACGCTATGGGGCCACACACGCCAGTGTGGGTGGCTTCCTGCTTGGGTTGTGGGGATTGCCTCAGGATATATTGGAAGCGGTTGCTTACCACCACGACCCTAGCGCCAGTACCAATGGGGCGATCTCGCCTCTGACCTTTGTCCATACGGCCAATGTGCTGCTGCTTATGACTGCTGCTGGCAATAACTCTGTCCCTTCCGCCGAGCTGGATATGGTCTACCTCAAGCGCGTGGGATTGGAATCGCATCTCCAACAATGGCAGGCGATGAGTCTCGAGGCGGTTGAGGCATCTGGCAGCAGCAGCTCAGGTGCTGGAAAAGCCAGTTTGAATGCGTGACATGGTTCGCCGGACATTGGTCCGGGATTTGCGGAGGCCATGAACGGGCTGACTGCCTGCTAAGCAGGCGAAATCGAGTGGAACGCCCTCCTCGACGCGGCATACTTTGAATGGTACGATTCCTAGCCCATAACCGTTTAGCCGACCGAAGAAAGGGCTTCCATTTCCCCCCATGTCACTCTTTGCCAATCTCGAGGCGGACAACCGGCGCCAGGCCCAACCGCTCGCTCGGCGGATGCGTCCCGCTTCACTTGAAGAATTTGTCGGCCAGCAACATTTCCTGGGCGAGGGTAAGCTGCTGCGGCGTCTCATTCAGGCCGACCGGCTTACGGCGGTCCTTTTTTTTGGTCCTCCAGGTACGGGCAAAACCACGCTGGCCCATTTGCTGGCGCGGGAAACCAGCTGCCGTTTCCGCCAAATGAACGCGGTGACCAGTGGCGTCAAAGAGCTGCGCGCGGTACTCGACGAAGCCCGCGAAGCACTCTCGGCCGAGGGGACGCGGACGCTGTTGTTCATCGACGAGATTCACCGTTTTAACAAGTCGCAACAAGATGCCTTGTTACCGGATGTGGAAAACGGCGTTGTCGTGCTTGTGGGAGCAACGACCTCCAATCCCTTTTTCGCGGTCAACAGCGCGCTGGTCAGCCGCAGCCGTGTCTTTGAGTTTCAACCGCTCACCGATGAGGAAATCAAGTCTCTAATTCGCCGTGCGCTGATCGATCGATCGCGCGGTTTGGGCGACTATCCGGTAAATCTGCACGACGATGCGCTCGATTTCCTGGCCGCTACTTGCGACGGCGACGCCCGGCAAGCGCTAAGCGCACTGGAAATTGGCGTGCTGTCGACCGAATCGCGACCGATCGAATTCACTTGCGAATTGGCCGCCGAATCCGTACAGCGCAAAGCGATTGCCTACGATCGCCAGGGTGACAACCACTACGATTCTGCCAGCGCGCTCATCAAAAGCCTCCGTGGCAGCGACCCCGATGCGGCCATTTACTGGCTGGCGCGCATGCTTGAAGGGGGTGAGGACATACGGTTTCTGTGCCGTCGGCTGGTCATCCTCGCCAGTGAAGATGTCGGCAACGCCGACCCGCAAGCCCTTGTCCTGGCTGTCTCGACGATGCAAGCCTGCGAATTGGTGGGGCTCCCCGAATGCCAGCTGGCGCTTGCCCAATGCGTCACCTACCTGGCCTGCGCGCCCAAATCGAATGCCGCCACGATCGCCATCGGCGAAGCCCGCCAGGACGTCCGCCAGCGCCGGACCGTGCCCGTTCCAGTCCATTTGCGGGACAAACACTACGCCAGCGCCCAGCGACTTGGCCACGGCGAAGGCTACCAGTATGCCCACGATGCGGAGGGGGGCATCGCAGCCCAGGATTACCTGGGTGTCGAACGCGAATATTACCGGCCCGTCCAGCGCGGGTACGAGGCGGAACTGGCGACCCGATTGGAGGCTATCCGCGAGAAACTGCGGGGGTAACATAAAGTACTTGCCATGCGCTTGAATCGATGGTAGAGTGGAGAAGCCACCGCGCGTTCCGTGCACATCCGCGGGTCCAGCTTCTCCCATTTCTACCGGCCCGATTTTTCCTGTCCTACTTCCTCTAGCCTGTTTCGAGAACTACTGAATACTCAAAAAAGCTGCCTGGAGACATCCTCGATGCATTCGCTTCGGAGGTGATTTCTCTGGACAGCTGCTTTTGTTTCCGGACAGAATTTTCCCCCTTGACGACAGAGGCAACCGGACTTGTGATTCCGATGCCTGCTCAACATGTAGTATGACGATGGCGATTCGAGCCAGAAAGGTTTAGGTACTGACGATGCACCGAATATCATGGATTGCAATCCTGGCACTTCTCATCGTAAACGGCGGGCGTCCATCAGCCGCGGGCGCCACTCTCGGCATCGACGATTTTAATTCATGGACACAAGTTCAAGACCCGCCTCATGCTGGGCTCACAGGCAATGTCGACAGCGCGAACCAGGCCACGCTGCTGGCGACCGGCGCGGTACCGGCAACAGTCGATATTGGCTACCAAAGTGTCGCTGGCAGCGATGTCGCAAGCTCTTCGCAGGGCAACTATTTTTCGATCAACCAGGACTTCCAGGTTGCTGTTGACTTTGACGTTACAGCAGTGAATTCAGCCGGTCTGGCAGCCATCGGCTTTGGGATTGGGGAAGACCGCGACGGCATGAACTCCGCCGGCGTCGCCCTGGCCATCAACAGCGGCAATCCCCTGGCTTTTTCCGGAGGCGCGCAAATCAACGACGTCACCCAACCGCTCAAGCTCTTTGGCCCCACTGCGACAAACAGCGGGCGTTTCTTCGTTCGTTACGATAGCGCCACCGGTGACATCGTTTATGGGGTGAACACGGCGAAGGGCAGTGCAAGCCCCACGGACACCGGCACCTTTAGCGGATTGCAGAACGATTGGAACGATGCCAACCTGCTGGTCTCATTCTTCCTGAGAAGCGATTCCTTCATCTTTCCGCCGTTGTCCGCCGGCACGGTCGAGGCGGTGTTCAGTAATTTCGAGGTCCTCCAAGGAACGCCCATCGCGATTGTGCCGGAGCCCACAACTGCGACGCTCGCTCTGCTTGTCATGTTCGTCGGCACGAACTCGATCTCGATTTGGCAAGCTGCATTTCACACTGGCGCATCAGCCGCATGCCACGGTAGAGGTCCAGCAGAACGCTGTTTTCAAGCTGAGTCGCGGTCGTGTGCGACATGATCGAGTTTCCAAACAGGCGAAAGCACGCATCTTTCAGACGATTTCTTCCAGCACGGGATTGGTCAATAAGCCGATTTTGTCGATTTCTACCGTCACAGAATCTCCCGGTTGCAGAAACACAGGCGGCTGGCGAGTTGCTCCGATCCCATGTGGGGTACCCGTGAAGATGACGGTCCCCGGCAGCAGGGTGGTGCTACCGCTCAGGAACTCGATGAGTCTCGGCACATTGAAGATCATGTCCTCGGTAATCCAGTCTTGCATGGTCTCGCCGTTGAGGATGGTCTTAATGCGCAAGTTGTTGGGGTTAGGTATCTCATCGGTCGTCACGAGACAAGGCCCCAGCGGCGCGAAGGTGTCAAAAGTTTTTCCCCGGCACCACTGGCCGCCTCCCCACTTGCCCTGCCAGTCGCGCGCGCTGACGTCGTTCGCACAGGTATAGCCCAGCACATAGTCGAGTGCCTTATTAGGCGAGACATTTTTGCACTCTTTACCAATCACCACGGCCAGTTCGCATTCGTAATCAACTTCGTCACTGCGAAGGTGTCTCGGTAAAACGATCGGTTCGCCCGGATGCTGCACCACTGCCGTTGACTTTGCAAACACCACGGGGTAATCGGGCAGAGGACGATTCCCTTCCTCCGCGTGGCGGGCGTAATTCAGACCGATACAAAAGATGTCCACCGGCGCGATAGGCGTCAATAGTTTCTGTACCGTAACGGGTTGCCCCGTATCATGAAAATTGCCATAAATGGGGCCCTCGAGGCGGGTCGCGGCTTGTTCTCCATGCAGGCAACCATATTGAACGCTTCCTTGCGGATCCAGAAATCGAACAATTTTCATCGTCATCGATCCTTATAAAAATTCAGTTGTTCTAAGAATGGCCGATGAAGCCACCCAGGAAACAGACTAGCAGTTAAGTCGCCGGTTCCCGGGCTGCCTATCGCCCTGGGGCCTCGTTGGGCCGGGTGACAATTTGGAAGGTATCTGTCCATTATTGCTAAACAGATAAACCTAACGCAATATAAAAACACGGCCGAGCCCCGGGCTTTCATCCGTACGGGGAGCCCTTTGTCCATGAGTTCCTTGCCCATGAACTCTTGCTGGCCCGGCTTGTCGAAGTCCTTCACCTTGTAGGTCTCGGCCGGATCCAAGCCACGCAATGCCAGTTTTCGTGAAGGCTGCGAGCAAGCAGCCCGGCGGAACGCCTGCACACATCCTGCCCCGGTCTCCGGACGATGGAACTGCCAACCGATCCACACATTGTCGGCCAGACTATACGGGGTCAGCGGATAGTAGTCGCCCAGCAACATCGCCGACTGTGGTTTCCGAAGCCGGCAGTAGCCATTCGGGGTGATTCTTGCCCAGCCATGAACTGGGCGAACCAACCCGTTCCGGCTCAAACCAGAGCAAGAATTTCATGTTGTGGGCATGAACCCAGGTGCTGAACGGCTTGAAACCGTCAGGATATTTGCTGGTGTCGATCTCCCAGGTGCCCGTGTTGAGCCAGGCATCCGGGCCGGCATACGGACCGTCATGGCTCGGGTACCAGGGTTTCTCGCCGCCACCAGCGTCGCGCCAATAGATGTCCGGTCGAATGCCTGCGTTGAGAAAAGACTGTACGTAGGCGGGATTCTTGCCGCCGACCTGTATCTGCTGCAACGGTCCCGGCAGCTTCCCATCGATGCGCGGAATGACGTGGGCCAGGTACCACCGCCGCCAAAGATTTTGGGCCCGGATGATATCGTCCCCACGCCAGAAAAGCATGGCGATCCGCGGTCAGAATTGCTGGCGGTGGCGGATGTATTCCATTTTGGCTTCATCTGTTACGATACACTGGATGCCTCGAAGTAGCCACGCGCCCAGATATGCCGGCTCCAGAATTGCTTTTGGATGTGTTTAAACTCCATCATCAGCTTTTGTGAGGTTTTGCCCTTGATACACTGCAAGATTTTGCAAGCCAACCAATTCCAACCATGAAAGGTGTCGCTGATGAAATCGACGACGTTTGTGCTGGCTATCTTGTTCGTGGGTATCGTGGCGGCCAATGTTCCAGCGGCGGATGTCGATGTGCGGCGGCCGAATATCGTGTTCCTGTTCATCGACGACATGGGCTGGCCCGACCTCGGCTGCTACGGGAACCAATTCAACGAGACGCCCGTCATCGACCGGCTTGCCTGGCAGGGAATGAGATTTACCGATTTTTATGCCGCCACCCCCGTTTGCTCATCCACCCGCTCGACGGTTCAGACCGGTCAGTATTCGGCGCGGACGGGCATTACCGACTTTATCCCCGGACACTGGCGACCGTTCGAAAAGCTCATCGTGCCGCCAATCGATCACCATTTGAAAACGGGCGTGCAAACTCCGGGCAACGTGTTGCAAGCCGCCGGTTACGCGACCGGTTACTTCGGCAAATGGCATTTGGGAAACACGCCGCAATACGCGCCGGATCGGGAGGGCTATGGGACCACCGAAAAGGAGCTTGGCGCCGCCTTTCGCAAATGGCGCGGAAACAAGCCAAATGGTCCCAAGTCGATCGATTTCTTGACCGACGCCGCACTGTGGTTCATCGAACAAAATAAAAGCCGGCCGTTCTTTCTGACCGTGTCCCACTACGCCGTGCACATTCCCATCCAGGCGAATCCCGCGACGATCGCCAAGTACGACCGCAAGCCCAAACCGGCAGGCGGCGTATATAACCCCGCGTACGCCGCGATGACCGAGAATCTTGATACGAGCATTGGACGAATTCTCGCCAAGCTGGAAGAGCTTAATCTGGCCGAGAACACGATCATTGTTTTCGCTTCGGACAACGGCGGCCTGCGCAAGATCTACACTGGTGTCGGCGAAATCACCTCGACAAACCGACCGCTGCGCGACGAAAAAGGAACGCTCTACGAAGGCGGCATTCGTGTACCGTTGATTGTCCGCTGGCCCGGCCTCGTGAAGCCGGGAACCGTGTGCGACGAGCCGACAACGACCGCCGACCTGCTGCCAACGTTTTGCGAGATGGCATCGGTCCCCCTGCCGCCGCAGCCGATTGACGGATTGAGCCTGGTCGGCTTGCTGAAAGACCCGGCATCGCAACTCGGGCGCGATGCCATTTATTTTCATTATCCCCACTACCATCATTCGCGGCCGGCTGGAGCGATTCGCGCTCGCGATTGGAAGCTGATCGAATTCTTCGACAACGGTTCCCTGGAATTGTACAACCTGACCAAGGACATCGGCGAATCGGTCAACCTCGCTTCTGCCAGGCCGAATCTGGCCAGGCAACTGCAAGCACGGTTGGCGACCTGGCGCAAAGCTGTCGGAGCGCGGATGCCGATGAAAAATCCGAAGTACGATCCGAAGCGTGCCGGCCAGTGGTGGAACCGCCGCACCAATAAGCCGCTGGACACCGAAGCGATGCGAAAACGCTACTCGACGCGACATGCCAAACCGTAGCCGGAGATTCCTGCGGCTGCGCCGAGCACCGGTGACGCCCGTTGCTGGGCGCCCTCCCACTTGCATGGGAAAACCCTACGTAACCGTTCACGGAGGCTGCGGCCAGGCAGGCCGACCCGATCGTCATGGGCAACTGAGGCAAATCGGTATTGATGCGCTGACTGCCGGGGGACACCATGCTCAACGCGGCTCGCAACACGGAAATCCCCCTACTCCTGAGCCAATAACCGACCAGTCGATAAAAGCGGCCCCCGCGAATTGCAGGAGCCGCTTTGAATTTACATTCCGCAGAGGTTGCGCGGACACTGGCTGCAACGGCTCGTCAATCGCGGTTTCGCCGCAGCAGGCCAAACGCCAGGCCGAACAAGGCGATCGCGATCCCGGCCGGTTCCGGCACGGCTGAAATCACCACGCCACTCGCCCCGACGGCGCCGAAGTTCCGCTGCATGGCAAGGAAATCGTGGCCGTCGACATCGCCGTCTTCATCCGCATCGCCGCCGGCATATGTGCCAGCAAGGGAGCTGAAGTTGGCCGCCCAGGTTGAGAAATCCGTGCCGTCAACATTGAAGTCGCCGTTGAAATCGCCGCGCGACGTGACACGCAGCTCATACTTATTGGCACTTCCTCCCGCGCCCGAGAAGCCCGTACCGCGCAACAGGATATCGCCATCGTCCGAATCGTCGGCGAGCGTCACGTTGATATTCACGCTTGCGAAATCGTTGGATCCATCCCAGCCGCCAGCCGCATCGATCAGGACATACTGATCGCCGGCGGTCGGCTTGTAGACGCCCGCATCACTCTCGACCTCCAGGGCTCCTTGATCGATCGAAGCGGTATCGCCCACACTGATCGTGGTGATCCCACCGGTGGTCAATTCAGCGATGATCTTGTTCTCGTTGCCAAGAGATGATTCGTCCATCGTGAACGTGTTGGCTACGTTAATCTGAGCGGCAGCGCCGCGGATCCTGAGGATGCCACTGGTGGTGGTAAAACCCTCCTTACCCATGAGAATTTTCAGATCGGGAGTATTCAGGATGGCGGTTCCGGAGACCACCATGGAGCCGGCTCCTTCACGATGGCCAATGGCCGTGTAGCCGGAAACGTTGATCGTCCCACCAGAGAAGTTCAATTCGCCTTCGCCCGCATCGCCAATTTCCAGATCCCCAAAACTCTGGTTGTATTCGCCGCCTGACATATTCCAGGTCCCACTAGAACCCACCTCGTTGCCCAGCACCGTCCAGCCGACCCCATCGACTAGCGCGGTACCCGACATGTTGTAGACTCCGGTTCCCCAATCGCCGATGATAAAATCATCACCGGTCGAGACCGAACCACCGCTGTGATTGTAGGTGCCGTTTGAGCCCGGCATCGAGCCAATGAAGATATCTTCCCCTTTGGTTCCATTTCCGAAACCGGCTTCGGCGTACAATGGATCGCTATTGCTGGCCTTTAGCGTCCCACCGGTCTGGGTCAGGGTGCCGGTGCCGGTAGTCCCCACATGCAGTTCACTGACTACCACCCTGGCCCCTGAGCTCACCGTCATGCTGCCGGAACCTGGTGCCGAATCGACCGCATCGCCAAGTTCGAGATCCATCAGATTATCACCGCTGCCGAGCAAGAGGCGCTGGCGGACGACAACCTTCGCGTCAGTACCGCCAACGGTAAGCGATCCGCTGCCGCCGGTGCGGCCAAAGACGTAGCCGTCGCTGTAATCAATGTCGGTGGGATTATCGACAGCGAACAGGCCCGACTCTTGAACGGTGATCTGGCCTGCCGGACCAGGCTCTGCGCCCATGACGTTGTCGTTGCTGCCAAAATCGGGGAAGCCTCGGACGAGTTCCTCGCTGACGATCAGCTTGCCGCTGGCCCCCCCCACGGTGATCGTTGCCGAAGCTCCGGGCTCCCCACGGTACTCAAGTTTTCTACCGTAGAAAGTGGCGTTGCCAGAAATATTCAGTGCGCCGGTACCGCCGTTGTTGGCGATGCTGACATAACCCTCCGCGGTGGTGCCGAGATCGCTACCAGCACCTTCGCTGTTGCCGGAGACAACATTGGCGTTGCCGCTGAGATTCAGCGTGCCGGTCCCCCCTGCATTGTCACTGATGGAGAATCCGTCGGCGATCCAAAGATTTCCCCCTGAAACCTCGGCCAGGCCGGTACCACCGGCACTGTCGGCAACCTTGAAATCGTCAGCATGATGCTTAAACGTGCCGCCGGTCTGGACATACTTGCCGTTACCATTCTTGCCAATGTCGAAGTCGTTGCTGTCGGAGTAGTCGCCGGCGAAACCAAATTCGACCATGCCGCTACTGAGCGTGAATACTGATTGAGCGGTCGCCCCGACGCCGATCTTGAAGTCACTGGTAGAAGTCCCATCGATGATTATGGTCCCGCCGTTCACTTCCATGAAACTGGCGGTCGTCGACCCCAGGTCCACATTATCAACCTCGATCGAACCCGATGCCAACGTCACCGGATTGGCCGCGGAGGAGGCGGCGTCGATCTTGGCGAGGTCCGTAAACGAAGGTGCCACATCTCCCACCCAATTCACCCCGGTAGCGAAATCGCCTCCTATGCCTCCGTTGGCATCCCATTCGACCGCTAGAGCCGGTGACGGTAACGCGAACACGAGTAACGCTAAAGCGATAAAACAGAAACATCGATCGAAGCCAGGTAATGTTCTCATTGCAGAATCCCCAAATTGCTGAACAGAATAATCGAACGTGCCAATACGAAGTTTGTCCCCTTCAATACATCGGTGCATGCTGCCAATACATCGGTGCATGCTGCGCTTCAAATGCGGATGGTGTGTGCGTTCCCTCCTTCGGTTGCGTAAGATTCGATTGAGGTCTTGAAGAAACTTGAGGGCGACCCGGAAAATATTCCCGGCCAAAACGCTAAACAGAACCTTGGGCCGCCAGCCCTACTAAACGGGCTGAGTCTATGCCCAGCATTACCCACTGTCAAGTACCCTTTGGGTCCCTGGGACTTGATTTTTTGGCTTACGTGGTCAAGAATCGCGCGCGCCGAGCGGAATGGACAGGGGAACGGGGGAGTAACCTGGAAAAGGGTTCCATGCCACCAGATTTGCTTCGGCTTGACTCACGCAAATCAAAGAATTGCACTGGAACGCCAATGGCGCACCAGGACGACCAATACACAAAATGCGCTGAGCGCGTAAGCGATCGCCGTGCTCCAGAAAAAGAGGTAATTGGTGCTTACCTCTGCCTCCTTGCCGAGATAGGCCAAAGCTAAAGAAGCGGAGATGGCATAGAAAATCAAAAAGAACACACTAAAACTAACAAAGTAAGCGCGATCGGCTTCACGATATTCGGATTTGCTCGATAACCAATGTTCCCATCCGGTAACATCCGGAATGGTGGGCTCAACGACTTCACGTAAATATTTGCCAGCTCGGCTGATATTATTTTGCTCGTTTATAAAAGCGATCATGATTGCCAGCAGCATGAACGGAATGGCGGCATTGGCAAGCGAGGCGGAACTTGCAGACGCCAAATAACCCGATGCCAAAACCAAAAGCATGCCAATCACCAATAGTTTAAAAATCCGCGAGGTCGAATCGTTGATTTCCGTTCTCAGCGTGAGATACTGCTGCTTCATGAATTCATCAGTGGACATGCGCATGCCTCCTGTGACTGTGCGAACCATAACATTATGGTTGTACGACAGGTCTGTCTTTTATACAAGCCTATCTCATTATTATTGAGTGACAACCGACGCGATTCTGGCTATCGCGGATCGGTCCGGTTTTGGTGATCCTGGGCGACGCCACTGAGACGGTCGACGACATTCTATCCCTGCTAGCCTCTGCGCCGCCGAGTAAACCGGCTTACGGCTGCCAAAGCGCCAAGACTGACCAGCAAAACGCTGGCCGGCTCGGGGACTCCGGTCACAGCAGGTGGCGGGACCAGGCCGGCGACGAAACCATCGAGAGACTGCCAGACGGTCAGATCCCGTTCATCCACATTTCCGTCACCATTGCCGTCGCCATCGCCCAGCATCGCTGTGCCCTGGATGCCATAGCCTCGCTGCCAGAGAAGGAAATCGTTGCCGTCGGTATCCCCATCCTGGTCGAAGTCGGATGTGACCGGGCTGGCCAGATTCGCGGTGGCTACCAACGTGCCAGTCGTAAAAAACTCCAAATTGCCACTGCTGTCGACATCGTACATTGAAACCGGGATGGTCAGGGTCACCGCCGAACCGGCGACTGTGTAAGAGCTGATGCTGATCTCCTCGTCGTTGAATACCCCATCCCCCGGATCGTCGATGATCGAATCTTCAAGCATAACCGGCTCTCCAACCAGTTGATTGTCTGGCAGATTGATCGCCCAGGTTCCCGATGAGATATCAAATTGCTGGCTATCCGAGAAAAACTGCCCACTCGTTACGGTTTCTGGTCCAAACGGGTTCCGGATATTGTAGGCAATATCCCGAAACGCCAGGTAGCCAATGCCAGTTCCCAGGGCTCCCAAGTCGAGCACATAGCCATAGTTGGCAGGCGCTGCAGGACCGGGATCATCGATCGACGTGCCTCCACCAATTCCGGGCAGCCAGTCGCCTGTGATGGCGGTGTGGAAGTCACTGCCTAAAATTTCCAGGGAAGTCGGGGCCCCGGTTGCATCGACGTCCACGGCAATCAGTCCGCTGGAAGTCGCACTGGTACTGTTCGGGCCTTGCCCTGGAATGGTTGTAGTCAGCAGATCGACTCTCAAATCGAGGGAGCTCAAGGCTGGGTCGATGCTCAAGACGACTTGCTCAGCGTGGAGCCCGATCATGGTGGACAAGGTGATAGTCAGGGTCAAGAGCACCAATCGGACGAACCGACTTATGGGCTGCAGCCGACCGGCAACAGGAAGAATGATATTGGGCATGATGACTCCTCTGTAAGTGAATGGTGGATGGTAAACAGGTATCATGGGACTCGGCCAGTAGTCGGGAGATATCGGTCCCTCACGATCTTGCCATGAATTCGATAGAGTGCGGTTGTCGAACTCCTTAATTTCTCGCACTTTTTTTGGAAAAAAGTATCGCCCCGTATCAGAAGAGATAATCAGCCCCTACCTTCCAGCATAAATGGCCCCTGAAACCAATGCCAGTGATTGGTGCTGTTTTTCAGGCATTTTCGCCAGATTACTTGCTAAATAGGTTTGGGCCGATTTCGTATGGTCTATCGACCCAAATTCGGGACGAATCGACCGATGTGCCGTGAACTGAGTAAAATTCTTAAAAAAATGTTGGCATGATCGATAAGGTTGATTACTATGAATGGGTGAGTCGGCATACTGCCTGGCTTATTATGTTTTGCAAAGTGTTCTTATAGGAATGTACTTATAGGAATGGAATAGTTAAAAGGTTTCTTACGAAAGGCAGCTAATGATGAAAATCCAATTGAAAGCTTTACTTGCTCTTGCCGCCCTTGTGGCGGTGGGCCTCTGCGGAGCACCCGCCGAGGCGTTAACCTTCACGGCACTCGGCAATCTCAGTTTGACAGGAACCGTGGATTTAGGGGGGGGGGCCGTTCCCTTTGCCGAGCAGGCACCAGGTAGCAGTTTGGCCGCCTACAACGGCACGATTGAGGTCGCCACGGATGACTTTCTGTCGCCGACGACCATTTCGATTCTTGGTGGTTCGTTGTTGGTCTCCCAGGATTATCCCGGCGGACCCTTATTGCCTGCCCCGGATGGCGGCCCCGCAGCGGGCGACCCTGGCATTCCGACACAGGCCAATTATGGCATTGAATTGGATGCCGGTTTCGCAGGTGTAGCCTATGCCGCAGTACGCGGGCTCGAATGGAGTTTGAGCGCCCCGGCGGTGCCTGTCGTCGCTGGAACGTTCTCTTCTTTGTCGCAGACACTCGCCGCGACCGCGGGTACGTTCGATGTCAACACTCCCCCTGCTTTGGGTGGATCCGCATCAAGCGATCCTATCGATACGGTCATTGACAATACGGCCGGGGACAGCATTTACGTTGTCAATGGCTCCACGGCAATCTTATTGATTCCATTTTTGGCCGTTGCTCCTGGAGATCTTACGCTCGAGTATGCTGGCACCATTGTGGCAACGGCCACTGTGCCGGAGCCGACCAGTTGCCTTCTCGTTGGAATTGGCCTGGTTGCAATCGCGGGATTAAGCCGGAGAAAAATGTAGGCTGATTTTTTTTCAGAGGATTTCCATGCCGCAGGCCTTTCCGGGCCAGCGGCATCTTTTATTGGTCTCCGCTGCCATTCGACTTGTCACGCTTCAAGGGAGTGGTCGTACTCACAGTTACTTGTCGCGCTGCCCCCAGACTTGTATACTACTATTATCTGTGGCATCGAAGCCGGGGACAATAATTTCCCATTTCAAAGGGCGACCACCGGTCCGTTACTGGATAATCCGAATTCATAGGGGCTATCATCGATGACAGGATGGAATCTTGGGCATTTTTTTTTGCTTTTTGGCGTTTTGCCGGGATGGGTCATGGTCGTTACCTTGACCGGTTGCAGCCCCAAATCGCAAGTACCTGTTGGGAAACCGGCGGAAAACATCCGTAAACTCGCGTTGGCTTATGTGCAATTTTCCGGGGCCAATCGCGGAGTGGGGCCTAAGGATCAGGCTACGCTGAAAAAATTTATGATCCAGCGCAGTGGCCTGACCGAGCAGGAGGCAGACGCACTGTTTGTGTCGCCACGGGACAATCAGCCGTATGTCATCCGTTGGGGGCTGCACCCGGAAGGTTCTGGACCGATGGGCCCCACCCCCCCCAAACCGCCGGTTATCGTTTATGAGAAACAGGGAGCGGACGGCACGCACTATGTGGCAGATGGTCGTATGTCGATTCTTGAACTTTCCGAGCAAGATTTTACCAAAGCCGTACCTGAACCTTGATGCAAGGCTTAATTTTTGTGCAAACTGGCCATTTAAACTGAATTTTACCCTGTCTTTTTCCCATCCATTAAGTTTCTCTGGCAAGGTTGTTCTCAGAATAGGAGCCAATAACTTATGAGACCCTCTAATCTTCGGCATAGGCCCCTACATGGTTTCATCTCTGTAGGGGCCGTTTGTCAACGGTCAAATTGGGCGGTTTCTGCGTCTACTTTTGGTCGTGTCATGAGTATTTTGTCGTGTTTGTTTGCCAGGT
>Ga0114931_10002176_pt1 | contig 24961 bp, 19 predicted proteins | sample 2SBtaG_FD_89579 | JGI IMG/M metagenome (GOLD analysis project Ga0114931, IMG submission 89579) | Deep subsurface microbial communities from Kolumbo volcano to uncover new lineages of life (NeLLi) - 2SBTROV14_V59a metaG | ecosystem: Environmental > Aquatic > Marine > Volcanic | place: Kolumbo... | reverse complement strand
TGACGAAAAAGAATCTGCCATCGAAGCCGAGGTGCGGCAGGAAATGCAAATCGCCGTCGAACGTTATGAATCTGAACGACCCGCTCAACGCGCCGAAAAATACTTCGATTTAGTTTATAACGATACACCTCCCCAACTGGCGCGCCAGCGAGATGAACTGCTGCAATTTTTGAACAGGGAGCGATAAAAATGCCAAAGTGGACAATGGTAAAAGCAATCAATAATGCATTGGCGATAAAATTGGAGCAAGACCCGGATGTCTTGATTTTCGGCGAGGATGTGGGCAAAAATGGTGGTGTTTTTCGCGTAACCGATGGATTGCAAGTAAAATTCGGCGAAGACCGCGTTTTCGACACCCCATTGGCAGAATCGGCCATCATCGGAGCGGCAGTGGGTATGGCGGCATTCGGTTTGCGCCCCATCCCCGAAATTCAATTTGCCGGTTTTACCTATCTGGCTTTCCACCAAATAGCCGCGCAAGTGGCGATACTGCATTTCCGTTCCAGCGGGACAGTCAACATGTCGATGGTCATCCGCGCGCCGTTTGGCGGTGGTGTCCGCACGCCAGAACTGCACGCCGACAGCGTCGAGGCGCTGTACATGCAGGTGCAGGGGATAAAAGTGGTCATCCCCGCTACACCGTATGATGCCAAAGGCTTGCTCATTTCTGCCATCGAAGACCCCGACCCTGTACTCTTTTTGGAGCATATGAAGCTTTACCGCTCGTTCCGGCAAGAAGTGCCCGCCGAGCATTACACCGTGCCCATCGGCAAAGCGGCAACCGTGCGCGAAGGCTCCGACATCTCGGTGATAGCCTATGGCGCAATGGTGCAATCATCGCTGAAAGCCGCCGAAATGGTAGAGCAGAAACTTGGCGCATCCATCGAAGTGATTGACCTGCGCACCATCGCCCCGCTGGATGAAGCGGCAATCGTCAATTCCGTCACCAAAACAGGGCGTGCAGTGGTGGTGCAAGAAGGTCCGCGCTCCGGCGGCGTGGCGGCAGAAGTCATCGCCGTTATCAACGAGCAAGCCCTCTATTCGCTATACAAACCGGTTCTGCGGGTTACCTCCCCCGATGGGCCGTATCCATTCACCGTGATGGAAGATGATATTCTGCCATCGCCGGAACGTATCGCTGCCGCCATCGAAACCACGCTAGAACCGTAATGAACAAAAATCCGAAACTTGGAACCCGAAACTTTCAGGGAGAAAATTATGTTTGAATTTAAATTGCCGGATGTCGGCGAAGGTATTTTTGAAGCCGAAATTTTAGATTGGCTGGTAAAAGAAGGCGATACCATCACACAAGATCAAGTCATTCTGGAAATTCAAACCGATAAAGCCGTGGTGGAAATTCCATCACCGGTAGCAGGAACCATCCAAAAAATTGTGGCACAACCGGGAACGATGGCAAACGTCGGCGATTTACTGGTTATCATCGCCACCGAAGAAGGCGCCTCGCTGCCCCCCGCCGACCCGAACAAAACTACCGCGCAAGTGCCCGCCATGCAGCAGCACAGCGTGATGACCGCCCCCGAACCCGCACCACCCGGCGGCAACGGCAAAACCAAGCCCGCTCCCGCCCCCGCACCGATGCAAGTTGGCATTTTAGACCCCAACCGCCGCGTGCTGGCTGCCCCCGCCGTCCGAAAACTTGCGCTGGAAATGGGCATCAATTTGGCACAAGTGCCGGGCAGTGGCCCCGCCGGGCGAATTTTGCTGTCTGACCTGAAACAATTTGCCGCGCAACCCAAACCCGCCGCACCAACCCCACCACCCGCGCCGCCAATTGCGCCCGCCGCGCCGATGGCTCCGCCCGCACCCACGCCGGCGGCAATCCCCGACCGCATCAGCGTGGCTTCTGTTTCGACCGATGAAGGGGTGGAAGAGGAACCGTTGCGCGGATTGCGCCGCCGCATCGCCGAGCGGATGGAAGTTTCGCTGCGTGTGCCCGCGGTCAGCACCTTCCGCGAAATTGAAGTGGGTAGATTGGTTGCAATGCGCAAACAGCTCAAACCGATTGCCACCGCCAAAAACCTGTCGCTCACATTTATGCCGTTTTTCATCAAAGCCGCCACCATCGCCTTGAAAGATTTTCCGTATTTTAATGCCACCCTCGATATGGACAATCAAAAAATCATCAAACACAACTACTACCATATCGGCATCGCCACGGCTACCGATGACGGCTTGCTGGTTCCGGTCATCAAACATGCCGATAAAATGACCATTTTAGAGCTTGCATCAGAATTAACCCGACTGCGGATGCTGGCGGAACGCCGCAAACTCGCCCCCGATGAACTTTCCGGTTCAACATTCTCCATCACCAACTATGGCAGTTACAATGGCTGGATGGGCACGCCCATCATCAACCCGCCCGAAGTTGCCATCATGGGCGTGGGGCGTATCACCGAAAAACCCGTCGCGCTCAATGGCGAAATCGCCATCCGTCCGGTGCTGCCGCTGTCGCTCAGTTTTGACCACCGCTTGATTGACGGCGCAGCGGGCGAACAATTCGCCGAACGGCTGCAAGCCCTGCTGGGCAATCCCGATACCCTGTTGCTGGAGATGCGCTGATGGTTGTGGGTGATATGGCAACCGGCGTGGATGTGGTCGTGCTGGGCGCAGGTCCCGCAGGATATGTGTCTGCTATCCGCGCCGCACAACTCGGCAAAGAAGTGGTTATTGTTGAAGCGAATAACGTGGGCGGTGTGTGTCTCAACGCCGGCTGCATCCCATCGAAAGCCCTGCTCACCGCTGCCGACCGCGTGTGGAAAGCACGCACCGCCGCCGAAATGGGCATCACCGCCGAAGTGACGGTAGATTTGCCCCAAATGCAGCAATGGGCGCAAAGTGTGGTTGACCGGCTGGTAAAAGGCGTGCGGCAATTGCTCGTTGGCAACGGGGTAGAAATTGTGCACGGTTCGGGTTGGTTTTTGGACGACCATGAAGTGCGGATTGAGGGCGAATACGGCGCGAAACGGTATGCTTTTGAGCAGTGTATCATCGCCACCGGCGGCACACCCGCCCCGCACCCCGATTTGCCCTTCGATGGCCGGCGCGTGCTCACCCCGCAAGCGGCATATCGGCTGACCGAATTGCCCGCACGGGTGGCAGTGGTCGATACAGATTACATCGCCGTGGAAGTTGCGACATTTTTCGGCAAACTGGGTGTACCGGTGCAACTGTTGTTGCCCGACGAGAAATTCCCCCTGCCTGAATTTGATATTTCCGTGCGGCGGCATCTCAAAAGTTACCTGAAAAAAATCGGCATCATCATCGAACCGAATGTGACCGACCCCGCCGCAGCCGTCGCCGATGAACCGCTGGTAGTGGTCTCGAACGGCATTGTGCCCAACACCGCCGACCTGCGGTTGGATGCGGTGAACCTCAGCCCGGATGAAAACGGATTCATTCCGGTGAACGCCCGCATGCAAACCGTCAACCCGATGATTTTTGCTGTGGGAGACGTGACCGACGCTGCCGGCATGGCTGATAGAGCGATGAAACAGGGGAGAGTTGCGGCAGCGGTGATTGCCGGGCAAGCCGCCGAATATGCGCCGCAAGCCGTGCCGAAAGTGGTATGGACCGAACCGGAAATCGCGGCAGTCGGCCTAACCGCCACCGAAGCCGAATCTGCCGGATATGCCGTGCAAACGGGACATTTCCCGCTGGCGGCAAACGGACGCGCGCTGATGTTGAATGGCGGGACAGGTTTTGTGTCCGTCGTCGCCGAAAAGGAAAGCGATGTGCTGCTGGGCGCAACGATTGTCGCCCCGCGTGCCGCGGAACTCATCAGCGAAATGACACTCGCGCTGGAAATGGGCGCCACGCTCACCGATGTGGCAGAAACCCTCCATTTGCATCCCGGTCTTGGCGAACCGCTGATGGAATCGGCGGAAGATGCGCTCGGCACGGTGGTGCACATTATGCACAAAAAATAGCCGGTATCGGCATCGGCAAAATTTGCTTTTTTTGTATCGGAACGGCTACAATAGCCCTTGTGCAATTTTTCGCACGAGGGCTATTTTTGTCTCCGGCTTGCCGTGGATTCCGGCTATTTCCCCGCGGGAAACTCCGGCATAACATACTTCTGCAAGAGGTCCGATGGCTGATTCTCAACCCACCAATTCTATGTCCATCCCGTGGCAAATCGGCATCACCACCGTCGGCCGTTTGTTTGTGAACACGGCGCGGCGCTTCGCGTATCCATTCGCATCAGTCTTGAGCACGGGGCTGGGCGTGCCGTTGCGTTCGGTCAGCGCGATGATTGCCGCACTGCAAGCGGTGAATGTGCTCGGCGGGGTACTCGGCCCGCTGGGCGACCGTTTCGGCTACCGGCGGATGATGCTGGCGGGCATGGCATTGCTGGCAGGGGGTATGCTGCTCGGTGCGTTGGTGCCGGTATATGTGGCAGTGTTAATTGGGTTGATGACGGCAAGTTTGGGCAAAAGCATTTTCGACCCGGCATTACAGGCATATTTCGGTGTGCGTGTGCCGTATGAACGGCGCGGGTTGGCAATTGGCATCACCGAATTGAGCTGGGCGGGCAGCACCATCATCGGCATCCCGTTAATTTCTGTTTTAATTGACCGCACCGATTGGCGCGCGCCGTTTTGGTTTTTGGGCGTGATGGGATTGCTGGCTATCGTAGCGATTGCATTAGCCATCCCCCCCGAAGGCCACCGGCAGCAATCTGCACCGCCGGTAAATTATGGCGTTGCATGGCGCACCCTTTTTCAATCGCCATTGGCGCGGGCGGCACTGGGGTTTGCATTTTTTGTCAGCATTGCCAACGATACAATTTTTGTGTCGTATGGGCTGTGGCTGCAATCCGATTTTTCGTTGGGGATTGTGGCACTCGGTATGGCAACCACCGTCATCGGTGCGGCTGAATTTCTCGGTTAATTTGGCACGGTGTTTTTGGCAGACCGCATCGGCTTGCAGCGGTCATTGCTGGGCGGGCTGATGCTATCGGTGGCAAGTTATGCCTTGCTGCCACTGATTGCCCAATCGCTGCCGCTGGCACTGACGGGACTGTTTTTGGTTTTCATCTCGTTTGAGTTTACGTATGTGGTGGCGGTATCCTTTTTCACCGAAGTGCTGCCCTCGGCGCGGAGTACAATGATGGCGGGTGTGCAAGCGATTGCAGGCATCGGACGGGTTTTCGGTGCGCTATTGGGGGGCTTGCTGTGGGCTACCGGGGGGATAACGCTGGTGGGGTTGGTGGCATCTGTAATCAGTGCCATCGCGCTGATTTCGCTGTGGTGGGGGGTGCGCTCGCGTTGAAATTACTTTGCACCCGGTGGCGAATATGGCATAATGTCGCGTGAAACGTATTGCGAAAACACAGCTTTGCGACTTTGGACTTTAAACCCGAAACTTGAAACCTACAACCCGAAATTCACAGGAGGGTGCAATGAGCAAAAATACATCACCCAAAAAACGATTGGCAGTGCTCACCAGCGGTGGCGATGCGCAGGGAATGAATGCCGCTGTGCGGGCGGTGATACGCGCTGCGCTGGAAAACGATATTGATGTTTTCGCCATAAAAGAAGGCTATTACGGCATGGTTACCGGTGGCGATTATATTGTGCCGATGAACTGGAACTCGGTGGGCGGTATTTTGCAACAGGGTGGCACCATCATCGGCACGGTGCGCTGCACCCAGTTTCGCACCAGAAAAGGGCGGCGAAAAGCCGCACTGAACCTGCTGACCCACCATATTGACAATCTGGTCATCATCGGCGGCGATGGGAGTCTCACCGGCGCGCACATTTTCCGGCAGGAATGGCAATCGCTGCTGGCGGAATTGGTGGAAAGCGGGCTTATCACTCAAGCCACCGCCGATGCGCACCCCAGTTTGAACATCGTCGGGCTGGTAGGGTCAATTGACAACGACATGTTCGGCACCGATATGACCATCGGGGCAGATAGCGCATTGCACCGCATCACCGAGGCGGTGGATGCCATCAGCAGTACCGCCGCCAGCCATCAGCGCACCTTTGTGGTGGAAGTGATGGGGCGGCACTGTGGCTATCTGGCATTGATGGGTGCGCTGGCAACCGGCGCAGACTGGGTACTCATCCCCGAAAGTCCTCCCGATGTGGAAGATTGGGAAGAAACGATGTGCGAAGTGCTGAAACACGGGCGTGAAACCGGCAAACGTGACAGTATCGTCATCGTGGCAGAGGGGGCAATCGACCGCGACGGAAATCCCATCACCAGCCAACATGTCAAGGAGGTTTTGGAAAAACGCCTGGAAGAAGATGTGCGCATCACGGTGCTGGGGCACGTACAGCGCGGCGGCGCACCTTCGGCATACGACCGGACGATGAGCACGCAATTGGGATTCGCTGCCGTGCAAGAGTTGCTGGCGGCATCTCCCAATCACGAACCGCAGCTGATTGGTGTGCGGAACAATCGCATCACCCATACCCCGCTGATGCGCTGTGTGGAGCAGTCGCACGCGGTGGCAGAAGCCATCAAAGCCAAAAATTTTGACGAAGCGCTGCGGTTGCGCGGCAACAGTTTTGCCGAAAGTTTCCGCACTTTGCGCACGCTGGTACGCGCATTGCCGCACGAACCAACGCCGGGACAAAAACGGAACCGCTTCGCGGTGATGAATATCGGTGCGCCTGCGCCCGGTATGAATACCGCGGTACGCGCGGCGGTGTGGTTGGGGTTGGACAAAGGCCACGAAATGCTCGGCATCTATAACGGTGTGCCGGGTTTTATCGACGGGCAAATTGAAGAGATGAACTGGATGAGTGTCGCCGGTTGGGCATCGCGCGGCGGGTCAGAATTGGGAACGAACCGGGTCTTGCCGCACGGCAGCGATTTTTACGCGATGGCGCGCGCCATCGAAGAGCATCGCATTGATGGCTTGCTCATCATCGGCGGCTGGACGGCATACGAAACCGCCTACCGCCTTTTCCGCGAGCGGAACAATTTCCCCGCGTTCAACATTCCCATTGTGTGCATGCCCGCATCCATCGACAACAACTTGCCCGGCTCCGAATTGAGCATCGGCGCTGATACCGCCCTCAACAGCATCATCGAAGCGGTGGACAAAATCAAACAATCGGCGGTGGCATCGCGGCGGTGTTTTGTGGTGGAAGTGATGGGGCACAATTGCGGCTATCTGGCACTGATGAGTGGGCTGGCAACGGGGGCAGAACGGGTCTATCTGCCGGAAGAAGGCATCACTCTGCACGATTTGCAACTCGATGTGGAACACTTGAAAGACGGTTTTCGGAAAGGGAAACGTTTGGGGTTGATGATTCGTAGCGAAAATGCAAACCGGATTTACACCACCAATTTCATCGAAGCACTCTTTGAGGAAGAAGGGGGCGATTTGTTCGAAGCGCGTCATGCCGTTTTGGGGCATTTGCAGCAGGGTGGCGACCCCACCCCGTTTGACCGCATTTTGGCAACGCGATTCGCCATCTATTGCATCGACCGGCTGATTGCAGAGGTGGAACACACGCGCCCTACCGCCAGTTTCATCGGCTTGCAAGAGGGGCATGTTAAGTTTAACCAAATGGAAGACCTGCCTCGCATGAGCGACCGGGATGCACAGCGCCCCAAAGAGCAATGGTAGATGTCATTGCGCCCCATTGCACGAGTGATGGCACAACCATGCCCTCATTTCGATTGCAACGAAGAATAGCAACACCCCGCCGATTTCACACTCTGAGTAGCTCGGAAGGGTGTATCAAAGGGTCGAAATCGGCAACGTCAGCAGACCCTAATTTTGGGGCACGGCATCTTCTTTTTGCTGGAACTGGCTCATATATAAATTGTAATAAAAACCGCGTTTCGCCAGCAATTCCGAGTGTGTACCGCGTTCGATGATTTCACCATGATCCAGCACCAACAGAATATCAGCATTGCGGATAGTGCTCAACCGGTGGGCAACTACAAATGACGTGCGCCCGTGCAGTAGTTTTTCCAACGCCTGCTGAATGAGTTTCTCGGTGCGGGTATCGACGCTGGATGTGGCTTCGTCCAAAATGAGGATGCGCGGATTTGCCAGTGCCGCGCGTGCGATAGCCAACAACTGTCGCTGTCCCTGTGATAGCCCGCTGCCGCGCTCGCCGAGCACAGTCTGGTATTTTTCCGGCAGCCGTTCGATGAACGTGTCGGCGTGCGCCAGTTTTGCCGCCGCTATCACCTCATCATCGCTGGCGTCGGGCCGCCCGAAGCGGATATTTTCCATCACCGTATCGCTGAATAGAAATGTGTCTTGCAGAACAATGCCAATTTGCCGCCGGAGTGATTCCACGGTTACTTGCCGCACATCATACCCATCAATTTTTACACTGCCACCGGTGACATCGTAAAAACGGGGAATCAAATTGATGATGGTGGTTTTGCCCGCACCGGTCGGGCCGACGATGGCAACTGTTTGCCCCGGTTCTGCAGTGAACGAAATGCCTTTCAGCACGGCTTGTTTGGCGACATATTCCGCCGTGACATTTTCAAACGTCACCCGCCCTTTAATGACCGGCAGAGGTTGTGCGTCGGGGGCGTCGGTGATGGCAGGCGGCTCATCCAGTAACCCGAAAATCCGTTCGCCGCCGGCAATTGCGCCCTGAATGTTTGTCCACAGCACCGAAATTTGCTGGATTGGTTGGTTAAACCGCTGTACATATCCCAAAAAGGTAATAACCACCCCCAGCGATACCGCCGTACCGAACAGTGACCCGTTTCCCAGCAGTGCTAACCCACCGACGATGGTTACAATGCCCATTGCCACATACCCCAGTGCTTGCAGAGTTGGCGCCAGCGCACTGGTAAAAGCCACCGCGCGCACATTGGCATCTCGGTTGGCTGCATTAACCTGTTTGAAATGCTCGATATTCTGCTCGGCGCGATTGAACGCTTGAACTTCGCGCACCGATGAAATGCTTTCCTGCAATTCTGCATTCACATTCCCAATTTCTTTCCGCGTGCGCCGAAATGCTTTGCGCGCTTGCCCCGAAAACCACAGCGTGGCGATGACCATCAGCGGCAGCACTGCCATACTGACCAAAGCGAAGGGGATACTTTTGGCGAGCATATTGTAGGCTATCCATACCAACAGCAATGCACCGCTGGCGATATTTACCAGCGCAAAATTGAGTACCTGCTGAATGGTGCTGGTATCGTTGGTGATGCGGCTCATCAAATCGCCCGCTTCGTTTTCGGTGTAATAGCCCATGTGCAGCCGGTGCAAATGCCGAAAAATATCTTCGCGCATGTTGCGCAAAACGTGCTGTCCCGCCCACGTCATGGCGAAAAATGTCGAACCGCTGAGAAAGGCACTGCTCACATACAATCCTACCAGCACCAGCACCAGCCGCCCGGCCCCCGCCAGTCGTTCTGTGGCGGAAAGTGTACCCGCGGGCAGCGAAAAACCTCCGGCTTCAAACATGGTGCGGATGACCGTTTGGGTAAATCCGGCGGGTGTAACATCGGCAGACAGCCAGCATTGCTGTTGGGCGTTCTGCATACCCGGTATCGATGCGAAACTTCCGCCCATTGCGCTGGATGCAGTGGGCGAGAGATAGCAATCTACAATTTGCCCCAGTAATTCGGGGCTGGTTACCTGCGCCCATGTCGATGCTATAACCATGATGGCCACCAGCACAAAAATATGCCAATATGGTTTGAAGTACACCCCAAACCGTGCCAGTGTTTCGCCGACTCGTTTCGGTTTGGTAATGTCGCGGTCCATAATTCGCCGCATGTGATTATTTCCAAACATAGGGTTATCCTTTTAAATGTTGTTTCGTTTTATGGTGTAACGGTTACCGGCGCATCATCTACCAGTTGCGAATGGTAAATTTCGGCATAGATTGGACTGGTTTCCATCAGTTCGGCATGGGTGCCGCGGGCGGCGATGCGCCCTTTGTCAAGCACCAAAATCTGGTCGGCATTCATCACCGTGCTGATGCGCTGAGCAATCACAAAACTGGTACGATTTTCCATCAGTTTTTTGAGCGCGGCTTGAATTTGCGCCTCGGTCGTCAAATCCACGCTGGACGTGGCTTCGTCCAAAATGAGAACATTCGGGTTGAGTAGCAGTGCCCGTGCGATGGCGATGCGCTGTCGCTGCCCGCCGCTGAGGGTTGCCCCCCGCTCGCCAACGCGGGTGTCGTATCCGTCGGGGAATGACATGATGAAATCGTGTGCGGCAGCAGCTTTTGCGGCGGCAATAATTTCATCCAATGTGGCATCCGGTTTTCCAAACGAAATATTCTCGCGGATTGTACCACTGAATAGCGTGGTTTCTTGCAAGACCACCCCAATTTGCGCCCGCAACGAATCGAGTGTCACATCGCGCAGGTCGTACCCGTCAATGGTGATGCTGCCTTCGGAAGGGTCGTAAAAACGGGGAATGAGGTTGATGATGGTGGTTTTCCCGGAACCGGTAGAGCCGAGTAGTGCGACGGTTTCGCCGGGGCGTGTCTCGAAGGTAATGTCTTGCAGAACGGGGTCGGCATTTTCAAAATAACGAAAAGTGACATGGTTGAAGGCAACATGCCCTTTGATGGGCGGCAGCTCAATTGCCCCCGGCTTATCGGTGACATCATTTTTCGCATCCAAAATTTCGAACACACGTGTTGCCGAAGCCGCCGCCTGCCCGAATTGGGTAATAATCATCCCAAATTGTGCGATGGGCAGGAACAGATAAATCAAATATAAACTGAATTCTTGCCATTCGCCCAGCGTGAGTGTTCCGGCAATAATTTGTTTGCTGCCGAAATAGAGGGTTGTAGCCTGACCCAAATTGGCAATTAAAAATACCACCGGGAACAGGAACGTAAACAGGCGTGCAATCACCAGCCGCTGGTGCATCAACGCATCGGCGGCATGATTGAACTTTTCCTGCTCGCTTTTTTCGCGGGCGAAAGCCTTGACGACTTTTATGCCCGCCAGATTTTCTTGCAGGATGGTGTTCAGTGCCGATAATTTTTGCTGGGCTTTGGTAAATAAAGGCTGGCTCAGTGCACCAAATGCGATGAAAATAACCAGTGTAACCGGCAAAATCCACAGCGTGTACAGCGCCAGCGTGGCGTTTGTGGTGAACAAAATGGTCAGTGTGCCCGTGAGCAGAATGATTGCGCCCACCAGTTGCAATAATCCCTGCCCGATGAACAACCGCACTTTTTCAACATCATCTGTTGCGCGGATCATCAGTTGTCCGGTTTGGTTTCGGTCGTGGTATGAGAAGGACAGATTTTGAATTTTTGCATATAAATCGTTGCGTAGGTCATATGCCACATGCTGCGAGTTTTTTTCTGCCCAGAAGGCTTGCAAAAATGCGAATGTGCCCCGCAAAATGGCGAAAAGCACAATTGCCCCCACGGCTTTCCACAGTGATGCCGGTGCATTGAGTTGTTGCTGTGTCAAATAAGCCGTTACTTGGTCAATGTTCCAATCGGTGGGAACTTGCAAAAATTCCAAAAATCGTGGTAGTGCCGCCGATAACATTGATTGAGGTATTTCCGGCAAACGTTCCAAAAAAAGTTTGGCGACCACGCCGCCGGTGATAGCATCAATCATATTGCTGACCATTCGCGGTACAGCCAATTGGGCTGCGGTGGCAATCAACAAAAATAGATATGGCAGCAATGCCTCACCGCGATAGCGTATTAAATATTGCAGGGCGCGGCGCATCGAGCTTTGTCCATTGCCGCGCTTTTTTTGAGAAGACTGTGATTTTTTCAATTGAACCCCCGGAAATTACGCAGATGGGCTACGTTTTTTTTGTTGTTTTTCCAGTTTCAATGCCGCCTCGGTGAGTGTGACCAGTGCCGTGCTGATGGCTGCGTGCTGGTCGGGCGGCAGTTGGTTGGTGACATCTTCCAACCACTTGCGGCGGGCTTCGATGCCGCGTTCCACCAGTGCTTTACCTTTTTCGGTGAGCGAAAGTTGTTTGGCGCGGCGGTCGGATGGATTTTCGGCGCGTACCAACAAATCCATCTGCACCAGCCGGTCGAGCATTTGACTGGCAGCTGCCCGGCTGATGCCGATGCGGGCGCTGATGTCGGATACGCCGCAATTTTCGGTGTGATAGAGGTACATAAGGGCAGTTACCTGCGATACAGATAACCCCGCCTCGTGGATAAATTTTTGAAAATCGTGCATTGAACGACGGGTGAAAACGTATGCCCAGTTTTGTAAAACTTCGTGGAATGTTTCGGATGACAAAATTATTAACCTCGCTAATTAGTTAAGCGGGCTTAATTATAATTCGGTGTGATTGAATTGTCAAATAATTGCGGGTTTATAGGTGTTGTGCGGTGTGCGAAAGACAGTCTCGCACACCGCACGTTAAAGGGAGGGAGGTATTGGCAATTAATGAGCCAGCCGAAACAATGTTTCCGGCAGTGTCATGATTTCTGCCGAATTTATTAGACCTCGTGGATTCCGGATATCTCCCTGCGGGGAATTTCGGAATGGCAGACTTATGAAAAAGGTCTATTGAAAAAATTCAACAGTGGTTCATACCACGGTTTTTTGCTGGAGACCGGTTCCCATTCACCGATTTCTTTGCGGGCAATTTGATAGCCGATATCTTTCAGCGGCAGCGCGTTGGCAAAATCCCAAATGGGATATGGTGTATCTGTTACCAAATCAATGAGATAAACCGGCACCCCTTTGGCTTTTGCCAATGCATGTTCCAATTCGATTTCGCGGGTGAAAATGGTTTGCACCAGTCGATTGAAAAAAGGCCCGAAACCCGTTTCGCCCGACCAGTGGCGAAAGGCTTCCAGTTGCAGCGCATAAATTTCGGTGGCACCGTTATTGATGGCGGGTTCGATGGGGACGTTGCTCACCGCGCCGCCATCAGACAGCATTTTGCCGTCAATTTCCAGTGGGCGCACCCACGGCGGAATGGCTGACGAAGCCAGCACGCCTTCCAAAACCGAATGGTTCGGGTCTGTGCCGTACACCATCGGGCGAAAGTTGGTCAGGTCAGTGGCAACCAACCGCAACTCGGTGTTTTCCAAATCCCCAAAGCGCAATTCGGGGTGGACACCGTGGGCTTCGAAAAACTCGCGCATACGGTGGTGATACGGTTTGATGCCGGCGCGGTTGAACAGCACCCGCGCTGTGAGCCACAGATAACTGCTTGGCAGCATATCGGCGCGGGCGGCATCTTCCCATGCGGCTTCCAGGGCCGTTATTCCTGCCGGGGAGTAACCGTGAATCGCCAAAAATGCAGCGTTCACTGCCCCGATGGACGTGCCCACCCACATATCGGGGCGGATGCCGGCTTCTAGCAGGGCTTGCAGTGCGCCCACTTGCAGCATTCCCAACGCACCGCCGCCACTTAACACAAACGTGCGTTTCGCTTTTGGCAAAAAGTTCATTTGAGTTCCCTTGATTGTTTGAAAGTTGGCCACCGTTGACTTAAGAAATTCAAAAAATAGCACACGGATTATGCGGATTTTCGCGTGATTTTTTGAAATATATCTGTGCGAATCTGTAAAATCTGTGCCATCTGCGTTTTAATAGTAAAAACTGTCGAGTGGTTAGCTCAAATTTGGTGTCCAAAATGACGCACAGTGTCTTTGGCGTGATGACAGTGTGCAGGCTCGTTTGGGGTGATGACCCGGTGCCCAAATGAAGCCAAATGAAGTGGCGTGTAGGGTTGATTTTTACTTCTCGGCATCGAATTGCGTTGAGGGAGGGCATACCTCGCCGGCGGCATCAATGATTGTCGCAGATGCGGATTCGCTGCTGCCGAAATACCTGCGCTGGAAAAATAGTGCCACATTCACCAGCCCGATGAGTACCGGCACTTCCACCAGCGGCCCGATGACCGCGGCAAATGCTTCGCCGGAATTGATGCCGAATACGGCTACCGCCACTGCAATCGCCAGTTCGAAATTGTTGCTCGCTGCCGTAAAAGAGAGGGTGGTGGTTTTGGAATAATCCGCGCCAATGCGATGCCCCATCCAGAAACTCACCAAAAACATTATCACAAAATAGAACAGCAACGGTACGGCGATGCGCAAAACATCCAACGGAATTTGAACAATCAGATTGCCTTTCAGGCTAAACATTACGATGATGGTGAATAGCAGGGCAATTAAGGTGATGGGGCTGATTTTCGGGATGAATTGCTCGTGATACCACTATTTGCCTTTGGCTCCAACCAAGAAGAAGCGCGTCAACATGCCCGCCAAAAACGGAATCCCCAAATAGATCAACACGCTTTTAGCGATTTCGCCCATACTGACTTCCACCAAACTGCCTTTCAACCCGAACATCGGTGGCAAAACAGTGATGAACACATAGGCGTACACGCTATAAAACAGCACCTGAAAGATGCTGTTAAATGCGACCAGCCCGGCGGCATATTCCGAATCGCCTTTTGCCAGTTCGTTCCAGACGATGACCATCGCGATACACCGCGCCAGCCCAATCATAATCAGCCCGACCATATATTCGGGATAACCGCGCAGAAAGGTGATTGCCAGCAAAAACATCAAAATCGGTCCAATCACCCAGTTCTGCGCCAGCGACAGTCCCAACACTTTCCAGTTGCGGAATACATCGCCCAGTTCCTCATATTTTACTTTTGCCAGCGGGGGGTACATCATTAAAATTAGCCCGATGGCAATGGGAATATTTGTGGTTCCCACAGAAAAACGGTTGACAAAATCTTCCACACCGGGGATGAGATAGCCTGCCCCCACGCCGACCGCCATCGCCAGAAAAATCCACAGCGTTAAATAGCGATCTAAAAATGACAATTGCTTGGTGATACTTTTCTGCGCCACAGTCGAAAGAGCCATAATTTCCTCCAAGGTTACCTTGATTGTTTGTCTATTCAGAGTATCGGCCGGAACACGGAGAAACACAGAAGAATTCATCATAATTTTTTGCCTTCCTCCGTGATTCTCTGCAAAAACTCTGTGTCGCTCTGTGTTCCTGAATAGATACCCCGATAAAATTTTATTCTATAACCAGATGCGTTGGGTCGACGGGGGTGAGTTGCCCTTCGGGGCCGCATAGTTTTTTGCGATTTTGAATGCGATCGGGGTTTAAGAATTGGCTGCACCATTGATGCCATTGTGTCACGGCATCCTTGTTTGCCCGATAGTAAATCCAACGTCTGTCAAGTTCATCGCGGCGGCTGGTGACCAACCCGGCTTTTTTCAGTACCCGCAAATGGTGCGACAACAGATTTGCGGGGAGCCCCAACCGGTCAATCAGTTCGCAGTTGCAAGTTTCGCCTTCCATGATGATATTCATAATTTGCAACCGATTTGGGTCTGCTATTGCCTTTAACATTGTTGCAATTTGTTGGAGTGCTTCTGCATCCATTAAAAGTTGTTCCGCCATAATATCCCTTCCTTGAAGGATAATTTAACAATTATTGAAATACATCGCCAAAAAAGAACGCCCGGAATAATTCAATGTATGTTGAAGTATCACTTTCGAGAACATTATACCTTTATTGGGGATTGTGTCAAAAATTTGTGGCACAGAAAAATACGCACTGTGTATGGTCCTGTTTCGCGCAGCACATTTATCGGCAGGCGTGATGTTGTTTAATCTTGCGCTTTCATCGCCGTTTTGATGAGCATGCGGATCATCTCCGGAATTGTATCCAGGCCACCGGTCATTATTGCTTCCATCAAGTGTATAATCGGGTGGGTAAGTCGTTGAGTTCCTCCTGTTGTGTGTCAATATTTCTCAGGATACTCAGTGGCTTACTTCTCCGCCAATTTTGCAGAAACTATGTTATACTAACCATTTTTGTAGGGGCAAGTCACTGACCTGTCCCCACAGGCGGTTTAAACATTAATTTTTTGATGCTTCTTGAATCTCCAGAGCCCCAAATTTATTAAAGGCTTGACACGTTTCAAAAAATATAATATAATGCCGGTATCGTTCACGGTAACGTTACCGGCATTGGTACCGAGGCTGATGAAATGACCTCTCAAAAATTTGTACCCAACAAAAAACGGGCAGTCACTATTCAGGATGTGGCAAAAGCCGCCGGTATTTCTGTTTCGACAGTGTCCCGGGTATTAAACGGCAAAGCGGATGTGGCTGCAGCTACTCAAGCCCGCATCCTGGCCGTCATCGATGAATTGGGGTACACGTCCAACTTGGCTGCACGAAGTATGCGCAGCCACCGCAACAACCTCATCGGATTGGTTGTACCGGATATAGGTTCTCCGTATTCTATTGAAATAATGAAAGGTGTGAACCGGGCAATAGCCGAAACTGATTTCGATTTGCTGGTTTTCACCACGGCTGATGCTCAAAAAACAGATGCCCTTGCGCATGAGCAACATTATGTCTCCCTCTTGAGTAATTCGATTACAGACGGCGTATTAATTGCCGCCTCGGCAACAGAAACTTTTGTGTCACACACGCCGATTGTTTCCATTGACCCCCACGCTCCCAACCCGGATTATCCTTGCACGCAGGGCACAAATTTTGAAGGTGCAAAAAAGGCGGTGGAATATCTGCTCAATCTGGGGCATCGGCGCATTGGATTTATCACCGGTCGCGGGGACAGCCACAGTGCTGCTCGCCGAAAAGAAGGCTATTGTGCCGCGTTAAAGCTGGCAGGCATCGCTGTTGATGACACGCTCATTGCCGTCGGTGATTACACCACCAAAACCGGCGAGCGTGCCGCTCGTCAACTTCTCACGTTGCCCAAGCCGCCGACAGCAATTTTTGCCGTCAACGACCAATCTGCCATCGGGGTATATCAAGCCGCCGAAAAACTCGGGTTGTCTATCCCTGAAGATGTGTCGGTGATTGGCTTTGACAATATTACAGAGGCTCAATACCTCGGGTTGACAACAGTCGATCAATTTTTATCTGAAATGGGCTACACTGCTGTACAAATGCTCATTTCACTAATCAATCATAAACCCCTTGAGTTCCAAATTCACAAAATGCCCGCGGAGTTGGTGATACGCAAGTCGTGTCGCCGGATTTAGATTTCCGTAGTTTTGAAAGCTATTTTTTTTTTACATGTTTCGGTAACGTTACCGAAATAGCAAACGAGGAGGTGGTAAAGAAGAATATCAAAAACAGCGCAGGCCTTCCCTGTGCCCTGACAAGACGAAGGAAGACCTGCAATCAGTGCGGAAAATATCCGCACTGCACATTATACCTTATTCAAATCAGTGTCACAAGGAGTGCAGAAGAAATGCGTAAATCAATGTTTTTTGTTTTAAGTTTATTGTTCGTCTTCAGCATGCTTTTGGCCGCATGCGGAGCCTCAACCCCAGCCGCAACTGAAGCTCCCGCAGTTGCAACTGAAGCTCCCGCCGCTGTTCCCACCGAAGCCCCGGCCGCCGCTGAAAAGACCGTCTTGAATGTCTGGTCCTTCACCAACGAAATGAACACCATGGCCATTGCTTTTGAAGGCAAACATCCTGATGTGGATATTCAATACACCATGATTCCCATGACCAATGGCGAATATCAAACCAAGCTCAAAGCCGCTCTGGGTACCGCCGACGCGCCCGATGTGATTGCCCTGGAAGCCGCTTTTGTGAAAGAATTGGTCGAATCTGACGTGCTGGCCCCCATTGACGACCTGCTCCCGCTTGCTGAAGCGGCCAAAACCTATCCCTTTGTCATCGACGTGGGTACTAACAATGGTGTGTTGAAAGCGTTGTCCTATCAAGCGACTCCGGGTGCGTTGTTCTATCGCCGCAGTCTGGCCAAAGAATACTTTGGTACCGACGACCCCGCCGAAATACAAGCCTTGCTCTCCGATATGGATAAATTCACTCAAGCCGCCGCCGTCGTCAAAGAAAAATCGGGCGGCAACACCTATATGGTCGGCTCCAGCGGCGATTTCCAAAACCCCTTCTTTGCCAACCGCTCCCAACCGTGGATTGTGGATGATACACTGGTGGTTGACCCGATGGTCGAAAAATACGTGCAAATTGCAAAAATGTTCCGCGATGAAGGCTACGAAGCGCAAGCCCAGCAGTGGCAAGAAGGTTGGTTCGCCGGGATGAATGACAGCCTGGTAGATGCCGAAGGCAACCCCAAACAAGTGTTTAGCTACTTCTTGCCCACTTGGGGCTTGCCCTATGTCCTCGCACCGAATGCCGCCTCTTCTGATGGCACGCATGACACCAGCGGCGACTGGGCTGTAATTGAAGGCCCGCTGCCCTACCAATGGGGCGGCACGTGGCTCGGTGTGGTGAAAGGCAGCAAAAATATGGACGTGGCAAAAGAATTCGTCCGCTTTGCTACCCTGGATGAAGAAAACCTGACCAATTGGGCCACCGGCGTTTACACCAATGAATTCCTGAAAGCCATCGACCCCAGCGTGTCCGATGACCAACAGCAAGCGCCCGGCGACTTCGTTTCCAGTAAAAATGTGGTGGAAAAAATCATTCCGTCATTCGACGACTCCGAACTCAGCGCGTTCCTCGGTGGAGAAAACTCCTACGCCGCTTTCGGCTGCCGCACCGTCTGTCAATGCCAAGTTGATGACCGGCTCCGACGATGCCATTCAGCGCGCCCTGGGTGACCCGCTGAACCAATACCTCGACGGCAAAATCACGGAAGATGAAATGTGGGCTGCTTGGAAAGACGCGCTCCGCGTCGAGTTCCCCGATTTGATTATCAAGTAAGCGAAAATTGTCTAATTACGCGGGCCAGTACCTTAACTGGCGCTGGCCCGTATTTTGGGGAGGTATGATGGCTTTTTTAGGTATAAAACGCGACCATTACGGATACATTTTCATCGCACCTTTCATTATTGGGTTTCTTTTGTTTGGCCTGTATCCTGTTTACAACACCCTGTACCTCAGTTTTACCGACGCGACGTTGCTTTCACCCAATAGTATTAACTGGGTGGGATTGAAGAATTTCAGCCGTCTGTTTGCCGATAATACGTTTATGCGGGCTGTGGGAAACACGTGGCTCATCTGGATTTTGAACTTTATTCCCCAAATTGGGATAGCTATGTTGCTGTCGGTATGGTTTACCAGCACCCGTCTTAGGATCAAAGCCGTTGGTGTATGGCGCGCTATTTTCTTTTTACCAAATCTTCTGATGCCTGCCGCCGTGGCTGCCCTCTTTTTCAGCCTCTTTTCCTTTTATGGCCCGGTCAATCAATTTTTGGTTCGAGCCGGATTGTTGCCGGAGGACATGCAATTCCTGCAAAACAAAACCGTTGCCCGTGGGCTGGTGGTGTTCATTCAATGGTGGATGTGGTTTGGACAAACGATTATCATTTTGATGGCCGGTATGACCTCAATTTCGGTGTCGTTGTATGAAGCGGCCATGGTTGATGGCGCAACCGCGTCACAGATGTTTTGGCGCATTACCGTCCCACTGCTCAAACCGATTCTGATTTACATTTTCGTCACATCGTTGGTGGGCGGTATGCAGATGTTTGATATTCCCTACCTGCTCACCGATGGGCGCGGCTCACCCGCCGGCTCGATTATGACCAACAATATTTTGATGTACCTGAAATTCGCCAGCAGTAAAGGACATATCGGTGCAGCGTCGTCGGTGGGGGTACTGGTGTTCATTATGACATCGGTGGTTGCGTTGGGTATCTTCTATTTCCTGCGAGAGAAAGATTAGCAGCAATTTATAGCATTGGGAGTTGCGATTATGTTCAAGAATTATACGTTTCAAACAAACATCCTGCGTGCAGTAGTCTATATCGTACTTTTTGTGCTGCTGATTATCACCATCATCCCCATCTGGCTGCTGTTGGTAAACGCCACGCGCTCAACCGTAGAAATTCAGCAAGGAATCAGCCTTTTTCCCAGCACCCACCTCATCGAAAACTACCACCTCATCGTTAGCAAGGGGCTGGATATGCCGCGCGGGTTCGGTAACAGCCTATATGTGTCACTGGCGACCACGGTGCTTTCCGTTTATTTTGGTATGCTGACCGCGTATGGTATTGTGGTGTACGATTTTCCCGGGAAAAAACTATTCAACAACTTCATTGTGGTGCTGGTTATGATTCCGATGCAGTTGTCCATCATTGGATTTTACCAGTACATGTCGCGTTTTGGCCTTACCGACACCTTCGCCGCACTCATTCTGCCGAGCATTGCGTCGGCGGGGTCTGTCTTTTTTGCCAAACAATACTTGGAATCCATCGTCATCAACGAGCTGATTGACGCCGGGCGCATCGACGGTGCCAGCGAGCTGGGCATCTTTCACCGGATTATGTTCCCGTTGGCCATGCCCGGCGCGGTGACAATGGCCATCTTCGCTTTTGTGGCCTCATGGAACAACTTCTTCAACGCCTTTATTTTGTTGTCATCCATCGAAAAATACACCCTGCCCATGCTGGTGCAAACCCTGCGCGGTGACGTGTATCGCACCGAATACGGGGCCATCTATCTGGGTCTGGCGATTACCATCTTCCCCATCATAATCATGTATGCCCTGTTAAGCCGCTATATTGTGAACGGCCTGGCGATGGGCGCGGTAAAAGAATAGCGACGATACCGTCTCTCATCGCGAAGTCCGTAGGGTTGAAGCAATTCCCATTATCGTTTAACGGAGATTGCTTCGCTACGCTCGTGCTGTACAACCACCAAGAACAACTATCACACAGGAAAAACTTATATGACTCAAGTCCTAAAATTTCCGCAAGATTTTCTCTGGGGTGCGGCAACTTCATCCTACCAAATTGAAGGCGCCTGGAATGAAGACGGCAAAGGCGAAAGCATTTGGGACCGTTTCAGCCATACGCCGGGCAAAGTTTTTAACGGCGACACCGGCGATGTGGCGTGCGACCATTATCATCGCTGGCAAGATGACATCACGCTGATGAAGTCGCTGGGGCTGCGTGCCTACCGCTTTTCGATTGCATGGCCGCGCATTTTCCCCGCCGGACGCGGCGCAGTGAACTCCGCTGGGCTGGATTTTTACAATCGGCTGGTTGATGGACTGCTGGAAGCGGACATTACCCCGTTTGTGACGCTGTATCATTGGGAATTGCCGCAGGCATTGCAAGATGAAGGTGGCTGGCCCGTCCGCTCCACCGCGGAGGCGTATGTTGAATATGCCGATACGATTTCGCGGGCGTTGGGCGACCGCGTGAAAAACTGGATCACCTTCAATGAACCGTGGGTGAGCGCATTCGTCGGGCATTGGGAGGGGCGGCACGCCCCCGGACACACCGACTTGCACGAAGCGTTGGCGACGGCGCACCATCTGATGCTGGCGCACGGGTGGGCTGTGCCGCAAATTCGCGCCAACTGCCCCGACGGGCAAGTCGGCATCACGCTGAATTTGTCGCCGCACATGCCCGCCTCACCCGGCACTGCCGACCGCGCCGCCGCACGCTTCGCAGATGGGCACAACAACCGCTGGTTTCTCGACCCGCTGCACGGGCGTGGCTATCCACAGGATATGGTGGATGCCTTCGGCGACACGATGGATTTTGTGCAACCGGATGATTTGGAAACCATCAGCGTGCCGATGGATTTTCTCGGTGTGAATTATTACACCCGTGGCATTGCCCGCGCCGGAATTGACGAAGACAAAAATGCAGAACGCACGGTTTTCCGCGGCGATGAAATCACCGAAATGGATTGGGAAGTGTACCCGGAAGGGTTATATGACCTGCTGGGGCGGTTGCATTTCGATTACCGCATTCCGGCCATTTACATCACCGAAAATGGCGCGGCATTTAATGATACCGTCGCGCCGGATGGCACGATAGATGACCCGCAACGGCTGTCGTACATCAAACGGCATTTGGAAATGGCACACCGCGCAATTGCGGCGGGTGTGCCGTTGAGAGGCTATTTTGTCTGGTCGCTGATGGATAATTTTGAATGGGCACTGGGATATTCAAAACGCTTTGGAATTGTGCATGTCGATTATCAGACCCAAAAACGGACACTGAAATCCAGCGCAAAATGGTACCGGCAGGTAATCCAGGAAAACGCGGTGCAATAAAATTCGAGCCTCTGGGAATTCAGAGGCTCTGTCATTGCGAGCGCAGCGAAGCAATCTCACGGGGATTGCTGCGGCGCAAAAAACGCGCCTCGCAATGACATAATTTCCAAACCCTCTGAATTCCGGAAGTGCAGAAAATTTTTATGGAGCATGATTGATGACCGACAGCGCAACAAAACCGGTTTATCTGGATACTGACCGCCCGCTGGATGACCGCGTGGCAGATTTGGTGAACCGGCTCACATTGGAAGAAAAGGTTGGGATGATGGGGCACGCGGCGCAGGGTGTGCCGCGGCTAAATATCCCCGCCTATAATTTTTGGAATGAATCGCTGCACGGTGTGGCACGTAATGGACGCGCCACCGTCTTTCCACAAGCCATCGGGATGGCGGCCACGTGGAATCGCGCGTTGATCCGCGAGATTGCAACCGTCATCAGCGATGAGGGACGCGCGAAATATCACGCCGCACTGCGCCGCAACGGCCACACGGACTGGTATCAGGGGCTGACATTCTGGTCGCCGAACATCAACATTTTCCGCGATCCGCGCTGGGGGCGCGGGCAGGAAACATGGGGCGAAGACCCCTTCCTGACCGGTGAACTGGCGGCAGAATATGTGCGCGGCATTCAGGGAAATCATCCCCAATATTTAAAGGCGGCGGCGTGCGCCAAACATTTTGCCGTGCATTCCGGGCCGGAAAAAGACCGTCACCACTTTGATGCACACATCTCAAAGCGGGAACTGTACGATACCTACCTGCCCGCATTCAAAAAACTGGTCACCGAAGCGGGCGTGGAATCGGTGATGGGGGCATACAACCGCTTGTTTGGCGAACCGTGCTGTGCCAGCGAGTTACTGCTGGAAGACATCTTGCGTGGCGAATGGGGCTTTGAGGGGCATGTAGTTTCCGATTGCGGTGCGCTGGCAGACTTCCACCTGCACCACAAGGTGACAGCAGACGCGGCGGAATCGGCGGCGCTGGCATTGAAACACGGCTGCGATTTGGGTTGTGATGTCGTCTTTGGCGAAATTCCCGAAGCCATCCGGCGCGGACTCATCACCGAAGCGGAGGTGGATCGCGCGGTGTCGCGCACGCTGAAAACCCGCTTCAAATTGGGCATGTTCGACCCGCCGGAAGCCGTGCCTTTTTCATCCATTTCGACCACCGTGGTCTCGAGCGAGGCGCACCGCGCGCTGGCATATCGCGCCGCCACCGAGTCGCTCGTCCTGCTGAAAAACAAAAACAACATCCTGCCGATTCGCCCTGAGACGCGCAAAATTTTCGTCACCGGCCCGACCGCCACCAGCCTTGAAGTGCTGTTGGGCAATTATTATGGCTTCAATGAGCGAATGTCCACCCTCCTGGAAGGGTTGGCGGGGCGCATTCCCGAAGGTATGGGGATGGAATATCACGCCGGCTCGCCGCTGAAAGCCAAGCGGCAAATTTCAGAGTCGTGGGCGCCGATGATGGCACAATCGGCGGATGTGGTGATTGCGTGTGTCGGGTTAAATTCCATGCTGGAAGGGGAAGAAGGCGAATCGCTGCTATCGCCACTAAATGGTGACCGTGACACGCTCGCGCTGCCGAAAACGCAGGTTAATTACATTCGCGAACTGGCAACGGCGGGCACGCCGATTGTGCTGGTGGTCAGTGGCGGCAGCCCCGTTGATCTCCGTCCGGTGGAAAAACTGGTGGACGCAATTCTGTTCATCTGGTATCCCGGTATGGACGGCGGGCGTGCTGTGGCGGATGTGCTGTTCGGCGATGTGCCGCCATCCGGAAAATTGCCCGTCACCTTTCCAAAATCGCTGGATGATTTACCGCCGTTTGATGATTACGGCATGGCAGGGCGCACCTATCGCTATATGACCGCCGAGCCGCAGTATCCATTCGGCTTTGGATTGAGCTACACCCGTTTCGCCTATGGGGAATTGTCGCTCAGTGCGGCGGAAATTCGCGCGGGTGACCCTGTGACGGCGCGGGTGACGGTGGAAAATGCCGGCGTACGGGCGGGCGCGGAAGTAGTGCAGTGCTATCTGTCGGATGTGGAAGCGTCGGCGATTGTGCCGCGCTCGCATTTGGTGGCATTCGAGCGTGTCGAACTTCAGCCCGGCGAAAAGCGGGAACTTACCTTCGTCATCACGCCGGAAATGATGTCATTTTTCGATGATGATGGCAATCCCACGCTCGAAGCGGGCGACTTCGTGCTGGAAATCGGCGGTTGTTCGCCCGGCACGCGCGGGTTGGAACTCGGCGCGCCGGAGCCGCAAACAATGTCATTTCGGGTAATGGGGTAAAGGCGTTTCATTCCCCGAAATTGAATTTGAGGCGATGGCAGGAACTTGGTATTTATCCCATTTCGGGCTAAACTTTCAGATGGACATTCACTAAAACATTTTATAGGGCGGCCCACGAGTTGCCCCTACGGAATATCATTAAAATTCACTCGCTTTCTCAAAAAAGGAGCAACCTCATGTCAAATTACATCCCCAAACCTGAACACAAATTCACCTTCGGACTGTGGACGGTCGGCAATATTGGGCGCGACCCGTTTGGCGGCCCGACCCGCCCCGTAAAAACCCCCGCCGATTTGGTCTATCTGCTCGGTGAAGTGGGCGCATACGGCGTGAATTTTCACGACAACGACCTGATTCCGATTGACGCCACCCCCACCGAAGCCGCCGCCATCAAAAAAGCGTTCCGCAAAGCGCTGGCAGACACGGGGCTTGCCGTGCCGATGGCAACCACCAACCTTTTCGGCGACCCGATTTTCAAAGATGGCGCATTCACATCCAACAATCCGAAAGTGCGGGCATACGCCCTCCAAAAAACCATGCGTGCCATCGACCTCGGTGTGGAATTTGGCGCGAAAACCTATGTGTTCTGGGGCGGGCGCGAAGGCACGGAAACCGATTCATCCAAAAGTACGGTGGATGCCATCAAACGCAACCGCGAAGCGATGAATTTTCTGTGCGAATATGTCCGCGACAACGGCTACGACCTGAAATTTGCACTGGAAG
>Ga0114931_10002175_pt1 | contig 24962 bp, 16 predicted proteins | sample 2SBtaG_FD_89579 | JGI IMG/M metagenome (GOLD analysis project Ga0114931, IMG submission 89579) | Deep subsurface microbial communities from Kolumbo volcano to uncover new lineages of life (NeLLi) - 2SBTROV14_V59a metaG | ecosystem: Environmental > Aquatic > Marine > Volcanic | place: Kolumbo... | reverse complement strand
GGCGAGGTTCAGTCGCCAAACGCTCGAGATTCGCTATCGGGGGCACACCATTGCGGATGTGCTCGACATGTGCATAGAAGATGCCGTGGATTTCCTTGAGAATTTTCCGGCGATCGTGCGAATGTTGCGGAGCCTTAACGAGGTGGGGCTGGGATACCTGGCACTCGGTCAGGCATCGACCACTTTGTCTGGTGGCGAAGCACAGCGGATCAAGCTGGCCACCGAATTGGGGCGAACCAGCACCGGCAATACACTCTACATTCTGGACGAACCGACCACCGGGCTGCACCTGGACGATGTTCGCCGGCTGCTGAACGTGTTGCGGGGACTGGTGGACTTGGGAAATACCGTCATCGTCATCGAGCATCATCTCGATGTGATCAAGTGCGCCGACTGGGTCATCGACATGGGGCCCGAAGGGGGCCTGGGGGGCGGCACGATCGTCGCCACGGGAACCCCCGAAGACGTGGCGGCAAATCCCCTCAGTCACACAGGACGCTACTTATCGGAGCTGCTTCACATGTAGAGTCAAAAATCGCGGTCACGGTTCGGGCGGCATTTCTCTTGTCATGGAGTCTCCCCGTGGCATGCTTAAATTGATTTCTTGCCGGGACATTCATGACGATCGTTAAGAGGAGCACGAAGTCGAGGCAGAAGCCATGAAAAAACGACCGGCTTCCCGCTGTGGGAAACCGGTCGTGGAGGATACCACTGTAGCTGCTGGTGAGCTGCTAGCTTTTGCGTCGCCGCAGAGCAACAGCCGGCATTAGAGCGATCAAGCCCATCACCACCAACATAATGCTGCTCGGCTCTGGAACGAGTAGGTCAGGTACGTTCTCGTCTTCAAGACCATATTGAAGGTTATCCAATTGAACCGAGGCCGCAAGATCAAAATCGAATGTGCCCGTCAGGACCGCATCGACGTCCACCGTTCCGAATCCAAGATCGATCGGGATCGTGAAGGGTGTGGAAGGAATGGGAACGGATCCGCTGTTGTTGAAATCGAACGCCGGAAGCGCTCCAATTATATCGAAGTTTCCGTCGATGTCGACGCCCACATCGCGAGGACCACCAAACAGAGTCGGCTGAAGATCCGTTAAAAACATATCGAATAGCAATGCGAAGGTATCAACCGGCACCGTGGTGTCGACTACGTTGGTCGTAGGGATCGAACCACCAAAGCTTCCAAAGATGCCAAGATCGACGTTAACGTCGCCAGCAACATTCACTTCGGCACCAAGAGAAGCATTCCCTGCTCCGACAACACCCCCGGTGTTAGGCCCTGGGATTTCATACGAAGTGGTAATGCTGCCTGGCGGATTACCAGGAACGTTTGGATCGATGACAGTTCCAGGACCGAGAAACGCATTGCCAACTTGACTGTAGACGACATCCTTCAAAAGCGTGTCCACAGTCAGATTGGCCTGCAGCGGAAAATCGATGGACGTGAGGCCCAGAATATCGATGGAGGTGGTACCAGTAACTGAAGGGTTGAGATTTAGGATGCCAACCCCGGTGGAGTCAACCAAGGTAACGTCCATCGCCGGAACATCGGCTTCGGTGAGTGCGCCGGCCAGATTCGGAAACGCACCGCCGAAGGTTTCAGATGTATCGGGTAACTCCAGCGTCATGGTGCCATTGGGCGTCGAAACAACCGTCGAGGACTCATTGATGGGAAACGATTGCGACGGGATGGTAATCGTTGGGCTGATGCTCAAGACCGTCCCAAAGTTCAGACTCAATTGAGCGTTGGCGCTTAAAGAGACACCACCGGTGGCCGTAACATCGGCCGAAAAGAAAGTGCCAGCACTGCTGGGATCAAAGTTGATTGTGCGTTGTACCGTGCCGGCATTGGCTTGGGACACCAAAACCAAGGCCGCGCAAGCAAATGCGCTCAAGGTGAGTAAAAAACTACGACGTGACGTCATTAGCGGCTCCTTCTTTCAGCCGTGTCTATGCCTTTGGCGCTGACGGGACGGCCTAAAAAAATCGACATTTGTGGTCAATGATTACAGTGGTTTTTCAACCTCAATTCTCATCGGCAGGTCATCGCGCCTGATGACATACCGACAGAAACCCCGCCTCGTGAGACTAGGCTACTTGTTGGCATAGTCTCGCAGAAACTGCGTCTGTGTCAAGAAAATAATCGCGAATATCCGAACAAATCCTAACCCCCTCCTTGAACGGATGAAAACAAGCGTTTTCCCAGCGATTTTTCCTCTCGCATGGGCCGGAAAGCCCAGTAGTTTCCATCCCGACAGTCCATCCCCCCCATGAGAGCCGCATCTTCATTCAACTTTGGTTTCAATGGGGAAATAACTCGCTACATGCCCTTGAATACGCCTTCTTCATGTTAGCCGGAACGTTTCAAACGACTACCATCCGCGAAGTTCGCTTTCGTGACAGCCCCATCTTTTCTTCGCAGCGCAAGCGATCTCACTATAGCGAACGACGTCCGTGGGCCTGTCGCCGCAGGGTGTTTTTTTCTATACAGAGCGCCACGGTCTGTTTTTATGCGTTTTGCTCGCACGGAACCTTTCCTCGCACAGGAGGTCCTGGCAGAGAAATACGCTCCTTCCCCCCCGGGACATAGCCTCTGCCGCTTGCACGATCGCCATGTTCGCCAAGGAGTCTTGCGTGTCTCAAGATCTTCGGAATCGTTTGTTCGATGTTCTGGACGACCTGGAACTGATTGACCCACACACCCACATCAACCCCACCCAGCCCTCAGCCCACACGTTGGCTGATATCTTGGGCTACCACTATTACACCGAACTGGCGCATTCCGCTGGCGTGGCACGCGAGCAGATCGAAGCCCCCGGGCTCGAGCCCAAGGAAAAGGTCGCCCGGATTGTCGCCGGCTTGGGACCGTTGGAAAACACGGTCCAATACAGTTGGTTGATCGAGATGCTAGGCTGTTTCTTCGATTTCAAAGAAGAGCTGCTCACGCCTAGCAACTGGGAGGCCGTGTACGACCGCAGCGCGACGGTCATGTCACATCCTGATTGGCCCCGGGAAGTGCTTCGCCGCAGCGGACTGAAGGCCGTTTTTCTCACAAACGACTTCGACGATTCGCTTCAAGGGTTCGACACGGAAACCTACATACCTTGCCTACGGACCGATGAGCTGGTGTTTCATCTTGGCCGGGGTGAAGTCCGCGAGCGTCTGGAATCATGCTCGGGTGTTTCGATCAAGAACATCGTTACCCTTCGATCGGCGATCGCCGCGCGGTTCGAGTATTTTGTCAAGCGTGGAGCTCGAGCATGCGCGATTTCGCTACCGCCGGATTTCGAGCCGGTCCCGGTCGATGCGTCCACGGCCGAAACGTCGTTTCAAGGTGTCTTGGCCGCGGGCGAACATGCCGATGTACCACGGCTTCGCGAGACCAGTCGGATGGTGTTTTGGATGTTGGCCGAATTGTGCGCCGACTATCGCCTACCGTTTGACTTAATGATCGGGGTGAATCGCGCGGTTTATCCGGCCGGTGTTTTTCAGGGCCAAGATCTGTACGACAGCCGTGTCTCGCTGATTCAATATCGTCGTTTGTTCAACGCTTTTCCGAACGTCACTTTTCCGGTCTCGGTGTTGGCCAGCGTGACCAATCAGGAATTGACCAGCTACAGTTGGATTTTTCCCAACGTATTAACCAACGGGCATTGGTGGTATTCGAACACGCCCACGTTCATCGAACACGATCTGGCCACCCGGCTTGAGGCGGTGCCGGCGACGAAACAGATTGGCTACTACAGTGATATGTACAAGCTTGAATTCGCGCTGCCAAAGTTCGCCATGTACAAGCGTATTCTGGCGAAGGTTCTCGCCGAGCGGTTTGTCATCGATCGCGGCTGGAGCGAAGATCGGGCCGTCGCGCTCGGGCAACAAATATTGCGCGGCAACGTGGAGCGGGTCTTCTACGAGCGGTAGCGGTGTGTTTGGGCACGAACAGGGCAGCTCACCCCCGCAGCGGTGCCGACGCCGGCAGAATGGCCGGCAGGCTGCGGGGAAGGGTTTCAAAACGAAAGATCGTGTCCTTGATTGGCTCGCCATCGAGATTCATTTGCAACGGCTCATCCGATTCGATCACGAATGAGGCAAGTTGCTCATAAAAAACGTGCTCGTTTTCCCTGGCGCCCACGTTGAGAATCTCGTTGAGCACGGAGCCGATTCTTGAAAGCTCCACGTCGTGGACGATCATCACGTCGAGCAGGCCGTCGTCGAGCAAAGCCTTGGGAGCGACTTGAAAACCTCCGCCACATTGGCGGCCGTTCCCAACAGCTATCATCAACACCAAGCCTTCTTCGACATGATCTGGCGTGATCAACCGCGCGTGATATGGCGACATTTTGGCGGCTGTCACGACGGCCATCAGGGAATAGGCCGCTCCGCCCAACACACGCTTCATTTCCGCGGGCGTTCTGGCAGACACCTCGGCACCAAACCCGCCGCTGGTCACGTTGATAAAACAACGGCCATTCACCTTCCCGACGTCGATGGGTCTTGGCTTGGTATCCGCGATCAACGCCAGCGCCGCGGTCGGATTTCCCTTGGAGATTCCACAGCCCGTGGCAAAATCGTTGGCGGTGCCATGGGGGACGACCCCCAAAGCGATCCGGGGGGAGGTGGTGACTTCGAAAATTCCGTTGACCACTTCATTGACCGTTCCGTCACCACCGACCGCGATAACGACGTCGACCCCTACCCGGGTAGCTTCCGCGGCAAACCGGGTGGCATCGCCGGCTTCCCAAGTGACACGGACCTCCAGCGGAATCCCTCGATCGCGGGTCGCCTCGATCGCGGACCGCAAGCCGGTTTCGCCGGCAATTTTTCCATTGACCACAAGCCGTATACGTCGCTGTATTGAAGTCGCCATCGCTCGCCTCACCCACCGCGCGGTCGTTCCCACGAATCTTCCATGGCGTGGGCGGCGACCAACCAAGCGGCGACACCTTGGTGCTTAGTTGGACTTCTTGATCAATTTTTCCAGCGCCGCATGATCGGATTCCAGCAGCGTGGCGACGCCCTTGGAGTCAACTTCGGTCACGATGATCTCGCCGACTTCGTAGTTCACATCTGAGTAGATGCCCAGATCCTTCATTCTTAACGTTTGCGCGTGGTTGTCTTCGTTCGGGCTCACGTAGTGTACCGTCCCGGTCCCATAGCGGTGAATAAGGAACAGATGCAACAACAACATGAGTCGCTTCTTGCGAGAAGCAAGCTCGAATGTGTTTTGATCTCGAATCGAGAGGATCAATCGGCCGCGACGATCTCGCATGGTCGTGAAGACGACGTTGGCAATTTTTTCGTCGCCTTTGCCCAACACGCTTAGTTCGAGCAAGTCGGAACCGGCACGATTCGGGCGTAAGTGAACGCGAAGTTTTGTCGAATAATCGTAGTGCTCGGTCCAGATCGCGAGCCATTCCTGTAGCAGGCTCGGGGGCACTTCGGTTTGCACGAGATGCTGGTGTTGCGTCGAGCCGAGACCCATGGCCTTCGTGGTGGCCGTTCGACCAGAGGAAGCCGTAAGCGCCGCGTCCATTCTGGGGCCACCCACCATGGTTTGCGGCGTCTTGTAGGCCGACTCCAGCAAACGGAACTTCCGCTGCAATCGGGCCAAGGCCAGCATGCCCTCTTGTCGCAAGGCCAACGCGAATTCTTCGCTGGCCAAGCCGTCAATCTGATGACCACCGTAGGTGATGAAATTGAAGACGAAACCCAACTTGCCAAGCTCCTCGGGGAAAGCCCGCATCTCATCGTCGGTCATCCCGGTGGTGTCCCAGCTAAACGACGGCGAAAGGTTATAGGCCATCATCTGGTTTGGAAATTCGGCATGAATCGCATCGGCGAACTGTTTCGCGTCTTTTAGATCGGCCGTTTTTGTTTCCATCCAGAGCAAATCGGCAAACGGCGCGGCGGCCAGCGATTTGGCGATGGCAAAATCAATCCCGCCTTCAATCTGGTAATAGCCCTCGGGCGTCCGGGCACATTCGCAATCCCACGTAACGTGCAGCCCCATCGAGTTGGCCTTGGATTTCGCGGCGTACAGCGAAGTCTTCGTGGCGAAGGCGTTCCATTCTTCGACGGTCATGTCGAACGATTCGCCGTCACCCCGTCGACGCTGCATCACGTCGGCCACCGCGTGGGCATAGGTTTTCAATCTGGCCGAGGTCTGCCACTCTTCGACTAGCAGACTGACCACCTTGTCGAGCAGGGCACCGACGTTGGCCTCTGGATTCTTCTTGTAGGCCGCGGCACTTTTTTCCAAGGTCTCGGTCACGCCGACGCTCCGCAGCCACTCGTTGGCGTCGGAAAATTCCTCGTCCGACACCGCATATAATAGATGCCCGTTGAGTTCTTCAACGCCAGCCTCGTAAAATTTCTTCAACACGGCGAGATAAGAGGTCTTATAGGATGGCAAATTGACGTTTGTCGCGCCGAGAATAAACGGCTGATCTCGCTCGTCGCTGTTGCTTTCCAACAGGGTCGCCGATTCGGCATCGGTGCGGGCAACGATGATCCCGGCAACGCCCATGATATCGAGCTGGAATCGGGCCGCATTAAGACGCTTGATCTGTTCGTCCTCGGGCACCAATACCTTGCCCCCTTGATGGCCGCATTTCTTCGAGCCGGGCCGCTGATCTTCGATGTGATATCCTGGCACGCCTACTTCGACGAAGCGACGAATCAGATTGCGAACGTGCGCGTCGCCGCCGTGCCCCGTGTCGGCATCGGCAATGATGAAAGGACGAAAATCGTGCTGAGAGGTCGCTTCGCGCTGTTCGTCCGTCATTTGCAAACGCATGAAGGTTTGATTCTTGTCGGCCGTTAACAGGGCCCGAACCAGAACCGCCGCTTCGTCGGGAACCTGGCTCAGGGGGTAACTCGCCAAGTCGGGTCCCGGGTCTTCGCTGATCGATCCTTTGGCCGAAGTGGCCCAACCGCCAAGGTAGATTCCTTCGATGCCCATTCGCTTCATCGCCACGGCCTGCCCTGGCGAATAGGGGCCGAAAGTGGTGATGGATTTCCCGGCCGCGAACAGCTCACGGAGATGTGCATGGAATTGTTCGGCCGCCGTTTCGGCAATGGGATAAGCGTTGCGGATCGTGCCCCGCTGCCGCACCACTTGTCGAGCGGAATACAACCGCCTGATTTCACGGAACCGCGGACGATTCATCCACCCTTCGGTCTCGGCGACTTGATCTTTGAACGAACTCATTCACACGCTCCTGCTAACGGTTGACTACTGAGTTGCTTGATACCGTGTCGAAGCAACGCCTGATGGGAAAGACACACCCGGGACGAATACCCCCCACCCAGGAAACCATGGGATACCTTGCCCCTTCGCCATGTTCGTCGGCAAGGGCTCTCCGCGGTTACTACTGCCCATTGGATCGGGGCACTAGCCCGGGATGATTCGTCACGTTCGTTCACGAACCATCCCGATTAGGCAAAGTCGAGGTTCTTGGTAATTCGGGTGCCATCTTTTCGAAAGGCGTCTACGTATTGCTTGATGCGATCTTTCGCGATCGATAGATCGTGGTTATTCAAATTGATATTCAGCAGATCGATGTACCACGGCACCTTGACGTCTTCGTTGACATAGGTGCGAACAATCTCCCGCGCAATGGGGAGCGTTGTCTGTTTCGAGTCATCGTGAACATCGCGATTATCCGCTGCCAGGAGCTTGTCATATTCTTCGACAAGCAAACGCTCGAATAGTTCGGTCGAAAATACGTCGCCCTGTTGAGTGCCTGAGCGCTCGTCGGCATCGGTCATGGTGGCCGACTTGTGCAGCCACTCCCAGAGAATACTCAAGCGAATTTCGCCGGTGGCCATGTCTTCCATCAGGTAAAGAACATCGTCGTTGCCAAAGTAATCGGCCGGTTTCAAAGCGGCCGCCTGAAACCCTTGGGCGAAGGCATTGCCATATTGCAATGCGACACTCAACAGATCGCGGGCCCCATCGACCGTTCTGGGGGCTGGCTCTAACAGAATCAAACCGGCGGCGTCTTCGGCGGTGTAGGTGAGCCGGGGGAATTCACGTCCCAGCTGATTGTCTTCACCGGCCTTTTCCCATACCGGGCGAACGATGTGGACCATTTTCCAATGAGCGACCCATTTGCCACTGGCCCCCTCTTGCTGTTCGCGTTGGCCTCCGGCGGTGGCTTTTTTCATCCCCGCCGCCACCCCTTCGGGGGAGCCAACCGGGATATTCGGCTCCATGCCGCCCTGCCAGAGAGCGTAGTTGCCCTCTTGGTCTGGTGTGTTGACCGCCCGACGGACACGATCTTCATATTTCCGCATGTAGCCATAGGTCATGGTGATCGCGTCGATGTTGGGGTTCGCGAACTCCGGATCCCACGCCATCGCGTCGGCGACACTGTTGATGTAGTCCCAGCGTCCGGTGTTGTAGCCGACAAAGTGCTTGCCCAAGGCGGCGCGAATTTCCATCAGTTGGTACGACGCTTCCAACTGTTCGACCAAGACATAGGCCTTGATCGTGCCGATCGGCAGGCCAAGGTGTGTTTCCAGAGCCGAGAGTATATCGCTCCACAACGCCGCTTCTTCGGCCGTTTGAATCTTGGGCAGGTACAGCACCACCGTATTCCCGCCGCCGCGAATCGTCTCGTGATTGTTCACCACATAATGGCACACATCGACAATCGAAGCGGAGAAACCCGTCCCATCGGGTTCGCTTACGTGGCGATCATCCAGATGCAACCCCCGGGCACGGAAGATTTTGGTAGTGAAATCGAGGAGCTTCTTCCAGTCCTCGATAATCGTGTGGCCGAAGAACTCTTTCGCCCAGGCGTTCATCTCGCCAGCCACCTGCTCGGCGACTTTGAGAAACAAGGGATCTTTGTCGATGGCCAGTTTCAGGTTCCGCTGGTTGTCCAACGACATCGTCTGAACTTGGCCCAAAGCGTCTTCGCCATCGAACATCCAGCCATCGGCCCCCGAGAGAAGAGCGTAGGCCACGTTGCGAATGCTCTTCTCGGTCGGGGCATCGGGTCGCGAAGCGGGACCGGTTCCCTGAATCCACTGCCGCTGGAGATCGTGCGGAATTGCGCTGCCAACGAATTTGCCGTCCCGGGCGTCTTGTACCGTAATCTTGGTGCGGCCGATCAGCGCACCCGAATCGAGGAATTCGATCCGTTGTTTCTTCTCCGCTCGATCTTTACGCCGCTTGGCGCGGGCAGTCATCAATGCGCGGCGATCGTCATTAAAACTAGCCAGCGCCGACATCGCGGCGGTAGCCGCGGGAGTATATACGTCGTTGTATTGGCTTTCGATTCCACTACGGATCGCCAATTCCCGGCTCTCGCGAGCGGCGGCCCCGTCATCTGCACCCATGTGCGGCTGCTCCTGTTAGCTCAAGTTGCCCAACGGGGCACCAATTACGAAAAAACGTCCGCCAGACGCTCGCTTTCACCCACCACGGAAACAAGAATGACACTCAAACGGACACACACCCTTAAACCATGAAACTAGCCACTTTTCAATGAGTGAAAGAACGTAATGGCAAGCATCAACGATGGTTACGAAGCAGAACCCGGCGAAGCCCGAACAAGCACTCCTCCCTCCACAACTCAGGTGCGATTTGGGGGAAGTTTCAGCGGAAACAAATAATATGAAGTTGCTGACCGTGGCAGTCAAGCGGGTGGCCGTGAGGATTCGAGAGAACTGGCCGACTGGACTAGGCCATCGTGGTCTGCGTCAACGCACCACGCAGAGACACGGCTCTCGCTGCAAACGACAAGGACTGTCCTTTTGTAAAGGTGAAATCAATCGTTGCCTCTGACATGATCGATGGGCCCCTTGAGTGCGAAAACCAAACTTCGTGTGCGTTTCAGGAAGATGGGGGGCTGGCTGGAAAATATGGAATTAGCTTGATGCCTTGAATCGGGAAAACCAGAATGCAACGTGTTGTGCTTGCGAGTCGAAGGCGCCCCGCGGGGCATCCAGAACTGACCAAGAGTACCGTAACAATTCTGCCCAATACGGCTGTAGGAAACGTGTCGGTTCACGGTATGGGAGCCCCGACAGTCGTGCTGATTTACCAACCCTGAATCACGAGGTTTGCCTCATATGAAACGTTTTCGGTTGACGGTCGCTCTGTTGTCGTTGATTTTCGCGTTGGGCACGAACTTCGTCGTGGCTGCCGATGATGTACTTCCGGATCGCACGCCGCTGGACGACTACGTCGCCGCGGCTGACGACAGTTTTTCCTGGCGGGTTGTCCGCACGGGTCGGTTTGATGGTGGAACGACATTCGTGCTGGACATGATTTCTCAGAAGTGGAGGACGACCCAGGATGTGGACCGCCCACTGTGGCAGCACTGGATCACGGTGGCGGTACCGACGGAACTGAAGTCGAACAAGGGCTTCATGTTCATCGGGGGAGGGCACAACGGCGGTGACCCGCCCGAAGGTCCTTCGGAAATGATCCAGCGGATCGCGATGTCGACCGGAACCGTGGCGGCGGAGGTTCGCATGATCCCGAATCAACCGTTGGAGTTTCGTGGCGATGGCCAGCAGCGCGTGGAAGACGACTTGATTGCTTACACCTGGGTAAAGTTTTTGGAGACGGGTGACCCGACCTGGCCCGCTCGCAACCCGATGGTCAAGAGCGTGGTCCGCGCGATGGACGCGGTTACCCAACTGTTGGCGTCGGATGACGGGGGAAACCGCGTCGTTGACCAATACGTGGTTGCCGGGGGGTCAAAGCGTGGCTGGACAACGTGGCTTGTTGGCGCGGTTGATAAACGCGTCGTCGGTATCGCGCCGATCGTGATTGACATTTTGAATATGAAGAAGTCGATGGGCCATCACTTCTCGGCCTATGGATTCTATGCGCCGAGTATTGCCGATTACGTTGAACACAAGATCATCCGCATGGCCAACCATCCTCGGATGGCCGCGCTGAGGGCTTTGGTCGATCCGTATCATTACCGCCATCGGCTCACGATGCCGAAGTTCATCATGAACGCCTCGGGGGACGAGTTTTTTCCACCCGACTTGTCGCGGTACTACTTCGACGACTTGGTGGGCGAAAAGTATCTGCGTTACGTTCCGAATGCGAGCCATGGCCTGAACGGAACGGACGCGATTGAGAGCGTGATCGCGTTTTACTCACGGGTGTTGGCCGGAAAAGAGGGACCAAAGTTTTCCTGGACGCGGCCCAACGACAATACGTTTCGCGTCACGACGACTGACAAGCCCACGGAAGTGAAGCTCTGGCAGGCCACGAACCCCAAAGCTCGAGATTTCCGACTGGAGAGCTTGGGACCAAAGTACACGAGTCAACTGCTTACAGCGGATAGCGATGGAACATACGTCGCCCGAGTTGACGATCCACCCGAGGGCTTCACGGCGTTTTTCGTCGAGTTGACCTTCGACATCGGCGGTCCATTTCCGTTCAAGGCGACGACGAACGTTGGCATCGTGCCCGACGTATTGCCGTTTGCCGACAAGAATCCCGCGCTTCCCACATCGCTGACAATCCGGTGCCAAGTTCCGAGCGAGGAGGTCATCCAACGGATCAAGGAAACGCTCAAGTCACCATCGCTGCAAGCCGTGAGCGAAGAACCACGACTTTCGACCAGCAAAGAGGGCGACACGATTCGATTGACGCTGAATTGGATTCCGAAAGGGCGTCTTGAAAAAGGTGCCCTCACGATCGTTGATCAACTGAAACAACTTGGCTGTGAGGCATTCGAATTACAAATCGAATCAGGCCGACCGGAATAGTTGTTTGAGTGGCGGGATGGAGAACTGAAAGGGATTTTCTCGGCGTTCAATGCGCCATCGTCGTCCGCCGTCTCAGTCCCACCACCATTGCCCTGGGGCAAGTTTCACGGTGGTCGACTCTCGGGCTTGGGCGACTTGGCCGTCGGCGTCTTCCCCGATGTGGTCGTAGTCCAGGGCTAGGTGGGCTTGGATGTTGACGCCACCGCCGACGGGGGTCATCAACTGGCCTCGCTTCCAGACGGAAGTCACCATCGTTTCAACGTGGGCTGGAGTGCCGTAGGTTTCGACCGAATAGACCGACTCATCGCCCAGCGTCTTCATCTCCCAGTTGGCCTTGCCATAGTAGTCTTCTTGCTGGATGTAGGCCGCCGCGATTGCCATGTCGATTAGATTTCGTAATTGTGCATAAACGGGCGATTTGGCGGCCAACCGTGGGTACTTCTTGGTGAAACCGGTCACGAACATCTGGCTCGCACGGTCGCTGCTTTCGGTTCTTGCCCGATGTCCGTCGCCACCGACGAATTCATCTTCGCCAATCAACTTAACGCCCTCGCCAACCAGGTGCATCGCCAGACCATCGTCGGTCACTTTCACGCATTTATAGTTAGGCGTGAAGTACCATCGTTGCAGCGCGTTGCGGGCAACCTTGCCGGGAATGGCTTTGTCGACATAGCTCGCCATGCGGATCGGAGGCTTCTCGAGCCCGATGCCGATCAGCTTCATGCGATAGTCGGCTTCAACCATCACGTGGGCAAAATGTGTTTCGCCGGGAACGCCTAGTACGGTAACCGTTTGCAAGCCCAAGTTCGTTCGTAGACCGTTGACGACATATTCAGCGAACTCAGCCGTGGGCTGGGCATGACGCCGGGCTTCGGCCAAAAATGCCTGCATCCGTGAAAGACCTTCTTGCGTGGGATCGATCGAGCAACCGATCACCGGGAGTTCTTGCTCGCCCGGGGCGTACAACCGCAGCGCGACCACCAAGTCTTGCAATTCGAGCACGGGGCGCCCGGTTTCCATTCCACGAACACGACCGCTAAGATCGGTTGTCCAACCTTCGGCCGGACCGGCAATGACAATGTCGCCTGAGTCGGGGTAGAGAAACACATAGCTCAGTCGAGTCAGTCCCGCCAAATATTGCATGTCGGGCGTGGGAGGTAATCCGTCGGCCAAACGTTTGGCAAGTTCGGCTTCGAGCCGGGTGAGCGAGACCTTACGCATGGGGCTAGGCGTGGCGATGTTGACGTCCAAATCCGCGCGAGACGCGCGAATACGGGCCTGCATCAACTGCCCCGATGGATCGTCGAAGACTCGTTTCCGCAGCACGCCTTCAGAGTCGACGAATACGCCGGCTAACTGCTGCCCGTTGGCCGCTTCGGTGACCAACAAGGACACGACGAGCAACGCGAGGGTGGGAATGCAACTGACGCGGGTTAACCAACGCATCGAGGGCCTCTTCTACTGCGAAGTTGTCCGATACGCTCCCACCACATGACGGCAATGCCGCAATCACGACAGGCCGCTGTCGCGGTGGGAGCGTGTGAGTGAATAGGTCGAAAACGCTTAGACGGAACCGCCTAAGAGCCAGTCTTGATGATAGTTGGGAGGTTTGGGCAAGGCAAGAAAAACGGGAAACCAAACACCGAGACCAGGGTTTTCGATCGGGAGCCAGATAGAAATCACAACTTATTATGATGCAATAGGTTGCGACAAAATAGGCCAGGCAATGACAACCGCCGTTCACTGGGGCAAATTGTCGGTGATATGGGGCGGAGCGACGTTGGCGAAACCCCGAGGGGCTCACGCCCCGTTGCGCTGATAGCCGTTGCGTGCCGCACCGTTGCCGTTGCGTGCTGCACCGTTGGTGGTGCGTCGCGGCACCGAGCCAACCATGCGAAAGTTACCAGGCCCCAGAAGGTCGTCGACCCGACGGCGCAGCTCGACATTGGGCCCGACTTTCACCGTTTGACAGCGGCAACTTACCTTGGTTCCGTTGTCCAGGCACAGTACGAGATCGACCGAGCAGTTGCCAGGATAGCCACGCAAAATCTCTCGCAGCTTGTCAAGCGAGTCGGAACCGTGCAGCATCTGCGACACCCGGATCATGATCCCTCGGGTAAATCGCTGTTCGGCTTCTTCCAGTGGGATAAGTTCTTTGATGATGACGTTGGCTTCTTCACTACCGGGGCGCTTGTCGATTTGTCCGCGAGCAAACAAGATGGCGTCTGGGGTCACCATTTCGCCACACGTGTTGAAATCCTCGGGCCACAAGATACACCTCATGGGGCCGTTGATATCTTCCAAGTCGAACATTGCATACCGGGTCAGCGTGCTGCCGGGACGCGGGTTCTTGGTATTGGAAAGTTTGATGGCCCGATCATCCCCCCCAGCACGACCTCGGTTTTGTTAGGCAGCGCGGCGGCCTGTTGCGTCGAATGGGTAGCATAGGTTTCCAGTATATCTTGATACTCGGCCAGCGGATGGCTCGACAGATAGTAGCCCAACACTTCTTTTTCCATGGCGAGCTTTTGTCGTTCATCCCATTCAGCAATATCGGGAAGATTCGCGGTCGCGTCGTTGGAACTATCGTCTTCCACGTCGTCGAACAATCCCATCTGTCCTGCCCGACGGTCGGCATGCACGGCCGCGCCGGCTTGAATCGCGCGGTCGACCGCCGCGGCGAGTTGCGAACGTCGGGCACTGAATGAATCCATCGCTCCGGCTTTGATCAGCGTTTCCACGGTCGCGCGATTGCACAGGCTCGAATCGACTCGCTCGCAAAAGTTGAACAAACTGGTGAATGGACCATCTTTATTCCGAGCCGCCGCGATGGCCTCCGCCGCGGTGCCACCACAGGCCTTGATTGCCGAAAGCCCAAAGAATATTTCGTTGTGGGCCACCGTGAAGTCGACCCTCGAGGTATTCACGTCGGGAGGAACGACCTCGATATTCATGCGACGACAATCTTCCAGGTGTTCGACCAAGGAATCTTTTCTCTTGAAGTTTCGCCCCGGAATATCGCCCGAGAGTAGGGCTGCCATGAATTCGACCGGGTAATGCGCCTTGAGATAGGCGGTCATGTAAGCGATCAGCGCATAGGCGGTCGAATGGCTTTTATTGAAGCCATAGCCGGCGAACTTTTCGATCATCTCGAACAGTCCAACGGCGTCTTTCTCCTTCAGCCCCATTCCGGTCGAACCAGTGAGGAACTCTTCGCGAAACTTTGCGATGACCGGCAGCTTCTTCTTGCTGATGGCCTTAATACATTTGTAAGCGTCGGCCAGCTTGATGCCTCCAAGCCGATTGAGGATCCGCATCACCTGCTCTTGGTAAACCATCACGCCATGCGTCTCTTCGAGAATCTCCTTCATCACCGCGTGCTTATACGAGGCTGCTTTGCGGCCATGCTTTACTTGGATGTAGTCATCGACCATGCCGCCTTCCAGAGGACCAGGGCGGTACAGGGCGTTGGTGGCGATGATGTCGGCGAAGCAGTCGGGTTTCATCTTCTGCAACAAGTCGCGGATCCCACCGCTTTCCAATTGGAAGATACCCTTGGTCTCGCCGCGACACAGCAAGGCGAACGTTTTCTCGTCCTCCAAGGGAAATTTGTAGGGATCGACCTTTTCGCCGGTTGTTTGTTCGATTAGCTCGACGGATTTCGCCAGAATGGTCAGGTTGCGCAGACCGAGAAAATCCATTTTTAGCAAGCCGGCCCGCTCGACATCGTTCATCGACCATTGCGTGATGGTGTCTTCTTTGTCGCGCACCCGGCACAACGGCACATACTCGACCAACGGTCGGTCACCAATCACGACGGCCGCGGCATGGGTGCCGACGTTGCGTGCCAAGCCTTCGATTTTCATCGCCAAATCGAGCAACTCGGCGATTTCAGGCTCGTTCTCGTAGAGTTGTTTCAAATCCGCGCTATCGCGAATGGCCTCCTCAAGCTTGACCCCCAGTTTGTCGGGGACCGCGGCGACGACGGAGTCGACTTTCGAGATCGGAATCCCCACGGCGCGTCCCACATCGCGTATGGCGGCGCGGGCTGCAAGGGTGCCGAACGTGCCAATTTGGGCAACGTTGTCATTTCCGTACCGGTCTTTCACATATTGAATGACTTCGCCGCGGCGGTCCTTGCAGAAATCGATATCGATATCGGGTGCCTCTTCCCGGCTTTCGTCGAGAAATCGCTCGAACAGCAAGTCGTACTTCAACGGGCAAACGTGGCTGAAATGCAAGGCATAGGAAACGATCGAGCCAACCCCCGAGCCGCGCGCCGTGGCGGGAATCCCTTGTTCGTCGGCAAAGCGGACAAAATCCCACACGATCAGAAAATAGTTGGCGAATCCCAGCTTGTTGATCACCCCCAATTCGCGCTCGAGCCGCTGCATTACTACCGCCGAGAGTTCCTCCCCGTTCCAGCGCTCGGGCTCCTCGGTGTAGCGCTCTTGTAAACCCGAAAGGCACAGCTTGCGGAGGTAATCGGCCGACACTTCACCTTTCGGCGGCGTGAACACCGGAAAGTGTCGCTGACCGAGGTTTAGTTGGATGTCGACCGTACCGGCAATCAGTTGGCTTTGCTTCACCGCCTCGTCCAATCCTGGAAATGCGGTGTACATTTCCTCGGGAGCGCGGAGGAAAAACTCGTCGCCCTCCATTCGCATGCGATTCGTGTCGGTGCGAAACTTGCCGGTGTTGATGCACAGCAGCACGTCCTGCGCCTCGGCGTCTTCGCGATTCACATAGTGAGCGTCGCTCGTGGCGACCAACGGTAGGCCCAACCGATTCGCCACTTCCACGGCACCTTCCATGGCGAGCCGTTGGATCTCCAAATTGTTGTTTTGAATCTCGATGAAGTAGCGATCGCCGAACAAGCGGTGAAACCAACGGGCGACCTCCATCGCCTCGTCAAGTTCCAACCGGGGGTTTCCTTGACCACGCAAAATGGCACGGCTGAATTCCCCCGAGACACATCCGCTAAGACAGATGATACCCTCGTGATGCGTTTCGAGCAGTTCACGGTCGATTCGCGGTTTGCGATAAAAACCCTCGAGATAGGCCGCCGAAGCCAGCCGCAGCAGGTTTTGAAAGCCCGTTTGGTTTTGTGCCAATAGCGTGAGATGGTAAGTACCCTCGTGAGTACCGCTGCTGCTCTTTGTTTTTCGACTTCCGGGGGCGACGTACGCCTCATAGCCGATGATCGGATTGATCCCCGCGGCGCGGGCTTTCTGATAGAACTCCAACGCCCCGTGCAGGTTGCCGTGATCGGTCAGCGCCAGCGCGTTCATTTCCAGTTCCGAAGCTCGGTTGACGAGCTTGTCGATGGGGCTGGCACCGTCCAGAAGACTGTAATGGCTGTGGCAATGAAGATGCACGAATGGACGCGTGGCAGTCATGGAACTCCTCTCCAGGCGTGGGGCTTAACCGTTGGCTAAACACGACACGCGGTCGATCCCTCGATGGCGAATAAGAAGGCTAATCGCAAATTGTATACATGCCTGATAGCGCCGGCAACGAAGCGAAGCCCACGACATCAAACATCAAGGAACCGACGGATTTCGCACACTTGGAGAAAAGAGAAGTCGCGGGAATTCGATGGAAACCGTCTGGGGCTTTACGACGGATCTTCGTCGGGGCGCCCAATCGATCGAAGGTATTTGCCAAGCCGCGTTTGCAGTTCAAGAATGTTCTGCCACTGACGGAGATCCAGCGCTGCCTGTTCCGCCTGTTCGTCCATCTCCACCGACTCGAGCAGGTTCCGAATACGAACGTGTAAGTATTCGAGCAATTCGGATAGTTGCGCTGCCTGACCAGGGCTAAGACCTTGAGGTAATTCGGGGGGGACCAGCGCGTGTAGTGTTTTCTCGTCGTCCGATGGTTGATTCAGGTTTAGCTCGAAATCCAACGATGCCTCGTCGGGAAGCTCATCCAACTCCTCGGGACTGAGCGTGCGGTCGGCGGGCGATTCCCCCCCGCGCAACGCCGCCAAACGACCGGCAATTTGGGTGCGAGAACCGAAGACCAGCACGGAACTTCCCACGGAAATCATGTCGCCGTAGCGCAAGATGCGTAGCGAGATGTCTTCGCCGTTGACCTTGGTACCGTTGGTGCTTTCCAGATCGGTGAGAACCAACTTGTTCTGGTCGTCCTGAATCTTGAGATGAAAGCGACTAATTCGCTCGTCATTGAGCTGAATCGAGTTGCCTTCTTCACGACCAATCGTCACAGGGGTGGAAAGACGATCAAAGACTTTTCCCCGGTCGGCACCGTCGATCACTTGTAACGTAATGTCAGCCATCGGGTAGTGGGATCGCCGAAATTCCCTGTTCGTATCTACGCCGCCGATGGCACCCGAAAATGTAGCGCCATCCAGTATTTATAACATGCCCCCGATGACATGGTCAAGCAGCGTGCAAGGACTGTCACGGTCTGGGCTTGGCAGCGAAGGCAACCAGCTATCGCGGATCAACGACGGTGGATGATCGGAAAGGGGCATCGTTCGGGCGCTGGCGTTGGCGGGGAGTAGGCGATGAAAACAATCGTGGTGGGGCCGACTTGGAAGAGCAATTCAAGCGATGTGAAGGGAGATGTCCGTTTCACGCACGCTTGAATAGACAACACGCTCTTCACCCTATCCTCGTCAATGCGAGAGTAGATGAAGAGCGTGTTGGATTCGCCGCGATCGAGCGAACACCATTTTCAGAACGATCGCTTGTTTCGTCGCATGTGCAGTCCGTTGGCTGCCGCGGGACGTTTCTTCGTCGAATGGTAGTTCCACTTGCGTTTCCGCTTTACCGTCTTCATCACTCGACCGCCAAAACCGCCCCGCGAACCATCCATGTTCCCATCTTGTTCCATGTCCTGGCCTTCGTTGACCCGCATTTTCGATCCTTTCGTTTGCGACCACCGTGTTAATTTTGGAACCGATCCCCATCTCGTACTCATGCCACATTCACAAGGTCACGGGACGAGGATCTTTAACAAACGGAACGAGCGGACTACCAGGACCACTTCTTCGCGTGACGGCGATGGAACCCGTTGGTCGCTCCACCCGAACGGCTTCCCGAGCGCGAGTACTTTGGTCGACGTCCGCGATTACGTTCGGGCGTGCGACTGCGGCGGTACGAAACAGCGTTTTCGTTGACGTCGGTATTGGAATCCAAGGTGTTGAATTCAAAAGTCGTGGCAGTAGCCATTTGACGTTCCTTTCTTTAAGTTAACGTGACACGACCCAAGGGGGTTCGTTACCTCGGTTGGGTCGAATCGATCCTAAGAACGTTCCCCGCGCCGCGCCTTCCGCCTGCGGAACGGTTTGCGCGACGAAGAACGTGTCTCATCCACAAGGTCAAAACCGTTTTTCTGTTTCTCTGTTTTGGGGATTGCGCCAGTGGGCAATCCCATCCGCTGAGCCAAGCAATGTGCTTCACCCAGCAACGTTTTAAGATCCGAGCCATGATTGATCCCGGGCACATACATCCAGACGCCGATTTGGCGAGCCCAAATTTCCTGATCGAGATTACCCTCATCGCCGCAAACCACCAGCAGCATGTTGCCCGAAGCGGCCAGCGTCTCGATGAGCTTTTCGAGATGCTCGCGCGGCACATGGTTTGATCGTTGCAGATCCACCACGGCCAACTGGAGGAACATTCGCCGGAAGCATGCCTCAGCCATGGGGACATCGACACAGGGGACTGTTTTCCAGCCTCCCTGTAACGCGGCCCAAGACAAAGCCTCTCGGCGATCGGCTTCCCCCGAGACAACCAAGCAGTGCAGCAAACCCGTGGCGGACGAACGTTTGTTTTCGACCCGTTTGACCTGTGCCGCGGTCGCTGGATGTGAGGTTGAAGCCATCAGTGGTTTCTCGGAGTCCATGGTCGTGTTGTTATCGTTTCCGATCGCTCGTCCGGAACTGACGCCGGCGTCATTGCCGTCGGCGTCATCTTCCGGTCGAGACGATGGCCCGTTTCTAAGAGTTGCGGTTTCTTCGTCGCACGGCGACCATTCCCATCGTGGCCATCGCGGTGAACAACAGTACCAACGACGATGGTTCAGGGACACTTACCCCAGGCGGAACAAACCCCAGACCCGTTTGGCCCGCGAGTACTCCGCCAGATGACCCTGGATTGACAAGAAGATCGTCCGGTGTATAGCCTTCACCAAAGGCCAAGTCCGACAGGGTGACAAAGCCTCGGATCACGGCCTGCGATCCGATGTCGATTTGTTGCTGTTGCGGGATCAATCCGCCGACGATTGTTCCCATTGCTTCAAACGTATAGGTGCCGAAGTTGGAGTAGCCATACAACGAGGCGTGGGAGATATCGACTTCCCACAAATTCACGTTCGGACCACCCGCTCCACCAAGAAATCCTGAGATGACAAAGTCGGCGACACCTTGGCCGCCTAGGCCCGACCCCGTCAGGCTGACCTGGGGGAAGGGTAGGAAACTGGACACGAAGTCCGACGCATCGAACTTGACCCCCAACTCGACTTCGCCTCCGAAGACCGTTCCCGCACCCGTGTCGTAATTGATCCCCGTCGGCAAACCCGGTGCCGGCCAAGCAGGCCAATACGCCGTGGCTTCCCCACCAGAACCATCGTCGGTGGAAATCAACGTGTCGTCATTGGTACCATTCGTGTCGTAAGTCAAACTGGTTGCGAAATTAATTAAGTGTGCATCAATCGACGGTGTAATCGGAGCAGCCGTCACCGAGACGGTCATTCCAGACAACGCCGCTACCACGCAAAAAATGCGCTTCATCCTTATGCCTCGCTATTCTCTTTCAAAAGGGAGCCTTCGTATTTCAAATTGCATGCCATTGCACCCCGGCTCCACACCAGGCGCCCCTGCGTCATGCCCAACCAACTTGTTGTTGACCTCCATGAAGCGATGTGCGCCCTAAGCCTGTGATGTTCGACCACAGTTGCGGACCGAGGACGTGCCAGTACGTCTCATGCCGAGTCACCACTTATGTGGAAACCACGCGGCAAGAACGGACCATCAGTCGCATCGCAACAACGGGCAGTGATGCCCTCCCGTCGAACACAAATACACCAGCGGGAGACTCCGCAAAGGCTCACCAAATGAAGGACGGTTCCGCAGGGGCCGTCACCCAATTCGCGAAGCAATCGCAGCGCTGCCTTTGGCAAATCCGCATCCGATTGGGATCGTCAGCGTGGGGTTACGCAATGGCCGTACCGAAAAGGCATTGTGGAGAATGGAAATTTGCAACATATTACAAATAAACGACTTGCGAGTATGAAAATCTTCGCGGCTCCCTCACCAACCGGATGAAGCATTTCACTAATACCGTGAGACCCTGCTGAGACCCTGGTCGCAAACATTGATAGGAATATGACTTACGAGATGAATCACCAGCACGAGGAATCGCCACCACAATGAGGATGACTTCTGGTCTTTCCGGTGGCTTTTGCACCGCAAGTTTGCCGCCAGGCATGAACGGGGCGATCCATGGAACCCTTGTTCTACACTTTTCTTCGGAAGCTATTTGATAAGCATGGGTTAGAACCATTCGGGCAGCCGAGAAACGCCACCTTCCATTCTCGGATGTCATGCCTAGAGAAGTCGCGAGACGCACTTCTTGGCGCCGGAATCGTTCAATGGCGCACGATGTGCAATGCTCGACAGATTCCTCTTCCCGGCGCGTACCGGTGTGCGGGCAGGGGATACGCATATTGTGTTCGATCAACTTTCATCAGTTGGCCTTGCGAACGTGCAAACTGCTTACGTCTAGGGATCCCGCGCGATCGCGGCGGAAACGATTGACCAACTTCATTGAAATTCTTGCCGATGCTTTTGGGGCAGAATAAATGCCAAGACGCACAGGCAACTCATTGGGGCAAACTCAATTCCCACGTAGCCGCGACAAGAAATACCGCCATATCGCAAGCTGTATTTCGACGATCGTGGCGATGATGTGGGCATCGTTTGCCGCCGGAGGCACGATCCCTCCACCGGCGAGTGGCTATGGGGCTGATGGTCCTTTCAGCGTGACGGTGCAGACGTTCGCCAGCCCTGGTCCGTTTCTGCCAGGGAGCAACGTCTCCGTCTTTCTACCCGACGGCGCGACGGGGCCCGTGCCCACCATTTTCTTTGCACACGGATTCAACGGAGAAAATCCGGATCTCTACCGAGGAATTCTGAATCACCTAGCCTCGCGCGGATACGGGGTCGTCTTTTCCCCCTACACCAATATTGGGTCGAATCAGTCACTCCGTTACGACCAGATGTTCAACGGTTTCGAGGCGGCCCTAACGAATTTCTCGACACAGCTCGACTCAACACGGGTTGGGTTTGTCGGACACTCGCTTGGCGGCGGCGCGATTCCCAGCCTGACCTATCGAGGAGTAGCCGAATCCGGATGGGGATCGAATGGAGCCTTTATGTTTGCCATGGCGCCGTGGTACAGCTACGAGATCACCCAAAACCAACTCGAGACGTTTCCCGACCACGTCAAGATGGTCATGGAGATTTATGACGACGACCGTATCAACGATCATCGGATGGCGATCGATATCTTCGAGAACATCAACATTTCAGACAGCGAAAAGGATTTCATCACCCTGTTCTCCGACTCGAACGATGGTATGACACAAACCGCGGATCATGTCGTACCCAACGGAGGCGGTCCACTCGGGTTGTTGGACTTCGATGCGCTGGACTTTTACGGCATCAATCGCCAGATCGATGCACTGGCCGACTATACCTTCAACGACAATCTTGACGGCAAGAACGTCGCCTTGGGAAATGGATCGCCCGAGCAGACGTTCATGGGCACATGGCAAGACGGTACCCCATTCACGCCACTAAGTGTCACCGACGATCCGGTAGCGCAATACGCGGAAAACGAGTTCGTTTTCCACTGGTCGACCCCATTCCTCAAAACCAACCCACGTTTTGGGATAGTGCCCGAGCCAACAAGTCTTGCACTCTGTGTTTCAGGCGGCGCGCTGTTGGGCATCGCATGGTACCGTCGAGAACGTCGCTGAGTCCCGTCAATTGCTGAGCCCCATCGGCCAAACATCGCCTCAACGTGCTCGCCACCGCGCGAGGTACCGCTCAGACATCCTCGTTTTCGGCTGGCAACTTGTGCAGCGACCACCACGTGAGACCTTCGCGTTCACCTACTGGCGACGGGAGCAGCCAGCTCGCGATATACCCCACCGTCACGCTGGTACCGATGCCTATCACGGCATAGAGATAAAAATGCACGTTGCTGTTCATCGTTACATAGAACAGAACTACAAAGCTCGCCACCTCGCCAACCAACACGCCAGAGGCATGGCCGCGACGCGTGAAAATGCCCAAGATGAAGATGCCCACCAGCCCGCTGCTGATAAGCCCCAACAGTTTCTGGAACAGGAAGAACAGCGAACTGATATCGAAGCGAGCCAAGAGCAACGCAACGAGGGTGCCCAAGCCTCCCGCGACGACGGTCAATACCCGCGCGAGTCGCATGCAGCGACGATCGTCGACCTGGGGATTGAGTCGTCGGTAGAAGTCCGTCGTGAGAGCCGTGGCCACGCTGTGCATGCTGCTATCCAGGCTGGACATCGATGCCGCGAATACGCCAGCAATCACCAACCCCGAGAGCCCCACCGGCAACTGCGCCGCCATGAACAGCGGAAACACTTTATCGTTTTCCATCCCCAGTGTTAGCAATTCAGGATGCAACCGAAAGAAGACGAACAGGCATGTACCGAGCAGGAAGAACATCAGCCCGAACGGAATCGTCAGTATCCCGTTGAGCCAAATACTACGCGCCGCCGCGCGATCGTCTTTCGTCGTCAGATACCGCTGTACGACTGCCTGATCGGTCGTGTACGGGCCGAATTGCAAGGCGAAGGAGCCCATCAATACCAACCACGTGGCGGCCTGTGATGAGTCCCAAGTCCAATTGAACATGCGTAGTTTGTCATGTTCGATCGCCGTCTGGTACACGGTTCCGATTCCGCCAACATCCATCACGATGATCAACAGCGACAGGCACATGCCGCCGGAGAGGACCATCACTTGCAAGACGTCGGTCCAGACAACGGCTTCCATTCCGCCAAGCACCGTGTACAAAGTTGACAAGATGCCCATGGTGGCAATGCAGATGTAGATATTGATTCCAGTGACGGCCGACAGGGCCAGTGCGGGCAAGTAGACCACGACCGACATGCGGAACAATTGGAAGACAACAAACGAGAGGCTTCCGAACAACCGCACGGCCAAGTTGAAGCGATGTTCGAGATATTCATAAGCCGTGGTCACGTTTAGCCGGCGAAAGAACGGCAGATAAAAGATAACAACGACCGGCGCCATCAAGAGGATCGTGATCTGGCCAGGGTAAACGATCCAATTGGTTGCGTAGGCCACCGCGGGGATGGAGACGAACGTGATGGCGCTGAGTTGCGTGGCGTAGATGCTCATTCCAGCGGCCCACCAAGGGATCCGTTTTCCGGCCAGGAAATAGTCGTCCGTCCCTTTCTCGCGGCGTGAAAAATAGAATCCCATCGCAACCAGCGCGAGAAGATACGCGACCACGACCGCGTAGTTCACCGTGCCAAAGTCGACGCTCTTGGTTCCAACCGTCGCGGTTTGCACCATCGGGGTGCGAACCCCCGGCCGGACTTCGCCGCTGGGAATGACGATCCGATCTTTCCAGCGGACCGCCGTGGTGGTCACGACCGCTTGTGGCATGGTACCGACAACCGTCCAGGTGTCGGTGATCGTGTGGTACGCCAAGACGTGTTTCGGAAAGGAAGGCCGCTGTCGCGGTGGCAATGCAATTCCCTCGCCGGTCGCGCCGCTGAAGACCAAGATGTGCGATTGTCCAATAGCGATCGCCGCGGCCGCGGCCAGCGAGCGTCTTTCTGTTTTTTAAGCTTCGGAGGATTCGAGAGGCAAACGCTTTTCGCCCACCGAGAAAATAGGGGCCTCCGCCGTGCCGGAAACTGCTCGCCACGTTCTTTCTCTCGGATCGAATCGGTAGCCGTCATCGAAGTATTCGAATTGTTCCAGTTCCGGCTGTCCATTAGCGTTGAAGCAGGGGTTTTCGCCACCAAAGAGGTAGAAGAATTTCTCCGCGTCGCCCGCGGCTTGTACAGCGGAAATGGCCTTCCGTCTCGGCTCCCCCGGCCACGTGGGAAGCGATTCCCATTGAAGCTTCTTGTTGCCGGGCGAGAGATTCAATGCCCAAAACGACTTG
>Ga0114931_10002174_pt1 | contig 24964 bp, 18 predicted proteins | sample 2SBtaG_FD_89579 | JGI IMG/M metagenome (GOLD analysis project Ga0114931, IMG submission 89579) | Deep subsurface microbial communities from Kolumbo volcano to uncover new lineages of life (NeLLi) - 2SBTROV14_V59a metaG | ecosystem: Environmental > Aquatic > Marine > Volcanic | place: Kolumbo... | reverse complement strand
TTCAGACGCTCAGGCGTTTTGAATTACCTGGCCTGTCAAGGAGAGGAATGTGGTCGGCGGTTTGCGGGCGCTTGTTGACGTGGAACCGGAGTCGTTATCGACTTTACTAGTTTCTTAATTTGATGGTATTATGCCCCTAAAACACATATTTTGTAAAGTTAACCTTGCCGTCACTTTGAAATTATCCTATTTTATTGGCTATGACCCAACAACGCCAGGAACGGTTAAAGCCTCTGCTTGACGATTTGCCGCCCGGCTATGTCGCCGACGCGGCCTGGCTTGTGGCGCGCGGAATCGATCGCAAATCGATCCTCCAATATGCACAGCGCGGCTGGCTCGAAAAGCTCACGCGCGGCGTCTACCGCAGGCCTGACACACACCGCGATATTGGCGGCGCCGGCGACTGGCGCCGCCTCGTTCTCTCCCTGCAGCGGGTTATGGATTACGAAGTCCATGTAGGCGGTCGCACCGCTCTCTCGCTCAAAGGTTTTGAGCATTATCTGAGTCTCGGCGAAGCGGCGGCCCCCGTCTATCTCTATGGCGTTGTTCCGTCCTGGCTCGACCGACTGCCGAACGCGGAACAATTCGAGACCAGAACCTTAACTCTCTTCGGCGGAACGCTAACTGGCGTCGCCGATGGGCGCCAATCATCCCCGTCGCAAAAACAACTGAACGAACTCATGGTCGCAATGCCGGAACGGGCGATCCTCGAAATGCTGAACGAGTTGCCGAACGATGAAAGCTTTCACAACGCCGATATGGTGTTTGAAGGACTCGTCAACTTACGCCCGCGGCTTCTCGGAATCCTGCTCAAGGAATGCCGCAGCGTGAAAGTGAAGCGCCTTTTCTTCGTCTTTGCCGACCAGCACAATCACGCATGGCGGCAATATCTGGACCCGGATGACTTTGATCTCGGATCGGGCCCACGGGCGCTGGTCGAAGGCGGAAGGCTGCATCCGCGCTACAACATCACGGTGCCGCCGGAATTGATCGACGGCATGCAAAACCCTGAGCCTGAAGATGGCCCGTGAACCCTATCTGAGCAGGTGCGGCTGCTCATGCGCCTCCTGCCCGTCGTCTCGACCGAAGCCGCCTTCGCCCTCAAAGGCGGCGCTGCGATCAATCTTTTCTATCGCGACATGCCGCGTCTCTCCGTCGACATTGATCTCGCCTATCTGCCGATTGAAGATCGCGCGACGTCATTGAAGGCGATCGACGGCGCATTCGACCGCATCACCAGTCAGATCAACAAACTCCCGGGCGCAAGCGCCCGGCGCATCGCCGGCGTCAGCGCCGGCGACACGCGCATTCTCGCCAATGCAGACGGCGTCACTGTCAAAATCGAGACGTCGCCGGTGATGCGCGGCGCTATAAGCGAGCCGCGCCTGATGCGGACAAACGCTACCGTCGAAGACGCGTTCGGCTTCGTTGCAACAAGCGTTCTCGCATTCGAGGATATTTACGCCGGCAAACTGCATGCCGCGCTCGATCGCCAGCACCCGCGCGATCTGTTCGACGTTAAACTGTTGTACGAAAATGAGGGACTGACGGACGAACTGTTCCGCGTCTTTCTCGTCTACGCCGCCTGTTCCAATCGTCCCATGCACGAACTCCTCGCGCCCAATGAAAAAAACATTGCGGATGACTTCGCACGCGAGTTCGCCGGCATGACCGTCGAGCCGGTCGAACTCGACGACCTTATCTCGGCGCGCGCGCAACTCATCGGCGATATCCAGGGGCGACTCAAAGGACCCACCGCCAACTTCCTGATTGGGCTGCAGTCAGGCGAACCGAATTTCGACGCAATCGGCTTGCCGCAGGCTGCGGACCTGCCGGCGATAAAATGGAAAATTCTCAACCTAAAGACATTGATTGAAGACAACCCGGAAAAGCATCGCGCGCAAAATGATGCGCTCATGGCAACCCTGAACCATTCAAAACAAGATCACTAACAATCATCGCTCGCGTTTTCGATGAGATCCGCCGCTGCGCACTCCATAATTCAGTCAACAACACTCGGAGCGTTTCTTTCGTGCTCAAATGTGTCCCACTGCATTATTGAGCAAAGCACGGCGTATTTTCAATTCATGAGCTGCATTATCGAATGTCCAGACAACTTCGTGTATACGGGTAAGCTACTGGACGCTTCATTGGTCAAGCGGAAGAAAGCGTTGCGAGGTTCAAAACCTGTTGAACCGAAAAAGCCGCACAGATCACTTCGATGGGCCAGTCCGCGTAGCCGAGACGAGGCGGAGAGTTGGACTCAGTGTGCGCAAGCATGTTTACGAATTAAGTCCACAGCGCGGCGCGCATTAGATTCGATCGCCACCCATTCACCCCTAGAAACCATTTTTTCGGTCGCCACCCAAGAGCCGCCGACGCAATCGACATTGGGAAGCGCGAGATAATCAATGGCGCGGTCAGCGTTGATCCCTCCGGTTGGGCAGAAGACAATGTCTGGGAACGGTCCGGCAAGAAATTTGAGATACGCAACCCCGCCGGCGGGCTCGGCAGGAAAAAATTTCATTGCTCTAAATCCAGCCTCAAAGGTCGACATTGCTTCAGATGCTGTTGCAATTCCGGGCAACACAGGCGCGCCAACATCCATGAACGCCTCCAGAAGCGAGGCGCTTGCGCCCGGACTAACGAGAAATGCTGCGCCTGCATCAACGGACTGTTTGACGTCATCGACGTTTCGGATCGTCCCCATGCCGACAATAAGGCCCGGAACAGCTTTCTGCATGACACTGATCGCGTCAAGGGCGCATCGAGACCGTAGAGTCAGTTCGACAACGTGCAATCCACCGGCCGCAAGCGCTTCGGCAAGCGGCGCTGCGTCGGCGACCTTCGCCACTTCAAGCACCGGTATGATTTTGGCAGACTCAAGTATTTCAGTAATCCTCATCAGTTTTTTCTTTCAAATCAAAGATTGAGGCCCCTGCTTCGGCGGCGCCGACAAGAGAACGAAAACTACCGAACAGTTCACGTCCTGATCCCCAATGGTCGACGTTTAGTTCATAGGCGCGCGTTTCGCGAGATTCAAAATCAGCTTCGGAATCGAGAACGCCCGCTTCCGCATCAAGACGAATGACGTCGCCGTCGCGGATTTTCCCAATGGCGCCCCCGCACAACGCCTCTGGCGTCACATGGATCGCCGCTGGCACCTTGCCGCTCGCCCCCGACATGCGCCCGTCGGTGACAAGCGCAACCTTGTAGCCTTTGTCCTGAAGTACGCTCAAAGGCGGCGTCAATTTATGCAATTCCGGCATGCCATTGGCCCTTGGTCCCTGAAAAGGAATGACGGCGACGAAGTCGCGGTTCAAATCGCCCGCCTCAAACCTGTCCATCAACTCCTGTTGCGTGGAAAAGACGATCGCCGGCGCTTCAATCACGCGATTTTCTGGTTTGACTGCAGAGATCTTGATGCAGGCGCGGCCGATTTTGCCTTTGAGAAGCCGCAGGCCGCCAGATTCTGAAAATGGTCGGTCGGCGGGCCTGAGTATATCCTCGTTGCGGGACTGATCCGGCAAAGCGCGCCAGCCGACGGCGTCGCCGTCTAGATGCGGCTCCGCCCCGAAAAATTCAAGCCCATCGCCCATCACTGTTTTTACATCGCCATGCATGATCCCGGAGTCAATCAGTTCACGAATAATAAATCCAAATCCTCCCGCAGCATGAAAATGGTTCACGTCTGCTGAGCCGTTCGGATAAATGCGCGCCAGCAGCGGCGTCACGCTGGACAAATCCAAAAAATCATCCCAGTCGATGATTATACCGCAGGCGCGCGCCATGGCGACAAGATGAATAAGATGATTGGTCGAGCCGCCCGTTGCGTGTAGCCCGACGATTGCGTTGACAACCGCGCATTCGTCGACGACATCGCAGAAAGGAATGTACTCGGCCCCTAACGCTGTTGTTGCGGCAACGCGTTTTGCGGTTTCCTTGACAATCGCTTCGCGCAAAGGCGTGCCTGGGTTAATGAAAGCGGAACCGGGAATGTGCAGGCCCATCGCCTCCATAATCATCTGATTGGAGTTAGCAGTGCCGTAGAATGTGCAAGTTCCCGGCGAGTGATAGCTTTCGCTTTCAGCGCGCAGAAGTTCGCGGCGATCAACTTTCCCCTCCGCATGAAGCTGCCGAATTCGCGTCTTTTGATCATTGGTCATACCCGATCTCATCGGTCCGGCCGGCAGGAACAGGATCGGCAAATGCCCAAACCGTGCTGCGCCGATAAAAAGTCCGGGTACAATCTTGTCGCAGACGCCGAGCATCAGCGCGCCGTCGAAAACATTGTGGGAAAGAGACACCGCCGTCGCCATGGCGATGACGTCGCGGGAAAAAAGCGACAGGTCCATACCCGGCTGGCCCTGGGTGACACCGTCGCACATCGCCGGCACGCCCCCAGCGACCTGCGCCGTCGCCCCGACCTTTGCCAGCGCTTCTTTTATTATATCGGGATAATGGGCAAGAGGCTGATGGGCGGACAGCATGTCGTTATATGCCGTGACGACGCCAATATTTGGACCACCATTTCTTGCAAGACGCTTCTTCGCATCCGCGGGACACGCCGCCGCCGCGTGGGCGAGATTGCCGCAGGAAACATGAAATCGATGCGGGCCTTCCGATGCGGCAGCGCGCATCTGCCGCAAATATGCATCGCGCGGCCGAACGCTTCGTTTACAAATGCGATCAGTGACCAGTGCGACGGTATCGTTCAGTTTCTTCATATCACATCCTCACGGCGCCCAGCAGATCATCATGTCCGGCCGTGCTCTCAATACCGCCCGCACGGGCATCTCGTCGACGGGACCATCGCCCATAGCGCGGCCCAAAGCCGCCCGCTTTGCTTGGCCCGACAACAAGAGGAAAATCAAACGAGCGTCGCGGATTGCGCTGAAAGTCAGCGTAAGGCGGTCTATAAAGGGACCAGTAACGGCGCTTCGGATCGCATGAACATTGCAGACAATATCTTCGGTTTCTAGCGCGCGGTCCAATCCGGTAGCATGCGGAAACCATGACGCCGTATGGCCGTCTTCCCCCATTCCCAGGATCACGATGTCAAATGGCCTGACGGCGCCAACGCGAATGCGTTTATTAGCGCTCTTCGCGGCATCGCACGGAAATGGCGTATCGGACCAAAGGCCGATGATCTTAATGTTTTCGGCCGAATCCCTCTGTAATGTATTCTTGATGAACCTTTCGTTCGAGCCATCAGCGTTTCGCGGCGTCCAGCGCTCGTCAACAAGCACGCCCGTCACTTTGGACCAATCAATGCTTTGAAGCGACAACGCTTTATAGAGCGGCGATGGCGTCGACCCGCCCGACAACGCAATCGTCGCTTGGCCTTTCTTGGCGATTGGGCGCTCCAGCCGCAACGCAATCTGCGCCGCGAGGTCTCCTGACATGGACGCAAGCGAATCGAATTCGGTAACGCGCATATCAAACACCGCCAAACCATTCGCGGCCGTCGCGATCAAGCATCATCGCTGACTGCGGCGGTCCATCCGTGCCTGCCGCATAATAATGGACAGGCGTCGCATCAGCCGCCCACGCTTCCAAAATCCCATCGACCCAGCGCCACGCCGCCTCAACCTCGTCGCGTCGCATAAAAAGACCGAGATCGCCGCGAACAACCGCCATCAATAGCCGTTCATAGGCGTCGGGGTAACGCGCCTCAAAATGTTCTGCATAAGAAAGATTCAACGGGACATATCTCAATCGCATTCCGCCAGGCCCAGGGTCCTTCGTAACGAGAAGAAGTTTCACACCCTCATCAGGCTGCAGTCGGATCACCATTCGCGTTGGCTGCAACAGGCCCCGATTATCGACAAGCGCGTGCGCGATTTCCTTGAACTGCACAACGATTTCGGAGTAGCGCGCCGACATCCGTTTGCCAGTGCGCAGATAGAACGGCACTCCTTTCCATCGCCAATTGTCGATGTTTGCCTTCAGCGCGACGAATGTTTCAGTATTCGATGCGCGCCCCAATTCGTCAGCATAGCCGGACGCAATTTCATCACCCAACGCGCCCTTTCCGTACTGGCCCCGCACCGTCGCGATTCTGACACTTCCGGACAAGATTGGCCGAAGCGCACGTAGAACTTTTATTTTCTCGTCACGCACCGTATCCGGAGCGAGGTCGAGCGGCGGCTCCATCGCAACTAAGCACAGAAGTTGCAACAAGTGATTTTGCACCATGTCGCGCAATGCGCCAGACGTATCGTAGTAGCTGGCGCGGTTGCCGGCTCCGATTGACTCCGCGACAGTAATCTCGACATGATCAATTGCATTGGCGTTCCAGACCGGTTCAAACAAGGAATTCATAAACCGTAGAACAATCAAATTTTGCACCGTTTCCTTGCCGAGATAGTGATCGATTCGAAAAATCGACTGTTCGTCGAAAACCGTTCCGACCGCATCGTTGATTTCACGGGCTGACGCGAGGTCCTTGCCGATGGGCTTTTCAAGGACAATTCGCGCGCCCGCGGAATTCAGACCCGCTGCGACGATGTTTTCACTGACGGCGCCATAAAGCGAAGGCGGCAAAGCCAGGTAGTAGACGCGCTGATTGTCGCTGACGCCGTCAAGAAGGCCACGCAAGGCTGACCAGTCCGCTTCCGGATTCGCCGCGTCAAGTTCGCAATAATGTATCAGTTCCGAGAAATTCGCCCATTCAAACTCATCTATTGCTTCACCGGCGTGGGACTTTTTGAAACTCGTCAACACCAGTTCGCGAAAGGCTTGCACATCCATTTTTGTTCGCGAAACGCCAACAATCTTCGATTCTGGCGGAATCTGATTATCGCGCCAGCGATGAAACAATGACGGGATCAATTTACGCAACGACAAATCCCCCGCCGCGCCAAAAACTACAATGTCAAAAGCCCCAACCGGTACAAATTGAGGCGATGCGGTTTCTTTGCTCGTCATTCGCTTTCACCGATCATTGGCGTTTTCGCCGCCAACAGTGAGGATGCGCCCCTTTCGGGCGCCGTCCGGCGACGTCGCCCGCACTTCAACCACGCCGTCACCAACCGGCGCCGGCTCTCTATAGGCGATCCAGTCACCGCCGCCGACGCGATATTCGATTGGCAGGCCGGGAAAAATGACATTGGCCCTTAGGACTCCCGCTTCGACAATGGCGCCAACAGTGGGTATGCGGTAGGCGACGCCGGCGCGATCGAGCTTTGGCAGCTCCTTCGCAGCGATGACATTGGCGAAAGCGTTCCACTGCCTATCCCGGCGGGCGCGTTGCGCATCCGAAAAATAATCTGTTTCCGGACCATATTGCGCACCGCCACGCTCATAGGGCGTTTCCCAGTCCGCCTTGCGCCAGGCGCGCTCTGCATGAGCGATCAGTCGCGGGAACGCCATATACTCGACATGCTCGTCGGTCCTCATGGTTTCGGACCAAAGCTGGGCTTGAATACCGATGACTCCCTTGCCGCTTTCGATCGGCGCTTGCACAACATTGCCAGCTTTGTCGGTTTTCAGCCTGTCGTCGAGACGGAGCGGCAATCCCTCCTGATCGGTCCATGTCTCGGCATGGGCGGGCAGATTGTCCGGCATGTATTCGAATACTTTGCGCGTGTTCAATCGTCGCGCCGCCCAGTCATAGCCGCGCTCCTTCGGATCGGCCTCATAGGGAAAATCGAAATAGGAAACATCGGGGATGGAAAGAACGACATCCCAACCCCGATTGACATCCCGATTGACGGCCGGATGCGCAGGATCGACAAGCCGCCCCCAGGCGTTTGACTGTACGCGCGCTGGCATTTTCTCCGCGTCCGCATGGCCGAACCCATCGCCCCAGCCCGCCGGTTGAACGCCTTTCGACGCCAGCATGTTTGACACCCGTTCAATAAAATAGGGCCCGAGCCGTTTAACGGTCGAGACGCCATATGAGTTATCCGCCAAAAACGCCGCACAGGCTGGCGAGTCTTTCCAGGCGCCCGCCGTTTCATCCGCGCCGATATGATACCGGGCGAGCGGCAAGCGCGCTTGTTCGTGCATAGCAATGAGTTCGTCGATCACTTTTTCGACAAACGCAAACGACGATTCCAGACAGACATTGATCGTGTTGTCTGTGTAATTTTGAATGCTGTTGTAATTCGTCTTGTCGTTAAAATCCGTAAGCAGATATTCCGCCGCCTCTTCGGCTTTTCCTTCCGCGACAAGACGCCGAAAACGCGCCTCCATCGATTTGACCGCTGCGCGGGAATGGCCAGGCATATCGAATGACGGGATGACTTCGATGTGTCGCGCCTTTGCAGCCGCTAAGATTTGTGCATAGTCGTCGACCGTGTAGTAGCCGTTCACAGGCCCTTCTCCGCTCGGCCCGCTGCCGAGCTGCGGCAATAGGCATGTAGATTCAGTCAGATCGTGGCAACGCTTCGAGCCTATATTGGTCAGTTCCGGCAGGCCCGGAATTTCAAGGCGCCATCCTTCGTCGTCGCCGAGATGGAAGTGAAATTTATTAAGCTTGTAGGCCGCCATCTGATCGAGAAGTTTGATCACTAATGCTTTCGAATGGAAATTTCGAGCGACATCGAGATGAAGACCGCGAAAAGGATAGCGCGGAACATCGCGCACAGACATCTGCGGGACTGACGCCTCATCGAGACGAACAAGGCTGGCGAGCGATTGAACCGCATAAAACGCACCCGCCGCATCGCCGGCGCGGATGAAAACGCCGTCACCGTCAATCTCAAGACTGTAGGATTCCTGCGCGCTATCCCGGTCAGCGGAATTTTCAATGCGCAGCGGAACGCCGTCGTCAGATTCCCTGACGCCAAACAGCGCAAGTCGCTTGAACGCCGCCTCAAGCGCCGAGCGATCAATGCCAGTGAGTGTAACCGTTACGCCGCGGGATAGATCGAGCGGCGCGGCGCCCTCGACAATAGCAACCTCGCGCGGCGTCGGAACAATCGCCGTTTCTATTGATGAGCGGTCGAGCGTCAAATCGGCGTTAGCCGCGTAAAGGACGCCCGCCGTCGCCCATTCGATCCGCTCCTTATCGGAAAGGCGAAACTGCTTTTCAGGGTCGGTGAAGCTCGTCAGATGCGGCATCACTTCCAGCCGCGATTGCGAATCCTGAACGGGGATTGTGCTTTCGACCGTGCGCGCCTCAAGTCCCTCCGCTGCAACATAATAGTTCGGCATCGGCCAGAATTCATTGCCGTGCGCGCCGACGACATAAAGCAAAATGGATTTTGTTTCTCCAGCCCTGAAGCCCTTAAACCCTTCCGTCGGCGTGATGCGGTTCAAATCACCATTAATGGTTTCAATAGCGAATTCTTCGCTTTCAATTCTACTGACGGGGAAAAGCTGACTGTAATACAGCGCCCAGCCGTCACCGCTGAAATCCTCACGAGCTGTCAAATCAATGCGCGCAGAAAAACAACGCCAAGCATCAGCGCCACAGGCGTCTTTGACGCGATTATCGAGAACCGTATACTGAATGTCCAACGATGCGGCGAGTGCATCAAGTTGCACCTGGGTCACATGGGCGTGTGCGCCGCCAGCGTTCCCCACCGGCTCTGTATCTTCTTCTAGCATGGGAGACGAGCACGCGAAAAGAGTCGCTGCTAGCGCCAGGAGAACAAATTTATGACGCGGTATTCCAGATGCGTTTAGTATTCCATGCGTCATCGTCTTTGTCCCTTTCTTGAGCTTCACCCTCAAGGTTTTTCAATGCGGCAGCTGGGCCAGCTTTTCCATCACGCCCTCAACGTCTGGTAAAACGCGCAGGATCTCGCTTTCATGCCGCCTCCATTTATCTTTCTTCGGCGGCGTTACTGTCGATGCCGATATGGGCAGATTGGCCGCATCGCGCATTTGCAGATATTCGCCCATGGGAACGCCACAGAAATCGCACAAGCGCTCTAGTGTTGCATGCGGGTCTGCAACAAGTTCGGCGTAGTCGACGCTAGTCCATCGAGCGAGATCCAGTTTTGAAAGATCTTCAAGAATGATGGAATTGCAGGCGCGCCATTGAAAAGCAGCGATGTCAGCGAGCGGCATGCCGGCGAGCGCCTTCCACCCTGGCGGCAGAATGAAACACCATTGCTCGCGGGGCCAGCCCGGCAGTCGAGTGAATGTTACAAACTGCCCGGTCTTTTCGCCCGTCATCCATCCTTCCATTATGCTGGCGATATTCTCCCGCGGGTCACGGTGCAGGAAAATAAACCGCGCCGACGGAAATACTTCGAGCAAAAACTCGATATTGAGCGCGTTGCGCGGCGTTTTCTCCAGAAAAAGAATTCTCCTTCCGCGATCACGCGCAATTTCATCATAAAACCGGCGCCCGCTCATATCGGTCAGCATCGCGATATAGATGAGGCGCATGTTTTCACAGGTTTCGGGGTCGGCGTGCCGGCGCAAAAGACGGCCCGACGTCATCGCCTCGTCTTCGGCGCGCAGATGCGGGAACTGCGCATAAACGCCGTGACTTTCGCCGGCGATCGTCCACACGCCCGGCGTGCTGGCGAGCATGGTGAACAAAAGCGTGCTGCCCGAACGCGGCGTTGAAACAATAAATACCGGATCGGTGAAATACCGTTCAATCTCCTCAGCCGACCAATGGGCCGACAGACGGCTCATGGTTCGGCGCAAAGCCCTTTCCGATGGCGCTGCATGCGCCGGAGGCGTGCGCTTCATTCCGAGTGTCGTATCAATGCCGGGAGGACGAGCCATCAGGCGACCCTCATGACGCGCCCGCTTCGGCATGCTGATTGTAGAGCGCCTCGAAATTGACCGGTTCGATCATCAGCGCCGGAAAACTTCCCTTCAGGACTACGCTGTCAACCGCCTCACGCGCATATGGGAAAAGCACATTGGGACAATAGGTGTAGAGCACGCGCTGCAGCTGCTCGTCAGAAAACCCGCGGCAGGCAAAAATACCCCCTTGCAAAATTTCAATCATGAACGCCGTAGCGCCGGCGTTGTCGACAGTGACGGTCAGCGTCAGGACGACTTCATAAACTTCCTCACCAAGCTTTTCATTATTGACGTCGACATCGATGTTGACTTCCGGCGCCCATGGGTTGGTAAACGTTTCCGCGCCGCTGGGAGACTCAAAAGACAGATCTTTGATGTAAACCCGCTTGATTTCAAATGCGTCTTCACGTTGTTGTTCCTCAGCCATCTTTATCCCTTCAAGCCGTCAGCGGCCCTTCGATGTCGAACACACGTTCGCCGGGCTGCACATAATCCATAATCAGGTGAACGCGCGCCGCATCGCCGTCATTGCCGACAGCATGGACGCGCCGGTTATTGATTTCCCATAATTCCCCGGCGCGCAAGGTTTTGGAACTCGCTCCAACGTGAAACACGCACTTTTCGTTGGTTATCACCGGCATATGAATTCTATGGCAGCATTTCAGGGAATGCCCGTCATCGACATGCTGGGTGATCTGACTGTGCGGCGCCAAGCGCGTTAAAATGATGCGAATGAAGTAACCCGGCCCAAATTTGGCGATGATTTTTCGCTGTCGAAGAGTTTTGTTGTAATTTTCTTCTACATGATGCAGAAGCGGTTTGATGACTGGCCGGAATTCATCGAGCGCCGGATGCGGCGTCGGGTCCTGATGCCGATAATCCGCATCGAACAGCAATTTGATCGTCTGTGTGTCGGTATGGGCTTCGAATTTTTCCTGGCGCGCCTGATCTTCCGACCAGTCCTCGTCCGAGAGGGCCGCGACCCTCTTCTGGAGCGGCGAAATGTCAACCCGGCCAAGAAAGTTGAAATCGTCCTTGAAATTCATGGCTGCGCCTCCGCACCATGAGACCGCAGACCGCCTTCTTCGAACGCAACCTCGTTTCGCCGCAATGTCTCCGCGGCGTCATTGAGAAGATCACCGTAACGCATCCAGTTTCCGACCGCCGACTTGTAAATCGGCTGGCGCACCTGACTGAGACTTGCGGTGTCGACCGGCGCCTTGCTTTTGTGGTAGTTTAAGCAGGCGTCTTCCCAATCAAGCCCAAGGAATTCGAGCGTGCGGGCAATTTCTCGCCGCGGATCTTCGACGACATCTTCATAGCACACGTCGAGAATTCGGCCTGGCGCCAGCGATTTCCAGTAGGCCATCATTTTCTGATATTCAACAAAATATTCCGCGCACTCCTTCAGGTCATAGGAGTAGTGATAAAAACCAAGCGTAAAGAGCTGCTTGAAATTGCCGAAAATCGTATCCATCGGATTGCGAATCGTGTGGATGAACCTGGCGCCAGGCAGCGCCGCGGCTATTAGGCCGAAGTCCATAAAATTCATGGGATATTTGTCGATAAAATAACGACCGGAAAAATCGTCGGGCGCGGCCGCCTCAACATAGGAGCGGCCGAGGACGGCAAGGTCGATATCACGCTCGGGCTGCGCGTAAAAATGTTCGTGAAATCCTTCCCCGCCGCCAAAACCGGTCAAGACTTTCATCGATTCCTTGAAACAACCGAGCTCCCCCATCGATCGAACCTCGGAGTGGCTCGATATCATGCGATCCAGCAGCGTGCTGCCGGTGCGGGGCATGCCTAGAATAAAGAGCGGCTGTGGACCTGCGTCGCATGAAGATCTGAAGGAGTCGAGCCGCCGCTCAGCGCGATCAAGATGAGAGGGATGCCGGAAATAGTCGCGTGTTGCAGCGAAAGCCGCCTTAATTGCGTTTGTCGAGTAGGGCATTTTGGGGCGCATAACATCCGCGCCTGCCTTGAATGCGATAAAGGCGTTTCCATATTCTTCAAGATCTTCGTAGGTTTTACCAAGCGCATAGGCCGCCGTCACATATTCTTCCGACTGTGGGTCGACACGCTCCATCGCCTCTTTGATTTCGACAAGGCAATTATCGCGCGCTGTCTGTTTTCTCACGGACGCCAGCAGACGCACGGCGTTGACGCTGTCTGGCCTGACGGCGATTGCACTGCGGTAACAATTTTCCGCCCTTTCCATATTGCCGTTTTTCTGCTCGGCGTAGCCGACATTTATCCAGTTCTTGACGTTCATCGCATCGCGTATGAGGAGTTCATCATACAGCCGTTTTGCTATGTCATAGCGGTGAATTTCCTGGGCGCCGTGTGCAATTTCCGCCTTTGCTTCGTCCGGCAATGGTTCCATTCCTAGTAATTCGTCTATGACGCGTGAGGCGGGCTTTCGATTGAATGCTGTTAGATGGCACTTCAATAAAAGTAAAAGCAGCGAAAGACGCTCGCCGCCTGCTTTGATCGCCTGTTCCGCTGCGCGGGCGGCAATTGTCCCGCAACCGAGAGATAAAAGGAGGTTTGCTTCGAGCTGAAAAACTTCAGGCGTCGCCGCGCCGCCGTCGAGAAGTTGATGAACAGTTCTGAGCGCCGTTTGCGGATCGGTTTTTACGAGCGCCTGCGCGCGCCGCAGCAATTTGCGCCGTCGAAAATCGCTATGTGGCGCCGCGGCGCTCATAGTAGCATTGGTTGGCAAGTTTAAATCAAACCGAGATTTCGACATAGCTTTATCATAAGCCAATATGTGCTCAAAAAAAATCGGGCCACATGGCCCGCCCCGCGCCCCTCACTGGCTCCTTTGTCGATTTGCGGCAGCAGGTCGAGCGTAGCGAATACCCCCACATATAGAGTTAGCCGATTTACATCGAAACGGCGGCTCGCTGTTTGGGAGGAAAAACGCGAGCCGCCGCTCCATGCTACACTCTAAAAGTGCATTTCAAAGGTTCCGCCAACATACCGGTCGAAATCACGCGGCACATTGCCGTGTTCTGGACGCTGACGGAAAAATCGCCCGTCGGGCACAGCGCCGTAAGTCGGATAGGCTTGCGCAATACCGACCAGCTCGGGCACCACTGTAGGATAGGTTCCCACAAGCCTCTCGGCGAGGCCATCACCGAAATTCGTCTTCCGCGCGTAATAATGCGAATTGAATATGTTCTTTACAAAAACTGTAAATCGGAACCGGTCGTTCGGCGAGCTGACGCCGAGGAACAAGTTATGAATATCGATCGCCGGCATGGTTGTGCTTGAGTCATTGTTCGCAGCACCGCCGTGATTGGTAAACTCTGTCGATTTATAGCGCGTATTCCAGCGAATATACGAGCTCCAGTTCCCAACCTTAAAATCGTATGTGGCGTCGACCGTAAATGTGTCCTTTGGCGCATTGGCGAGCCGAGCGCCGTCAAGCTCAAAGAACTGACCACGGCGCGGAAATGTCCAATCGAAGAACTCGCCGTAATTGATAGTTGGCGTGCACGCTGAAGCATCCGCGCCATTCGCCGTCGCTGCGCCGCAGGGAATCAACACGTCTGTGTTTGCGAACCGAGCATTTACGTGGCTCCAACTGCCGTTTACGTGAAAACTCTCTGTAATTTCAACAGCCGCATCAACATCGAAGCCTTTGGTTTTCAGCGTGCCGGCGTCAATAATATCAAACTTTCTGACCGGCTGCCCGCTTGCCGTTGGGTCATTACCGATATTTTGCAGGCCGCCATTCACGACCGGAAAGATATCAAAGTCCAGCGATGTCAGGCGGTCCTGATAGTGCTCGAACTTGGTGTTGAAATAGGTAGCGTTAAGCACAACGCGACCGTCGAACCATTCTGTCCTTACGCCGGCTTCAATGTTGCGCGATCTTTCTGGCGGAATCGGATAGCGTGTATCAAGGTCGAACTGCCGGATATTACTGTCGGTAAACCATCCAACACCCTTATAGCCCGTGCTGTAATTCCCGTAGAACATTATATCTTCAGTCGGCTCGTATTGCAGCGTCGCCTTATAAATAAACGCGGTATCGCTATTTTCCTTACCCTGACGGCGTAACGGCACGCTCGGGTCGCGTTGCTGCAAATCGGCGCCCTGGTTGTTTGTCTCTTGCCCAAAGAACGGATTGGAAACAAAGATCCGCCCCCCGGCGACAGAATCGGGACCCCCTAACGGAATACGATTACCGTCCGCATCGAACACCCATAGCAAATTGGGCCTTATGTCGATATTCGGAACACCAGCGTCGCGAACGAACAATGAGAAATCTTGGTGCTCAAACAACACGCGGCCGCCAAATACAGCTGTCAACTTGTCTGTGACATGAAAATTAGCTTGACCGAACAGCGCAATATTGTCTGTGATCAGGTTATTGTCCTTGTACTCGCGATTCCAGATTGTATCTGTGAACGCGAACCCTTTTGAGTTGAGCGCTGTCGCGCCGGCGACATTGTCGAACGTAAACGGCGCTCCACCGCAAGTAACAACATTAAAATTCGAGTCGATCGTGCTGTTTTCAAATCCCGGGTCCTGACACGCCAACGCTTTTTGATCGCGCGTCACTTTCGAGTGAATGTAGAACACGCCGGCGACATAATCGAATTTCTTTCCGACCGGTGAGGCAATCCGAATTTCATTCTGGAAGGTGTCGCTTTCCACTGGCCCCGCGAAGTTGAGCGGGAATGCATCTACTGCGGTGCCGATCAGAGAATCGTTTGTGAACAAGTCGGTGTCGCGATAATGGAAAGTCCAGGTCAGCTCATGATCCGAAGGCAACGAATGATTGAGCTCCCACGAAAATCCGGTCGAGTCGCGCCCCCCGTAATCGCGATTCGCTAATGCCGACGTACGGTCGTTAAACTCACCGAATGGCGTATTCGACAGCTCGTGCAGGTTCGTCACCAGCATATTTGCAGCTTGGTCCGGCGTCAGACCGAGATCGGCCACCGCCTGATCAAACGCTGCTTGGGGGATCTGACCGAACGCGTCGCCGATTACGAAATCGTCGCGCTGTATGAAGACTCGGATACCGGGTCCGAAGTCGACTTCCTGATAATCGGCGCGCACGAGCAACTCGGTGTTGTCGCCGAGTTTGCGCAAAAACTGAATGCGGCCGCCGAAACCATCGCTCGAGCCGCCATTTGGACCGTCAACGACGTTATCGACCCAGCCGTTCTGATCCTTGCGGAAAAAGTTGACGCGAACGGCCGTCTTATCGTCCAACACCTGGTTGTACGTGCCGGTGACGTTGTATTCGCCGATTGCGTTCTCACCGCTCTGTGCAACAGTTGCACGTATGAATCCTTCGTTTTCTTCAAGCGAAGGACGTTTAGTGCGCACCAGCATGGCGCCGGCGACAGTGTTCTTACCAAACAGCGTGCCCTGCGGCCCCTTCAATACTGCGACGGATTCGATATCGCCGATATCGCTGAATAGGGACGAGTTGCGCGCCAGCACTTCACCATCGACATTGACGGCGGCGCTCGGCTCGATGCCGATAAAGGACTGGTTCGACCCGACGCCGCGAATGAGAAAGCCGATATTGCGTTGGTCGTTGTTTTCCCGAATCGAAATGCCGGAAACAAGCTGATTAATGTCCTTGAGCGCATCGACAGATTGTTCCGCCAGTCGTTCACCAGATACGAAGCTGATGGCTATCGGCACGTCCTGCAAATTTTCTTCACGCTTTTGTGCGGTGACAACAATCACATCGCGCGTGCGAACGTCATCGCTATCCTGGGCAACAGCGCTAGACGCGACGATGAGCGCAATCGAACTTACCGAAGTCGTAAGTATCGCAGTCTTGGATTTCATCGGATTTCCCTCCCAATTAAGGCGCGGCGGCCCCTCATATCCTCCAATCGTCTCCAAAAAGCGGCTCTGGCCGATCGTAGGAGTTTAATGGAGGAGAAACTTAAATACGTACCTTTTGCATACCTCTTGCTTCCATATAGAGGACCTATTATCATACCATTGAGATACGTCAACCTGGAAAAACATCGGAAATCGGTGTGATGCCGTAAAAAACCTATGAATCCGGCAAGCCGGCCATGTCGCCCGGCTTGACGCAGCGCGGGACACCGATGATATGAAATGACAGAAATGAGCGGTATTTTGAAGAAAATATCGTTATCCTAACAGGTTAGAATAAGTATGGCTCCATTTCTGGAAACATTGGGACCGCTCGATGAAACCAATCGCGAGCCGCTCTACCGGCAACTAGAGCGAAAGCTGCGCAAAGCGATCGAAGACAGCGTGCTCCTGCCGGACCAATTGCTGCCGGCCGAAAGGGATCTGGCGAGCGAATTCACCGTTTCGCGCATCACGGTGCGAAAGGCCCTCGAAGGGCTCGTTAATGAGGGGCTGCTCACACGACGTCAGGGCGCGGGCACTTTCGTATCGACGCGAGTGGAAAAGAATTTTTCCCTGTTGACCTCGTTTTCGGAAGACATGGCTTCGCGCGGATACCGCGCCAAAAGCAAATGGCTCGATAGAAAGCTGAGCGACGTCACGCCTGAAGAGGTCATGAATTACGGTCTCAGTCCGGGTATGAAAGTTTATCGCTTTAATCGCTTGCGTTACGCTGACGAAGCGCCGATGGCGCTCGAATACGCCATCGTGCCCGCCATCTGCCTTCCATCGGCCGAAGTTGTGGAATCATCCCTGTATGAAGCACTCGGCAAGACCGGGAATCGTCCGGCGCGCGCGCTTCAAAGGCTTCGAGCGATCCTGCTCGACGCCAAGCAGGCCAAGCTACTCGAGGCGAAAGAAAATGACGCCGGCCTTCTGGTCGAGCGCCGCGGCTTTTTGAAAGACGGCCGCATTGTAGAGATCGCGCGATCTTTTTATCGCGGCGATACCTATGATTTTGTCGCCGAGCTCAGCGGATAAGGCTCGGTGCGCCATTTTCTGCACAACGCAAATTAGGCAAGCCGCGCCGCCAGTCCCGATGCAGCGTCATCTGCGCCCGGCCCCAAAACAAGATGCAATCTTTGTCCGCCGGTTCGGGCGACCGCGCGCACGCCGCTCGCCTTCAACGCTGATTCATCAATCGACGCGGCTGATTTCAACGTCACCATCAGCCGGCTCGCTGCCCCCTTGACGCTGACGATGTTTTCAAAGCCGCCCAACGCAGACGCCAGCTCATTGAGCGCTACTTCGCCCCATTGCGACGGTCCCGCGCCCTCCTCCGCTGCAGCCGACCTCGCCTGCGCCGGAGCAACCGACACTGCACCGCTCTCCTTGAGCGCGGCGTTGATTTCCTTGGCCGCCAGGTCGGCTGTCGGACCGAGAACGACCTGCATGGTTCCTTTCGACGGTCGGATGACCCCGCGAGCGCCAAGCCTGGCAAGCGCCTCCTCATCTACCGCCTCGTTATCGGCCAGTTGCAGCCGCAGCCGCGTCGTGCACGCCTCGACAAGCGACAAATTGGCCGCACCGCCAAGCGCAGCGATAAAGGCGCGCGCCCTGCCATCGTCGGAAGGCGCTTCTTTTGATGAGGCGACGGCGATGCTTCCCCGCCCCGGCGTTTTGAGGTCGAGCTTGACAATCACGACACGGAATATTGTATAATAAATGGCCGCATAAGCGACGCCGACCGGCAGTAACAATAGCGGCCGCGTCGATTTGTTGAAGTTCAGGATATAATCGATAAGACCGGCGGAAAAGCCGAAGCCGAGCTTGATACCGAGGATATCCATCAGCGCCATGGCGGCGCCTGTCAGTACCGCGTGCACTGCATACAGCGCCGGCGCCAGAAATATAAACGTAAACTCGATCGGCTCGGTCACGCCAGTAAGGAATGACGTAAGGCCCAGCGACAGGTACATGCCGCCGACCTCTTTGCGCCGGTCCGGCGCAGCCGACCTGTACATGGCGAAACAGGCGGCCGGCAAGCCGAACATCATTACCGGGAAAAATCCGGCCATGAAGGCGCCCGCGGTTTTGTCGCCGGCGAAAAACCGGTTGAGATCGCCGGTGACGCCGTCGAAGTCGCCGACAATGAACCATGCGACATTATTGAGAATGTGGTGAAGGCCGGTGACGATCAGTATCCGGTTGAGAACGCCATAGGCGAAAAGCCCGACCTGGCCGGCCCCGACGATGGCCCGGCTGAACAGGTCCATGCCGGCTTCAATATGCGACCAGCCCATGCCGAAAACAAAGGCCACCATCACGCCGGCGAATCCCGCGGCAATCGGCACAAACCGCGCGCCGCCGAAAAAAGCGAGAAATTCCGGCAATTTGATATCGCCGTATTTATTGTAGAGAAATCCTGCTATGACGCCGGAAAGAATGCCGATCGGAACGCTCAATTTGCCGATCTCCTTTTCGCGAAACGCCGCCGCAGCGAGGGCGCGGGCGTCCTCGCTCAAGGCTGACAATGCTTCCGGCGGCACCGTCAACAAAGTTTGCGCGCCATGCACGGCGACTAGATAGCCGACAAGACCAGCAAGACCCGCTGCGCCATGATTCTCCTTAGCAAACCCGACGGCCACGCCGATGGCGAACAAAAGACCGAGATTGGAAAAGATCGACGCCCCCGCAGCCGCGACAAAAGGAATGTCGAGAAGGTCGGGTTGCCCGAAGCGGAGCAGCAAGCCGGCGACCGGAAGCACCGCGATCGGCAGCATCAAGGTGCGGCCCAGTCGTTGAACGCCGTTCATTACATTCATGGCCGCTTCTCCTAGCTCCAGTCTTCGATCGTCGGCCAGCGGGCCGAAACGATGCGCCGTGCAGCCGCCGCATCCGGCTGCGCAAGCGCCTTTTCGGCAATGCTGACGCAATCAGAAAATTCAACGCTTCGAATTACCGCCTTGACGGCGGAAACCGCCGTCGGCGCGGCGGAAAGCTTTGTGAGTCCAAGACCGATCAGTATGGGGATCGCCGCGGGATCGGAAGCAAGCGCGCCGCACAGGCTGACAGGCGTCCCATTGGCTGCGGCGGAAACTGCAATCATTTTAATCATACGCAAAACAGCTGGATGCAATCCGTCAAACCTGGCCGCAAGCGCCGCATTGCCCCGGTCCATCGCCAGAACATATTGCGTGAGATCGTTCGAACCGATGGAAAAGAAATCGACGAGGGGCGCCAGCGTTTCACACAACACCGCAGAGGCCGGCGTTTCCACCATGATCCCGAGGCGTGGGCGCGACGCCGGCATAACGGCCTCAAGCGCCCCTTCAAAAATTTCGCGCGCGGCGGCGATTTCGTCGGCGCCCGACACCATCGGCAGCATGATATCGGGGGGGGACGGCGCAACCTGCATGATGGCGCGCAATTGTGTTTCCAGCAGCGGACGCCGTTGCAATGTCAGGCGAACGCCGCGCAATCCCAATGCCGGATTTTCTTCCGCCGCCATCGGCAGGTACGGCGCCGGCTTGTCGCCGCCGATATCGAGCGTGCGGATAACCAGCGGGCGATCGCCAAGAACGTCGGCAACCCGCTGATAGGCGTCGCGCTGCTCATTTTCATCGGGCGGCGCGGCCCGCTGAAGGAACAAAAATTCGCTGCGCAAAAGACCACAGCCCTCCGCTCCCGTTTCCACCGCTCGCGCCGCATCTTCGACAGATCCAAGATTCGCCATGCATTCGATTCGGACGCCGTCTGCGGTGCGGCCCGACTCTGCGCACTTTGCCAGCGCTTCCGCATGCCGCTGCTTGCGCCGCTCAACGGCGTCTTCTGCGCCAGCAATTTCCGCTGCATTTGCGCCGATTCGCAACTCCCCGCGCCCCGCATGCAAAATGGCGGCGGCGCCGTCCGGTGCGGCGCGTGCTTTTTCATCAGCCGCAACGATCAGCGGCGCGCCGACGCCGGCCGCCATGATCGCAACATGGGATGACGTTCCGCCGCCGGACGTGCAGAAACCAACCGCACCTCCGGCAAGGCATTGCACAAATTCGGAGGGCGCAAGTTCATCCGCAACGATAATCGCCTTCTTGAAAGAGCCGCTGATGCTCTCCTGATCCGCGCCAAGAATAGCGGCCACAACCTGCCGCTCAAGATCGTGAAGATCATCGGCGCGTTGCGCCAGGCGCTTGTCGTGAAGGGCCGAAAGACACGCTGCCTGTTCGCGTACCGCCGTCCGCCAGGCATAAGCGGCGCTCTTGCCGGCGTCGATCAGCGCCCGCGCAGTATTTTGCAGTTCGGGGTCTTCGAGAAGTTCCTGGTGCGCGTCGAATACGCTCCGGATTATATCGGAACCATCGGCGGCGAGCGCTTCAAGCCGACGGCGCACCGCTTCGACGCCCTTTTCCAACATCGCTTTTTCCAACGCCGGTCCTGCGCCGAATTCCGGCGGCGTCCAGTCTTTTTGCGCAAGCTGTCGAACTGCGCCAACGACAACGCCGGGCGCGGCGCCAACGCCATGAATGGTCGCCGGCAACTCCAATGCTTGGGTCGGCGGTTGCTGTTGCGCCGCCGGCGCGCGGCTAGCGACCGGGATCACGTCTTCCCCGAGTCCCGCTTCGATTTCACTCGCCAGCGTTGCAACAGCACTTTCCGCGTCAGCGCCGACCGCAGAAATGAGGACCTTGTCGCCATGACGAACGTCAAGTCCCATGATCGAAACCACCGAGCGCCCATTACCGCCCTTTTTAGCGTTCGAAATCGTCACGCTGGCTGAAAACTTCTTGGCGATCGCCGCAATCCGGGCGGCCGGACGTGCATGGAACCCGAGCGGCAGCGGAACGATGACTTTTTTGGAGGCGGCGTTTTGACCGCCGGCTTTGCGGCTCGGACCGGGGCCCGACGATTCAGCGCGAGCACTGATCTCCATCAGAAAATCGCCGGCGCAAACGAGTTGATTTTCTGCACGTCGCGTAATCTCAAATTGTTCGCTGTTGGTGATGACGATCGGTGTTTGCAGACTTCTCGCATGGGCGGCGAGAAAGTCGAAATCGGCGGTTATAAGGAGTTCGCCAGCCGCTACTTTTTGTCCTTCAGCAACATGAACGCGAAAGCCTTCTCCCTTTAGCCCCACCGTATCAATGCCGATATGGATCAAAAGCTCGAGCCCGTCCCACGCGCGCAGCGTAACCGCATGGTGCGTTTCAGCCACCAAAACAACTTCGCCGGCGATGGGCGCGCAGATGCGTTCCTCAGTCGGATCGATTAAAAGACCCGCCCCCATGATCTCATCCGCGAAAACAGGGTCCGGCGCTTCTTCAAGGACGCTGACCCATCCGCTCGCAGGCGCTATAAGGACGCATCGCTGCAAGAGCTGGCTCCTTGTTCGGGTTTGAACTGGCTATAAATCACGTCGCCGGTGCAACGCAGCCTCAAAGAAATGTCGCGGCAAACAAGTACGACCGGAGAGTCGGAGTGATTATATACCAATTAACTACCTATTTACACGTGACGGCGCAAAGGGTTTGAATTTGATACTGATATCGTCACAATTTGCAAGACACGAGAAGTACCATTATAGGACTTTTTTCTGGTAATATGATGATTGGTCCTATATCATCGATTTCAGACGATCCATTCCGCCGTAGTGAAAGGGGTACCGCTTGGCTGCTAACATGATTGAAGACAACGTACGGTGTGAGCCGCGTACCTACATGCAAAGCGAAGCGGCCGGCTCCAGCGCAGCAATCCGCCGTCTACTCGCCAGCAATGGCAGTCTTTTGCCGCCTCTTGTCGATCGGTTGCACGCGCTTGATCCCAAACTTGTTCTTCTGCTCGGACGCGGAAGCTCGGATAATGCTGCGGTCTATGCGAAATATCTCATTGAAACGCGGCTTAACATTATAACGAGCCATGTTGCACCGTCCGTAAGCTCACTTTACCATGCCGAGTTCGATCTCCCTAAAACGGTCTGCATTGCGATTTCGCAATCCGGAAAGAGCCCTGATCTCGTAGCGGCGGCCGAAAACTTTCGGCAGTCAGGCGCGTTTATCATCGCTATGGTCAATTGCGAGAAAAGTCCGCTTGCGGATGTCGCCGATTATGTCATTCCTTTATGCGCCGGGTCGGAGGTCAGTGTCGCAGCAACCAAATCCTTCATTACGTCGTTGGCCTGCATTGCGGATCTCATTGCACGGTGGTGCAACGACCAGCAGCTGTCCGACGATCTTGGCAAGCTCGCCGATAATCTTGATCGCGCATGGAGCCTGCAATGGTCTAGTGCGGCTAAGCGGCTAACAGCTGCGAATAATCTTTATGTCCTCGGAAGAGGCGTTGGACTCGGTATTGCCAAAGAAATTGCGCTTAAATTGAAAGAAACGTGCGCAATACACGGTGAAGCTTACAGTTCCGCGGAAGTGCTTCATGGACCCGCAGCTTTAATTAAGAACGGCTTTCCAATTTTGGCAATTTCACAAAACGACGCTACTCTTCCCGGCCTTACCCAAAATTTAGTTCGCCTTGCCGAACGCGGAGCAAACATTTTTGCAACCGGCGTTGCGTCTCCAGGAATATTCAATCTTCCAACTGTACCTACCCACCCCCTGCTGCAACCCATACTATCAACAATTCAAAGTTATAGACTAATCGAGGCGGTATCGGCGGCCCGCGCCATGAATCCGGATGCGCCGCCGAACTTACAAAAGGTCACTGAAACGCTATGACAGTTAGCTGCCTGGATAATTGCCGCATTTTTACCGGCAACGATATCATTAACGATCACTTCGTTGTAATTCACGACGGCATAATCGAAAATATCGCACACTCCAGCGAGCGAATGCCTCATGAAGCCGAAACTATTGATCTTGGCGGCGCCCTTTTGTCGCCCGGCCTTATTGACATCCAGGTCAATGGCGGCGGCGGTATTTTGTTCAATGCATCACCAACAGTCGAGGCAATTCAGAAGATTGGCGCTACGCATCGACGCTTCGGGACAACTGGGTTCTTGCCGACGTTGATTAGTGACGATCTTGATGTCGTAGCGCAAGCTATTGCGGCGGTTGACAGCGCAATAGAAGAAGGCGTGCCGGGCGTTCTCGGCATTCATCTAGAAGGGCCATTTCTCAGCACCGACCGTAAGGGCGTTCATGATCCTCAAAAATTTTGCAGGCTTGAGTCTTCGCATATTGAGCTTCTTTCATCGCTCCAAAACGGAAAGACCATATTGACACTGGCGCCGGAGAAGGTTGAGCCGGAGCTAATTGCTGAACTGGCTGAACGCGGCGTTACTGTTTTTATTGGCCATTCAAACGCAACTTATATTGAAACGTGTCAAGCAATTGAAGGCGGCGCTGTCGGCTTTACTCACCTGTTTAATGCCATGTCCCAAATGACGGGCCGCGAACCCGGTGTTGTCGGCGCGGCCCTTGAAAGCCAAGAGACTTGGTGCGGAGTAATTGTCGACGGCCGACATGTGTCGCCGGTGACATTACGCGTCGCATTTAAGTGCAAGCCTCTTGACAGGTTTGTTCTCGTTACCGACGCCATGCCGACAGTCGGCACAAATGGCGGTGCATTTTTGCTCCAGGAACGCAAGATCAGGGTTGAGAACGAGGTTTGCGTTTCGCAAGAGGGCACGCTGGCTGGGTCTAACCTTGATATGGAAAAGGCAGTTCGCAACGCAGTGGAAATGCTGAATCTTGATGTTGGTTCCGCATTGCGCCTGGCGACAGCCAATCCTGCCTTGCTCCTCGGCATGGAGGCGAATATTGGACGAATTGCACCCGGGTTTCGCGCTGACCTTGTTTCTTTCAACGATCAAATGGAAGTGACTTCTACATGGATAGGCGGTGAACGCATCGCAAGCGATACGCCGCGTTCGGGTTTTTTGCGCAACGCCGTCGGAATGAATACAAACTAGACTCTGTCGTCGCAGATCGTATGTGACCCAAAAATGTTCGTCGCCGCGTCATTTTTTCTGTTTGCGCTCCATGTTCACAAGTGTTCTGGTTTCATTTATTGGCAGGCGTTCCATTAATTGATGAGGCTCGTCATGTGTCGTGGATGATTTCGGCCCAATGTGATGTAGACGAATCGGTGAGACACCGACTTGGTAACGATAACCGTTCTCTAAGTGCTTCGTAAGGAGTATTTCCGTTGTGAGCGCCGTGTGGTCTCGCCAGATTATAAAACTTTTCCCATTCAGCCAGTTTTTTTTCAAGATCGACATCATCTTTGTAGCTCAAAAGCTGATAAAACTCCTCTTGGTCTGAGCGGTGTGACCTTTCAACCTTGCCGTTAAGCTGGGGTGATCCGGGCTTGATATAAGCATGGCGGATACCACGATCTTCAACATGCCAATGGAACTTCGCCTGGAACTCATGGCCAT
>Ga0114931_10002173_pt1 | contig 24974 bp, 32 predicted proteins | sample 2SBtaG_FD_89579 | JGI IMG/M metagenome (GOLD analysis project Ga0114931, IMG submission 89579) | Deep subsurface microbial communities from Kolumbo volcano to uncover new lineages of life (NeLLi) - 2SBTROV14_V59a metaG | ecosystem: Environmental > Aquatic > Marine > Volcanic | place: Kolumbo... | reverse complement strand
GGACAGCCCATAGAAGAACTGCCCCCTGATCAATTATCGCTTACCCACAAGTTCCCCAGCGCGCCCAACAGGGATGCTGAACTTATGTAACGGGATCCCCATGGATTTAGAAATAGCGTCCCAGGTCAACCGTGGATAACGGCGAACTGTTCCACGCTTATTCTTGCCGACGTTTTTTGTGAATATGCGTTCCATGGATCACCTCCTTATAAGGTATTGTGAATAAGATAGGCAAGCTGGGGAGCCACGATCTTCTCGTCCTGGTAATACCCAGACTCAACCCACTCAACTTTCTTACCCGGATCAGGGTCATTATAACGAGTCACCTGGAATGGGCGCTGAATGCCAGCCGGGGACCAACGAATTCCCAGACCAAAAGTCTTGGTTTTCAGGGATACGCCGGGGGTAACACGGGCCAACAGAAAGTTATTGCCCCAGATGTTACCGATGCTAGGGGTGGCTCCTTCATTGGCTGAGTTATAAACGGCCTTGCCGACCAAGATGTTTTGGACGCCGAACACTTCACGCAACTGTTGATCAGTTACAGTGCCCCCTTCCGTATACTGAAACAAGTTCAGGATGTCGGGATGGGTGCGTAGAATCTGAAGCGTATCGAAATCCATCAGTGCGGTGTTGGCAATCAGTCCGGTATTGTTGCGAATAAACGCATGCGCCGTAGTAACATCCGAGATCGGATTGGAACTATTGACTGCAGACCATTTATTGGCCCCTGTCAATGTAACGCCGGAACCCACATTGCTGATACTGGTCACTTGATTGGCAACACGGACTTCCAGATCACGAAGCAGAGCTTCACTAACGTTAGCGACACTGCCTTCACGAAGAGAAAGTGCAGCATCAGCATTGGCCAAGTCTTCCAAGGCATTCCCTTCACGCAGTGCATAGTTCTTTGCGTGGTAATTGTCGGAACTGACTTGAAACTCGATCAGGTTAGGCGCTGCCTTACGGGAACGCAGAGTGTTATGGTTACGAAGCCAGGCGTTTTTGTCGATCGTATAGAATAGATCAGACTCCTTGGCAACATTGACCACAGGGAACAGCCGCTGGGCGACGTAATCCTGCTGATCAGCGAATGCAGCGATGGCAAGATTAGAAAGGGGCACATCAATGTGCGCATTTCCTTGAACTGGTGTTGGCATTTTTTTATCCTCCTGTTACAGCCGAAAGGGCGGCAAGTAAACGCAATCGATCACTTCACCATTTCCACCAGCAGCTTGAAGAGCACGCGCTACGACGTACTGAAGACTGCCTGTCTGGGTGATAGCCCGACCGCTACCGTTACTAGTAAGCAGGGCATTTACCGTGATGGCGGCCCCGGCTACAATTTTTCCACGGCCCAGATATTTGAGGGTCGCATGATCCCCTGATGTGGGCTTGTTTTGCAGCACCCCGGCAATACCGATATCGGTATTCAGGCTTGCAATATTGGTGGTATGATCTCCTGTCAAACGCAAGATGTGGTATTGCGCAGCACTGAGATCGACATCTGCTTTCGCAGTGAGTTCAGAATCACTCATTTTTCAATTCCTCCTTATGCGGCTTGGTCGGTTGCGTACCGAGTTTTCAGATCAGCATCCGAGGACAAAACTGCAGTGAGCGCTTCGCGGTAGTCCTTGGTGTAATCCTTGGAATTCTTCTGGCAGTATTCCATAACCTTGGCATCAACTTCATCGCCAACGTTATCATACGAACCAGATTCCCTATGATCACCATCGGTGGTGGACTGTTCAGCAAACAGCTTGGCTGCTGCTTGGTTCAAATCCGCAACCATCTTATCCACCACAGCTTCACCGGTCAACTCTTCAGTTTTACCATCCCCCAGGGCAAACTTCACAGTCTTTTCAGACTGCATGGCCAGGTCATAGAACACAGAAACATGCTCACGCAGGGCAGGGATTTTGAGCTCTGCGACCTTGGCCTTGATTTTGGTGGCGCGATTGTCCAGCTCCAGCAGCACCAATTTCTTTTCCAGGGCATTCTGGGCATCGTCCTTCTCTTTCTGAAGAGCATCGTTCTCCAGGGTCTTGGCGGTGAGCTTTTCAGACAGAGTTTTTACTTCCGCCTTCAAAGCCTCCAGGGTGTCATCACTACCCTTCTTCTTTACAGGATCAGGCATTTGGTTATCCTCCTTATCAATCGTTAACGAAAATTCAAAGTGCTCATATTTATCATGTTCAGCGTCGAACATCTCATGGAGCGGTTTTAATCCAGCAATCGCCGGTATATCTGCCCCCAATAGGGACAGGGCTTTCAGTGCTCTACGATAAGTCTTACCGCCACGCTCTAAGTTATAGAACACTTCAGCGGATACCGTATCGTAACTGCGACTACGAATTGCATCATACACCTGCTTGGGCATATGAGAAAAGTCAGCAAATAGAGATTTGCCCTTTGCAACTAGGTTGTCTATCCACCCAAGAGCAGGCATACCCGGCTTGTCCTTACTATGGCCGGATTTCAGGGGAGGCTTGTAATCAAGCTCACTGAAAGCGTTGGCCATATCGGCAAGATCTTGGGCAGTGATTTCAGTTCCATTAGCCTTACCAGTACGCATAATCTCAATGCCTGACAAGTTGAATGTCGGATCTGGCATCTTATCCTCCTATATTAAAGTTCGTACTACGAACCAAACTAACAATCCGACCACCAGTAAGTGGCCAATCCAATACGCATAGTCTTTCTCCTTGCCATCGATCCAAGAAATTCCTCCTATCTTTTTACCCCTGCCCCCGCCTATCTTTCGTATTCCTTCCACGATCCAATCCATAGCTTTATGAAAAGTCATTTGTATTCCTGCACGATTCATATACCGACCCTCATTTTTAGGCATTCTCTTTTCACTGCGCGCTCCAAAACTTTCGATTTGGCAGGCAGCGGTGATTTGTTCGAAATAGACACCAGCTTTTTCTGATAGCTCTCAGCATAATGGTTGAGCGATCTTTGTATACCGTCAAACTCCTCATTAAAAAAATCGGTACTCATCACACGAACCCCTTAGTTGCTAATTCTTCAGCCTTGCCTACTTGGCTAGGTTTTATAAAGTCTTTTGCTAATACTGTCTCATCTATCGTAATCGGCACCAAGACTGACCGGCAGTTATGATGGTTTGGAGGGGAAAGCGTGTTAAGTCTCGGGTCATCAAGTTTGAACTTCTTGCCATCAAGAAAATTACATACTGGACTAGTCCTGTCATCCAGAATAGCACTGTACTCAACCCCCTGAACAAAGTCCGGATTATTCCTCATTTCCAATAGACGCCCGTTATTAAATGCGTCCGTAGTATTGGTGCGAATAATGTTTTCTATTCTATGAGGAGACAATACTCCAGAATCACCAATCACTTTCGGATCCCCGACAAAGGGTAGGAAGGCATCTGTGATACGTGCTGAAATTTCCTTTTGTGTCCACCCCTGCTGGATAGCATTGGTCAAAATGATAGTGACTTGTTTCTCAAGATCGGCTTTCAATATTCCAGATACCGTAACTCCCTTCTGTATCAGAAACTGAATAGCAGCGGACGGAATAAATAACGGGGACTTGTTAATAACAGCAAATTTCTTCGGAATTTCTTTTTGTATTTCCTGTCTACCGAATACCATAGCGTTTCGGAATAACTCCTTGAATACTTCAGTTATGGTTCCAAAGCTAAGACTGATATTCTGAATGAAGACTGTGTTGTTATTAAATTTCTTATCTACTTTCTTTATAAATTTATCGCGCGTTATCTTTAACTCCTCGACTATACGATTCTTAGCTAGTTCTTCCATATTGGTTAGAGTTTTATCAATGACAGCGAAATCTACTTTCTTTTCAAAGGAATCTTTCTTTCGAGACAATAAAGCAAACTGAGCCGGGGGCTGATTTGAATCAACCGGAGGAGCATTTGGATCTGTTGGTTGGGGCATACCAGGAACAGGAGCTTTCTCGGGAAGAATACTTTCATCAGTAATTTCTGGCATCTTCAAAGCAGAGCGAATATGTCCCTCGTCCTCTGGCTGTTTAGATACCACACCGCCATTGACTAACTTGACCCATGATTCTAAAATGCCCGAGGTGATGTCATCGCCCAGTGGTAGAAACTTGAACTTAGGATACTCCGTAACACCAGGGAAGTTAAGATCCACAAGTTGCTTAATAATTTGTTCATTCATCACCCGCTCTTCTATATCATTGTTGCGTAGCTTTTCAACTACCATCATGAAGACATCGAAGTGAACTTTGGCTTTGGCGAAACTTCCTACGTTGGTATCGGGTGACATACCAATTTGACCAGGCATCAACAAAGCCCTGGAAATATCTTTATTGTACATTTCAATAGCGGGAATAAAGACGTCAGTAGAATTCTTGGCTAGCTGTGGTGTCCAGAAATTCAAAGAGTCTTTACCCATGTTAGGAATAACTCCGACGGAATTAGCCTGCAAAGTTTTCAGCGCTGTCTTCAACTGATCTATAGTGGTGGCGGTAAACTTGCCCCCATCATATAAAGCAAAGATGGGAGGAACACCGAGGCGCTCGATAAGAATAGTCAGCCATTTGTAAGTGTTGTTCTTTGACCACCAAGCGCGATAGGCAGCTTCAAGATCGCTAGTGCCATACCAGTTACTGAATTCGAAGTTATTGGACAGAACTACAAACTTCTCAACAGGAAGTAAAACATCCCTGAAATTCTGGCTCTGAATGATGCCGGTAAGGTTGCCGTGGCTATCGCTCTTTAGAGAAAAAGAATGGGGCTTCCTGGTCTTTAGTTCCCGAAGCCCCAATAGTCCGGCAAACTCACCGGAGGGGATAAAATCAAATATCTTCTCAGTGATAGAGTAACCATAGTCAAGGGAGCTAAGAATTTCTGATATGTCGTGCTCCAATGTACCCTTGATGGTTTTGAATACGTGTTCAACGAACCGTGTCACTTCCCAATCCGCTGGAGCACTATCTGGCGACACTACTTCCCAGCCCGATGCCGTTACTGCATTCTTTTTTAACATCATAGAACCTTTGACTTGATCGTCAAGGCGCATCTTGTCAAATTCTTCTAGCCCCTTAGTGCCCACCAAGTCGGATGGGTTGTACTGAGTAAACTTAATTCCGCTGATAGAACCTATATCGGTGACGGAAAGCTCAGCACTTATTTTGCTAGGTTTACTAGCAAATCTGGCAATGGCGTTGGATATGGCACTTCTTATGCCCATGGGGAACCCTCTTGTAATGCGGCGGGCGCATCCCCGACCACTATGTTTTCAACATTGAACAAATCCGTCGTAATCAAATTACTCATATGCTTAATAGCTTGAGAAGCGGAATCAATTTGATCCCAGTATTTTCCTTTCGGACATCGGGAATGTTCCTCTATGAATTCTTCTACCATCTGCTTTTTTTCAGGGTATATAACAGGATCAGGAAGATAGATGTTCCCGGCTTCTACTTCTATTGCATATGCAGCAGCCCGAGCCGGTTTACTTTCTTCAACCCTGACGGGGATTATTCCAGAAATTCTATCCCTCAGAGAATCAATAATAGCGGACCCGTTAGCTTTGTCCTCCACCAACTTCCTGAGGGCCTCGGGGTATCTATTAGTCAACCGAATAAACTCACGCACAGTTTCTGGGAAATCCATCCTGTCTCGAACCTGATCGACTAGATACTTGTTAGCTCCCTTCCTCAACCATACTTGCCCCACTACGAAACTTCCGTCCTCTGTTTTTTTGAACGTCATATCCCAGGACTGCAGGACTTCATCAGGAACAATTGGTAGAGAATCATAATACTGCCACCAATTTTCTTTGAACATGCCGCCCTCAGCAGGAACGGGGTTTTGTTGGTACTGCCCCGCATACCCATAGGAACCGAGTTTTCTTTTTTGTAGATCGATGTATTTTGAATCGAATCTTTCTTCGTGGAGTAATTCTCCTAAATCTCTTTTCATTTTAATTTTAGAAACGGGGAATGATATAAGACGAGTTTCAGAAGTTGCTTCTTCAGGAACTACGATATGTTGATAATCAAGTTCCTCAGCCAGGACGTGCCCAGTGGGGTCGTCCTCATGTAGCCGCTGCATAATAATCAAATTCATACCGTCCTTGGAATTCATACGTGAGGACCAAGTCTGATCGATCCAAGTATTCACCCCGTCTCGTTCAGTATCGGATAACGCTTCCTTAGGATTCATCGGGTCATCAAGAATAAGAATGTTTCCTCCTTCTCCCGTAGCCGTTCCTCCGACGGATGTAGCTATGCGGTGACCACGCTTTGTTGTTTGATATTTTGATTTTTCATTTTGATCATTAGCAATCCTTGTCTCAGGATATAGAACTCTATACCAACCGGACTCCATAATAAGACGGCAGTCAACTGAATGCTTAGTAGATAACTTAGAAGAATAAGAAGCTGCCATAATCTGTTCAGAAGGATCGCTCCCCAGTGCCCAAGCGGGGAATGCGACTGTACAAATAATAGACTTAAGATTACGGGGAGGAACGTTTATGATTAGGTTGCGTCCAATATCTCCTTTAAACGCCGCTTCAATATATTCACAGATGTATTGTATATGCCAGTTATTTAGAAAGGGAGTTCCGGGGTTAATTGTTTCAAAGGATCGAATAACAAAGGGATAAAGATGCTTCCGAAGTTCTTTTCGCATAAGCAACTCTTCAGCAGCTTCAACAGAAAGGGATATGATGGATTTATTCCTCATAACTTTTTCTTCCGGGCCCGGGCTTTCTTAGTAGGAACCGATTTGGACAAAGCCTTTTCCAACTCACGTCCCGTCTTAACTGCTGCAAGAAGTTGCTCGTCCGTAAGATCTTTTGTTTTCCCCTTGCCATCTGTTAAGTCCTCAATCCGAATGGAGGAGACATTGGGAACAACTTTATCTAGGATCCTAAAAAGGATTTCTAAACGATACTTTGAAAAAAGAAGGCAGGACTTATTCCGTGACAACGTATCCACAACGCATGTTGGCTTGCGCCTTGTGTTCTCAGCTTTCAGAATTTCCTTTTTGAGCTTTTCTACTTCCCGAACTTCCTTCATGATCTCGTTATAAATCTTTTCCCCGTTAATAACTGGGAGCGAGGCCACGACAGCGTTGGAAGTTGTTGAGTCCATAGAGGAATTATACTAGCCTGCACAATGGGGCGCTCGTCCTGCATAGTGCAGCTAGGGTGGGACATTTGTGTAATTTTAGTATACGCTTTTCTACGGTTTTTTAAAAAGCGTAACCCAGTAAGTTGTTGATCTCAAAGGGAAGTTTACGAGTTACGCTTTTTCTACGCTTTTTTAGGGGGGTAGGGGGAATTGTTACCCTAAGTTATTCTCTAAAGACCTATGCAAAAAAGCGTAGTAAAACCGTAACTCGTAACTAACGATAAAAATCAGCAACTTAGCTGGTTACGGTTTTAAAAAAAGCGTAAAAAAAGCGTATACCCAAAAAAACTAAGTTCCTGATATCATTAAGTTTATAGATAATAAGAACAATTATATTGTGGGTTATTTTTGCCCTTTTCCAAGCTCTTTTCTCCAATTTCCACCCTCTTTTTGGCTGTTTTACAGGGGTAACTTCCCCAAATCGACCCGTTTTTTTGTAAAGCGTTAATTTATAGAAATGCAAAAAGCTGCAATTACCCCCTGTTTTCCCCATTTCTTTTTTTAGTTTTACCCTTTCTTTTTTTAGTTTTTACCCTTATTCAACCCGGTTTACCCCCAAAAACAGCAAAAAACCCCCTCAATAAATAGTTAGTCTACGGCCCCAGTGTTGCTGCACTAAGGGCTTTATTTCAATAGCTGTAGGATCAAGGGCTTAGACTAACACTTTATGCGTGTGTGCTAGTGGGGAGGCGTTTACAATAGGCCATTGTATTTTTGAGGAGGAGCAATAGCGAAATATCCGGTTTGGTTCGGCAAGTTTACTCGGGGGTTCTCTTCTCCTTTTCCTCCGAGTGGACTTGCTGAATCTTTTATAGAAAGGAGAAGAGGAAATGAGGAATATTCAGAAATTAGTCATAAGGGACTTAGAAAAAAGTGGTCTAAGAAAAGAACATATTAAAAAACTAAAATTAAAAAGTCTTAAACAAGAGGAAACGAAAAAAATAACTGGGAAGTCTTTAACTGCATATAAGATTCCCTACTTTGAAATAACAGGAAAAGTCAGTAGCTTTTTCCGTGTCAGATATTTAGAACAACCTTCTTCCTTTGCAGGAGCGGGGAAGAAGATCCGTTATTCACAACCTGAGAATACAGACCCCCACCTATACTTCCCTCCTTTGTTAAGCTGGAAAGAAATCCTCAAAGATGTTGATACCCCACTAATAATAACAGAAGGGGAAAAGAAAGCCGCTAAAGCCTGTGAGGAAGGGTTGGCTACAATAGGACTCGGAGGAGTGTGGTCCTTTAGAAGTAAGAAGAAAAGAAAATCCTTAATAGAAGACTTCTATAAAATCCAGTGGGAAAATAGAAACGTAGAACTTATCTTTGACAGCGACCTGAAAGATAATCCAAACGTCTCAATGGCTCTGTCCACACTAGCTAAAGAACTAACTAACCTGGGCGCCATCGTATACATCAGATTCCTACCGCCGGGACCAGACGGAGAAAAAGTAGGCCTTGATGATTTCCTAATTGAAAACGGTCCTGAAGAACTTGAGGAACTAGAATCAGAAGAGTATATTCTAAGCTCAAAGCTCTGGGACCTTAACGAAGAAATAGCTGTCCTTGAGGAACCGCCTTCCATATTCCAATTCAAAACAGGGATCCTCACCAACAAAGAAATTCTCGTAGGAACGATTTACTCCGATCGTCATATAACAGTGGAGATAGATAACAAACTAAAAAAATTGAATGCAGCTTCGGAGTGGATGAAGTGGCCGTGCCGAAGAGTTCATAGAAAATTAGTTTATGAACCGGGCAAGGATTTAATCATCCCAGGGAAAAACTATATCAACTCTTGGAAAGGTTGGGGTTGCGAGCCGAAAAGAGGAAACATAAAACTCTGGGACGAACTGTTGGAATTTCTCTTTAGTAAGGAAAAGGGATTTAAAGAATGGTTTATGAAATGGCTGGCCTACCCCATACAATATCCCGGGACGAAACTTTATACCTGCGTTCTAGTGCATGGAAGAATACACGGAACAGGAAAAAGTTTTATTGGGGAAATCATGAGTAAGATCTACGGAGAAAATTACCAAGAAGTCGGGGAGGAAGATTTACACAGTCAGTTCAATGAGTGGTGCGTTGGGAAACAGTTTATCATGGGGGAGGAAATAACAGGGAGCAACAGTCGGAAGGAAGCGGACAGAATAAAAAGGATGATCACAAGAACTAAGATAACAGTGAACGTGAAATTCCAGCCTCAGCATATCATCCGAGATTGTATCAACTACTACTTAAATTCAAACAGACCCGATGCTTGGTTCGTAGAACAAAGTGATAGAAGAGTTGCCGTGTGCGAAGTACCAAATGAAAAATTATCGTTGGATTTCTATCGCAGATTAAATGAATGGAAAAATGGGGACGGACCAGCGGCTTTGTTTTATCACTTACTGCATAGAGTTAATCTAAAAGATTTCTATCCTCTCGACCCCTCCCCTGAAACAAGATCAAAAGAAAATATGCGGCTCATTAGTATGAGCGATATTGACATGTTCTTGGAATCTATGCGGGTGGATCCTGACTCCCTTTTACGCTTTGACCGTTCTCCTATAGATCGGGACTTATTTACTATTGAGGAAATCGTCAAGCTGTATGATTACAACGGAGAGAAAAGGACAAGCAACATTGCGATGAGCAAGAGCTTAAGACGTTTTGGATTTCCTCAACTAGCTATGACTAAAACAAGCACTGGCTCAAAGCGCTTATATGCACTGCGTAACTGTAAGCACTGGGAGAAAGCCAGCCACGGGCAAAGATGCGCCAATTATGAGGGCTCGCTAGTGTTTATGAAGGGAAAAAAATCTAAATTCGTTAAAAATCAATAACTTAGAGTTATAATTAAATATTTACTTTATTTTCTAACTATGGGACAATAGTCCTGTAGTTCAGGGGTGCCAGTTTACCACAGCGTAAAAACTGCCCCAGTCTTCCAAAAAGCAAGGTAAGGGATATCGTGCATAAGGAAGCCACCGAAGGGAATGTAGGAGGGATGCAGTCGTGAGACACCGACAGAACCAAACCTACAGGCAACTAAGGTGAGGACAATGACCCGAAGTAGGGGTGGCGTCCATCCGTTACGTGCCAGATCACCAAGCGTGATAACTGCGGAAAGGGGACAAGAAATAGCTACGGCAGCCACCACTGAAATATCTGCAGTCCTGAAGCGAACCCGGCGCTATACTCGGGAGGGTGGGGGAAACCTGTATCCAGTGTCAGATCGTTACCATGCGATAACTGCTGGGATGTATACGGGGGAGCTTATTAGTTCCGATCATGCCGGATAGCTACTATCCCACCGAGCGAATGGCTTGCGCTGTTACGTTGTAAACAGAAATCCCACGTAACAGGTGACACGTGAGCCGGTAGCTCAAAGCGTTCTTCGTTCGGAGTGCGCTTCGCGTTACTAATCAAAAGGAGATACATCATGACTGCAACACTAACTCTGAGAAATGAAAATCAGAAAATACTTTTTGAAGGCGAAATCGTAGGTCAAATTAGCGATGGAGCATGGGAGAACTCACGTCCTGAAAATCACTGGCGAGCGTGGTCTAATTGCGATGTGAAAGTAGCTGGAGAAGGGGATAAGATCGGCCGGAACTTCTCGGTGATGAAAGACAACTACAATCTAACCAGAAGTGACCTGTTAGAAGTAGTAGCAGAAAGAATGATAAACATGGTAAAGATACGCAAAGCATATCCTACCCTACCCCATGAAATTGTTCGGACTGTTGCAGATTGTTCTAAAGAGGATATTGAGTCATATTCCGGTAAATATTGGAAGGATGTGAAAAGGGAAGTGGAGGAGTACACCACTCTGGATCGTATAGAAGAAATCAAAAAATCTAAGACCTATACAATGCAGGAAATGATTCAGGATCTGAATGAAATCAAGAAAGCAATGAGGACGGGAAGTCGGGAGGGAATACTGTGAAAAAAATACAAAAATTTCTAGATGAAAATACCCGGTTCAATTTTCATACTGCTGACTTTGATGTTGCCTATAAGATGCTGGGTGATACCCTAGAGGGCATCGATCTAAGTATTAGCAGGGAAGCTCAGGGGGATAGTGCTTTTGTTTTTGTGGATTATCCCAACGGACCCGGGGACGTTTACTTACTTCAACGAAGGAACGGAACGATCGTAGCTCTGTTCATTTCAAACTATGACTGTGAATAAAAGGAGAAGAAAATGAAGAAAGTAATTAACCCAGCCAATAAAAATCTCAAAAAGAGAATAATGGATTATATTCGTACCAACAATGTATCCGGCACCCTCAACACTCAGACCATAGCCAAGCATCTTGAAGTAGAAAGATCCGCTGTGGAAAATACACTCAACTATATGAGCCATCCAGAAAAGGGGGGGAAGGAGCTTCAAGGATTTTTCTGTGCAGCATCCTTCCCGGAACACCTATCTTGTCTACTGGACCTCAGTAATCAACGATCAAAAGGACCCATTGGAAATCCTGTTGGAAGCTATGGCTACGGCGGAACCTATCATTAGAAACATGATAGAAATTCGTAAAAGTATTTTGAGATAAAACAATATTGAGCAATCAAAAAAGGAGAAGCATCATGACTGATTTGAATTACAAACTACTGCCCGAGCACATGCAGGAAGGAATGCGTCGTTACATAGAGCAGGGAGCTGCTCCTGGAAGTTTCTTAACAGCTATCCTCAGCAATAACTTTGTAGAAGCGGCTGTGATTGCTGATACTGTAAATCAGGGACGATTGTTTTCATATGCTGAATTTCTCTATCACCAAGCTCCGATAAATTCATGGGGAAACCCCCGGATAGTAGGGGCATGGATAGCAAAGGGAGGAAAAAACGGAATCCAGGCTCGGGCTAATAAGAGGGGCGATGGAAATGAAATCACCAGAATCGGATAGTTGGTTGGCGGGCTTTGTAGCTGTCATTCTGGGGTGGGCAATGTTGTTCGCAGCCCTTACGTTTGTCGTTCTTGTATGGGGTGACTGGTTGGTATCCTTATGACTAACGTGGAGATGATAAAAACTTACTTCGAGGACTTGGGGTTCGAGCTCCCCATTTTTGCAGAAAAAGATTCTGGAAATTTCTATGCTCTGGGGTTGTGTAGGCTGATCTGTGAAATGGGGCATAACAAGCTCCAACAGTTTTTGACTGAAGTTACAGGGAAGGATTGGAGTTATGAGCAAGAACTTGTCAAACTCTATTCTACGACTCGGGATTTAATATTCCGGGATTTAAAGATTACAGAAACCAAAAGGGGGTATCATGTAAAAGATAAGAAGTTAATAAAGGAGTATGCAAGTAAGTGCGTCAAAAATATTCCTCAGAATTTATATGGGGAATTACTTTCAAACGAAAAGAAGGAGTACATTACCATGAACAAAAAATCCACAATCAAGAAAGCTGTAACCAAGAAGGCAACTTCCAAGAAGAAGGCTCCCGCAAAAAAAGCCGCTCCGAAGAAAACTGCTCCTACAAAGAAAGCGACTACTAAGAAAGCCGCTCCGAAGGAGACTGCTCCTGCAAAAAAGGCAGCAACTTCTTCAAAGGGACGAAAGTCTGCTATCAGCAGGACTGCCAAGATTAAGATCCTGGTGAAGGGAAATCCAAAGAGGGAAGGAACTATCTCTCATCGGATGTTTGAACTTTACAGGAAAAATAAGACTGTAGGTAGTTTCTTGGAAAATGGTGGTCAGTGGTTATATATTCACTACGACTTGAAGAAGAAGTTCATTTCTGTTTCTTAAAACCGAAACCCCCTTCCCTTATTGGTAGGGGGATTTTTTTGAGGGGGTATTTAAAGATGTACATCGTTAAGTTTTACAAACGTAAGTCAAAGGATAGGGACAAGGATATCACGCTATGTCAATTCAAATCCCTGGAAAGAGCTCAGGAATATTTGGACTCCCGAAAGGACAGCGAGGACTTGTATATCCATTGGTCCGAATCCCAGATTCAAATTGAAAATGAAAGGAGGAAAAATAATGGCCAAATCGATATCCGGACGGAAGGTAGACAGTTTAATTCTCCTTCAGAATAAAATTGATCTCCAAAAAAAGGAAGTCAAGAAGGTAACGGATAAGATTAAAAAAATGGAGGAAACCTTAGATCTTAAAAAGGCGGAAATGTTACAGGAACTAAAAAGCATGAAGCTCGAAGGAGCTACTGGAAAAAGTGGATCATGTGAAATTCAAAGAAAAGTTTATCCAAAGCTCGATAATTTCGTAGACTTTATGAACTTTGTGAAAAAGAGTAAGGAATACGATCTACTGATTAAGAAAGTTAATACAACAGCTTTCCGACTTCGGTTGAAAGAGGGAAAAGAAATCCCCGGGGTTAGTGCTAGCCGAATGATTTCTTTAAATCTCAAAAAGAAAAAATCGGAGGTATAGTCGTGAGTGAAATAGAGGAGGTGATTGCAAGGAATCTGAGTGACAAAGAACTACTGAAGGAAATCTATTCAAGAATCGACAGTCCCTTCATTCGGGAACTTGAAAATAGAATAGGAACGAAAATTTCATATCTGGATCTAAAGGAGTTTATAAAATGGCTGTGAAAAAGAAAAGCGTAGTAAAGAAGGAACGTGGAACCAAGAAAAAATCTACTGCCCTTGTAAGTTATAGGGAAAGACTTCAAAAGCAAGTAGAGGAACAAAGTGCCCGCGCTGAAAGTTCTACAAGAAGTTCTCTTTCTATCAAGGGAGGAAGTTTTACTTATCAGGATACTGACTTGGGGGATGTTTTAGACTGTGTTATCCTTAACTTCGGATATGAAAACAGCTACTTTGATCTCCCCTATGATCCAGAAAATCCCGCCCCTCCAGCATGTTTCGCTGTTCCTTTAGGCGGAAAGGAAATGATCCCCACGAGGATTCCCCAGAAATTCAATCTGAAACTTGTAAGGAATGCGATCAGAACGCTTACGGAAGTTCTTCAACTGGCAAAGGGAAAGCATGTGGTAATCATCAAAGACTGGTTTTGATTTCTGCTGCGGACCTTGACAATAAAGTGGACGATATAGAAGTGGTATCCCTCAGGACTCCCACTACTACGAAAAGAAACTTTGATGACTATGTGAACGGTCTTCTGAAAGTTAAGAAGATTCCTACATGTGCAGGAATTACTCGAATCACTTTTGATGAGGACTGTGACTGGGAAAAATTGGAGTTCACTCTTCTGGAAGAAATTACTAATGAAGACCACTTGGAAAAGATTCTTCAGAAAGTCGAGGGGACGGAGGAAATTCTACTTCAACCTTACGATATTACAGGATACAAAGAAGCCAAGGAGGCGTTTACTCGAAAGAGGAGTACCAGGAAGAAGAAAGCCCCTGCCCCTAAGAAGAAATCCTCTGTCAAAAAGAAGAGGGGGAAAAGTAAATTCTCACGTTAGAAAATACAAGACTTTGCCCCCCGCTCTGGGGGGTTAAGTTTTCTTATTACTTATGCAGCAAGGGGACAGGAAATGGAAAAAGATATTTTAGAAATGAGTTGGGTGGATTTCAATAGTGAAATAATGAAATTAGAAAAAGAGGAATTAAGAATTCTTCTTGAAAAAGAATCCCAAAAAAGAAAGAGGAAGAGTTTCATCAATAGACTCAAGCAAAGATTAGCCAAAATCTCTTCAAATGAAATCTGGTCTAAGTAGAGGAAAATAAAATGAAAAAGATTATTCCTGTTGACTTTGAAACAAAGAGAATTCAATTCAGACCTGTCTATCCCCCTGTACCTGTGGGAGTGTCAGTAAAAATTAACGGAAGGCATAGGTATCTATCCTGGGGACATCCCTCCGGGAATAATTCTACAAAGAAAGAAGCTACTGGAATCTTAAGAAAAATTTTCAAAGAATCTATTCCGGTGTTTCATAACGCAGCGTTTGATATGTACGTTGCTTCTGTCCATTTAAAAATTCCCCTGCCAAAAGAATTTCATGACACTTTGTTCCTAGCTTACTTGTTTGATCCTCGTGAGTCCTCACTAAGTCTTAAACCCCTAGCGGATAAGTATTTGGATATGCCCCCGGAGGAACAGGACGAACTGAGGGATTGGATCCTGAAACATATCTACAAGGGGGAAAAGGAAACAAAGAAAAACCCCTGGGCTGCACACATAGCTGAAGCGCCTGGGAAATTAGTGGGGAAATATGCTCGGGGGGATACGATCCGAACAGAAAAGCTCTTTGAATTCTATTACCCCAAGATAAAAGAAATAGGAATGGAAGAAGCATACGAAAGGGAAAAGAAATGTCTTCCCCTTTTCGAGGATATGTCTACCAAGGGGATTCGGATCGCTTTGCCTAAGTTAAAAAGGGATACCAATGCGGCGATAAGGGCTAACATTGTAAGAGCGGATTGGATAAGAAAAAGATTGAAAACAAAAGAGTTGGATATTGAAAGCGGAAAACAGCTTGCAGAAGCTCTCGATAGAAATAAGAAAATCAAAGTTTGGTATTACACTAAGCCTAGTGAAACATTTCCTAGGGGTCAGAAAAGTACCTCTAAAGAAAATTTAATCAAAGGATGTAGTGACAAAAAGTTAGTTCAGGAATTAAGTAGATACAGCATCCTCCAAACTTATATTTCAACTTTTTGTTTGCCTTGGATTAAATCTGCTGAAGAATTCAATGGAAGAGTTTATCCCTCCTTCAATCAGGTGAGGACACCGGACGAGCATGGTAAAGTGTTTGGCACCAGAACAGGTCGTCCCAGTAGCACTCATCCAAACTTTTTGAACGTCCCTCGGAATCAAGAGGATCCGTTGCTGCTAAGTATGCGCGACTACCTTATCCCCGACGAGGGATGTTCATTTTTAATTCGGGACTATAGCCAACAAGAACTGAGGATACTGGCCCACTACGAAGAGGGAACATTGTATCAGGCCTATCTGAACGACCCCACTATGGATGCCCATGCCCTAGTCCACGATTTAATTCTGGATGCTTCGGGGCATGACTATAAAAGGAAGCACGTTAAGATTGTAAACTTCGGCGTGGTGTATGGGATGGGAGTGCCTGGGACAGCTAATCAAATACAAGGGACAGAAGAGGAAGCAAAAGAGTTGTTAGCTGCCCATCTGAAAGCTCTCCCCGGAGTAAGGGAATTGAACCGTACTCTAACACTCCATACGAGGAAAGGGGAACCAATTTATACTTGGGGCGGTAGGCAATACTATGCAGAAAAACCTAAGCATGGTAGGGACTTCTACTACAAGATGATGAACTATCTCATTCAAGGTAGTGCTGCAGACATTACTAAAGAAGCAATGATTAGAGTTAATAAATCTCTTTCAAAAGAAAGTCGCATAGTTCTACAAGTGTACGATGAAATCGTTGTGTGCTGCGAGAAGGGCAGGGAGAAGGAGGAAATGAAAAAGATGAAAGAAGCTATGGACTCAATTGAGTTGGATGTTCCTCTTATTTCTGATGGGAAGATAGGCAAGAAGAGTTGGGGTAGTGCGATTAGATACAAAGACTAAGGAGGTGTAAGATGGGATTCAGTATTGAATTGATGTTTGCAGAACTTTTAGATGTTTTGGAAAATGAAAGGTATAAGGGTGAGGCCGTTACAGCTAGGGAAGCAGCGCTGGAGAGGATGATTTATAGCAATATGCGTTATGCTTGTGAATGCAATAAAGGAATGAAAGAAAGGATAGAGGAGATATATGAAAATGGCTAGTGAAAAGTGTATTCACCCAGACTGCGAATGCCTAGACTATTGCGAGGCACTAGATCCTTTTTCCCCCACTCTAACTAAAAGAAAGGAAAATGTAATAGATAATGAAAAAGCAATACAAGAGGAGATACATGAAAATGGCTAAAAAATTCGCAACTTCATATTCAAGAATAACTTGCTTTGAAAAATGCGCTTTTCAGTATAAGTGCAAATTCCTATTGAAACTCCCCGAGGAAGAAAGTTATTCCGCACAGAGGGGGATATTATTACATTCCAAAGCAGAGCATTTCATCCTCGGGGATATTAAAGGCTTCCCAAAGGAACTGAAAGCCTACAAGGAAGAATTGAAAAGTTTAAGAGAGGGATTGTTCTACAAGTATATGGATGTAGAAGTAGAAAAAGATATAGCTATAACACGGGATTGGAAACCTACTACTTACGACGATTGGAATAATGTATGGATAAGAGGGAAAGCGGATGTCTTAGTTAAGGACGGGGATCTTGTTACTATAATAGATCATAAGATGGGCAGGATGTATGACTCCCATAAAGACCAAGCCAATATGTATTCCATATTAGCGTTCTGTCATTTCCCAGAAGCTAAGAATGTAAACGTAGAAATGTGGTACTTTGACAATGAGGACTTATTCCTCAGTAGTAACATGACCAGAAAGCAACTGCCCAAAGCAAAGAAGTTGTTGAAAGCTAGAATAGATGTAATAGAGGAAGAAAAGGAATTCAAACCTACTGTCAATGAATATTGTAAATACTGTTCCTTTTCTTCTAAGGAGGGCGGACCATGCAAGGCATATTAGATCCCCTCGAAGAATCAATAGAAAATTCTTTCTGCGACTATGTAGAAAAGAGAACTGGGATTCGTCCTTTGAAAATACATAAAAGAGGATGGCCGGATAGATTGGTTTCCGTTGGAGACAGTAGATACATCTGGATTGAATTCAAACGGAATAAAAACATTGAACCAAGAAAACTTCAAAAGTACATTCACAACTATTTAAGAGTAAGAAGGGAGAAAGTCTATGTCTGCGGAGATAAAAACGAAGCGATCCAAATCTTTGAAAAAGAAAGAAGTGCCTCCAATCCGAGATTATCAAAAAAAATGTATTAAGAAAATAAAATCAAAAGATTATTTTGCTTTATTTTTGAAACCTGGATTGGGTAAGACCCGAATTGTTTTGGAAGCCTACAAGGATCTAAAAAAGAAAGGGGAAGTAGATCAACTTCTGGTAGTTGCCAAACTCAGGATTGCTATAAGCACATGGCCTAAGGAAATAAAAAAATGGGGACTCCTCGATAAGGGGATTAGATATGGAATTCTTTATGGTAAGAACAGGGAGGAAATTTGGAATGATCCGGAAAATGATATCCTTATCACTAACTACGAATCTCTCCCCTGGATCCTGAAGGAATACAACGCTCCCCATCCAAGAAAAATTTCTATGGTAGCAATAGACGAGAGTAGTAAAATCAAAAACACCAAAACAAAAAGATTCAAAATTCTAAAAACTCTTAGAAGACGATTTGATAAGAAAGTAATTATGACGGGGACTCCTTGTCCTAATAAACTAAAAGATATCTTTGGTCAGATTTATTTTTTAGATGGGGGTTTATCCCTGGGAAAATATATCACCCACTTTCTAACAACCTACTTCTATCCGTCCGGTTACATGGGGTATGACTGGAAACCCTATGAAGATTCAGAGAAGAAAATAACTAAGAAAATAAAATCTTTCGTCGCTAGTTACGGGGATGAAATGATAGATGGGATGCCGGAGAGAATGGATGTCACTAGAACTGTAGAACTTAGTAGCGACATCATGGAGAACTATAGGGAGTTGGAAAAAGAATTTGTCCTTCAACTTGAAGAAGACGAAGTCGTTGCTATTTCCTCAGTAGGTCTTATGAGTAAACTTCGTCAATACGTTGGGGGATGTATCTACGGGGAAAATAAAAAACGAATAAACATACACGAAGAAAAAGTGGAGGAGGTCAGAGAAATTATCGAAGAGCTTCAGGGTTCCCCTGTTCTAATAGCTTTTGAATTTAATCATGAGATGGAACTTCTGAAAGAAAATTTCCCCAATGCAGTATTCTATAGTAATAAAACAAAACCAAAAGAGGGGGTGAAGATTGAAGACAGATGGAATAGGGGGGAAATAGAAGTCCTCTTTGGTCAGTCTGAAATAATAGCCCACGGACTTAATCTCCAAGAAGGATCGGGGAGGACTGTTGTCTGGTATACAATCCCCTTGAACCTAGAAACCTATGAACAGTTGAATAGAAGAGTGTGGAGGAATGGCCAAAAAAGTAAGTTCGTAGACATCCTCCACATAGTAGCTCGAGGAACAACTGATGAAGTTATTATGAAAATTCTTCAAAAGAAAGACGCAGAGCAATCGGATTTTTTAGAAATGTTCAAAAAACACTACGGAGTTTCAAAATGATAAATCAGAATTATTTAGAAAAACTACTAGCTTTACCTCTAAGAAAAGATATCCCCATTTTTGAGGACAAGGAATTCATTAACTATATGAAAGGGAAATATCTTGTCGCCTACCAGGATTTGAGTTCAGGTTGGAAATCGAGGATGGGGATTCCTTGGTGGGAGAATATCTTTGAAACGATTCGTCCCAGCTTCCACTCCAGAGAAAAAGAATGTATTGAACTTCTTCTTAAGAAACATCATACCTATGGAGCTGGTTCTCTTATCTGGTGTGGGTCCTTGGGGATAATTGTAAGGGGGATTGATAAAATCTTCCGCTTGGAAAATTTACTTCAAGGCGTAGAAGATAAAGTTGGAGAAAGGAAAACTGATACGAAGATGGATCTATTCAACTACACTATCCTAGGATTTCTTCAAGAACGCGGAGGGCTTTTCTAACATGTGCGGATTAAATTTTACAATGCTTCCCGGAATAGTAGATGATATGAATAAAGCAATTTCCCACAGAGGAATTCGGAGCAGTTCCAAAGAAGTAGATGGGGCGTACCTGGGACATGTTCGCCTCCCCATTGTTGGACTGGATAAGAAATTCGATCAGCCCTATGAATATAAAGGATGGACGATTCTTTTCGTGGGAGAAATTTACAATTATGAAGGATTAAACAATCAAGCTGAATCGGATATAGAAGTCCTAGCCGAATACTGGGTTAAGTATGGGGAAAGAGCGTTCAGTTTTTTTGAGGGAATGTGGTCAGCAATTTTTGTTAAAGACCGTAGGGCTTGGGTTTTTATAGATCCATTGGGAAAGAAGCCCCTCTACTACTGTGGAAGAGGAGCCGAACTTACCATATCCTCTGAGATAAAACCTTTAGCCAATTTAATGAGTGGATATTGGGATTTGAAAAACTTAAAAGAAATTTTCAATCCCCTCTATTTTTCTTCTATTAAGAAATGGGGGTACCCTTTAAGTATCGAAACCCCCTATAGAGGAGTTTATAAATTAGATCCGGGGGTTTGTTTACTGATAGATTTAAAAACGGGGGAGATCGGAAATCCAAGAGGATATCCTGGAGGAACAATAGAAGTTAATAAGAATAAGAGATTGATACGACCAGCAATAGAGCAGGCCGTGTTTGATAGATTGGATGCTTCTGATGTTCCTATCTCCCTTCTTCTATCGGGGGGATTAGATTCCAGTATCATCTACAAGATAGCTTCCAACCTCACTCATAACATTACTTGCTTTCATAGTAATAACGGAGAGGAAGAATTTCTAAACTATCTAGACATCCCTTCAGATATCCCTGTTGTGAAGTTAGAGAATAGGGTATCCGCTCTTTCTGAAATTTTATATTATAACGAATCCCCTGTGGACCTAGGTTCAATGATTAACCAATATCAACTAGCGGAAGGAATCAAGGAAAAAGGATTTCAGGTAGTTCTTTCAGGGGATGGAGCAGATGAATTGTTTGGAGGATATAAAAGAATTTTAGAATACGATAGTCAGTATTCAGATATCTTTCAGGAACTAGTTTACTATCACCTTCCCCGGTTAGATAAACTGAACATGGCTAATACGATAGAACTCCGTTGTCCCTTCCTAAGTCATAGAGTCATTGGTATGGCCTTGGGTTTATCCTGGGAGGAAAGAAAGGAAAAGAAATTCCTGAAAGAAATTTTCTCGGATATAATTCCAAAGGAAATTTTGAACAGGAAAAAGAAAGCTCTCAAACATCCCTTAGTTCTTGAACAGGGGAGTTTGAAGTGGGTCCGTTACTTATGTGACGTTTTTTATGAACTAGAAAAAGCGAGGTGTGAACGTGCAGATCAAAACTTTACTCAATAAACAACAACTATTGAATCAAAAGATGGGTAACCCCATGGATAGGAATGGGTGAGAGGCGTCTATTAAAGAAAACCTTCTGGCTTTGATAGTAGAAGCTACAGAAGTTCTGGACGAGATAAACTGGAAGCCTTGGAAGAAAACAACTAAGAGAATCAATCATCAAAAACTAAGGGAGGAGATAATAGACATCCTTCAATTTTGGGGGAACATTGTAAATTCCGCGGGGTTTACTGCTGAAGAAATGGAAAGGGAATATGCTAGGAAATATCAAATCTGCCTGAAGAGGATAGAAGAAAATGAGTAAACAACTGAAAGCGGCGGGGATTACTTGCGGGATTGGTTCCATGTTAGTAGGAGCTCGTCAAGCGGGATTCGGAATTCAATTCAATTGTGATTGGAGGAAGTATTATTTTAAGAGGGATGAAGAGGGGCACAATACATTCGAGGAAAATTTTCCCGGAGTTCCTTTCTACTTAGTTGGGAGGAACGAAGGGTATTCGGAAGTTATAAAACCGTATAGAAAAAGGATTGATCTAGCATTGGGGCATCCTGAATGTGGAAACTTCAGTCAGTTGAACCAAGTTAATAGGGAACGAGTTTCGGATCCTACCGATATTCCTCTATTTGTGAAAACAATCGCAGAGCTTCGTCCCAGGTTTTTCGTCATGGACGATCTTCCCAAGAGCCTAATTGCTTTCCCAATGGAAAAATACGCAGAGATTTTAGAGGAGTACGATCTATTCCCGGAATGGGTTTCAAATTATAACTACGGCAACATCCAGAAGAATAGGAAGAGAATGTTCATGCTGGGTTCCCTGAAAAAAGAAAGATGGGCGTTCATCCCAGGGGAAAAAGAAAATCTTCTAACTGTTGAAGACGTGATAGGTGACATAGTTAGAAAATACGGGTCCCTTCCCAACCACGACAAACATGTCTTGAAGGAGTTAGCAGCCAAAGGGCAGCATCTTCTAAAGAGAGGGGACAGGGCTACTTGGAGGGAACTAAGGGATTACTTCAAGAATGAGGGCGGTGGACGTGTCCTCCCCTACCACGCTGAGGACGGCACGATCAAAACTAGGCCGGGGACTTACAAAGGGCATTGGAAAAAACACGCGCACGTGATGGATGGTGGCTCCCCAGCCATACATAATAAGACCAACCTACCCTATTCCATACGAGAGCGAGCTAGGATCCAGGGATTCCCCGATGATTTTATTTTCTACGGGACTAAGTTGGACAGACGGGGCAGATGGAACCACGACAAAAATATTGACTTGGTTAAGCAGACAGGGAAGGCCATGCCCATTCAATTCAATAGATATGTAGCTCGGCAGATAGCAAGTTACATACAAAAAAAAACATTCGAAGCTAGTGGGAAGAGAATGCTCCCCCCGGATCCCCACATTGACAATGCTAAGAAATGGTATTGTGAGAATGTTGGATACCGGTCTCAAAAGAAAGCCTGTCGGAATTGTTGGATGTATAAAACTTGTGAACTAAGGAGAAAGAAATGATTCTAGAAGAAATACACATGGAAAGATTAAAAACACTCCCGAGGGATTATCATTGCTCTTGTAAGTATTGCAAGAAATTTTTCAAAGGGGTGTTGAAAAGATCAGACGGATCCTATTACAATAAACATGAAAGGAGGGATTATTACTCAAAAAAAGAATTAGCTTCAACTAAAGAGAAGGCAGGACATCCAGCTAAGACGCCTCTTCATATTGCTCGATGGGCTATTCAGAAATTTACTGACGAAGGGGATTGGGTTTTGGATCCAACAGTTGGGTCCGGAACTACCATGGTGGAAGCAATCCTCCAAGGGAGAAATTCTATAGGAATTGAATTGGAATTCACAGAAGTAACGGAAGCGAATGTTGAAGCGGCTCAATCTTTATACGGAAAAAAATCCCCGAAGGGTACTATCATTGAGGGGGATGCTCGGAAGATTAAGAAATTAGTTAGAAGAAAAGGGATCGAACTCATTGTCAACAATCCCCCATACTGGGGGGACCAATCTCAAAAAGCTATGAAAGGAGGATTGTATGATTACAATAGAGAGAAGCCGAACATAGCATTCGAGAAGGGAGAATCCTATTTTGATACGTTAGGGAAAATCTATTCGGAGTGCTACGATCTATGTAAGAAGGGATCCCATCTTGTCATAGGGGTAAAGGATCAGATACGGAATAAGAAATCAGATCTGCTACATAAAAGTCTGATTGAAGTTATCCTCCGCGATACAGAATTCAAACTCAAAGGGATAATTCTATTGCCTCATTATCCAAGGACCTTATTTATGAACACCTACAATCTAAGATTCCCCGAAGTAAAGATTCCATACTATCAAACCATTGTAGTTTTCAGGAGGGAGAAATGAACTACTATCCGAATTCAAAAGAAGCTATCCAAAAGACTTTTCTGGATTTTAAAAATCTATCCTATGAAATACAGACTGAGAAGTGGCAAGGGTATGATTTAAAAAAGCTACCTGGTTCTAGGATGCGAGAAGTTTACAGCACCTATCTACAATTCCCAACTGTTCGTACTAGATTAGAAATCTATCGAAAAGAAATAGGCCCCAATCTTCCTTGGGCAGACGATCACTTTGAAGAACGTGTTGGGGGGATTCCTTTAAACCCCGGGGAAACTTGGAAGTCCTGGCCTTGGTCTAATAAAGCAGACCACTCCCGAAGATTCGAGGGGAAGTTCAGCCATACATACATGGAAAGATATTGGCCCCGAACTTTAGAGGGGGAAAGATTGAAAGGATTGCGATTTGAATATGGGGATCTGAATGATCTTGTTAGTCTACTTGAAAGGGAGCCGAACACTAGGCAAGCCTATCTGCCTATCTTTTTCCCAGAAGACACAGGAGCTATTCACGGGGATAGAATCCCTTGCTCCCTGGGATACTTGTTTACCCATCGATCGGGATATCTTCATATTCACTATGCAATTCGTTCTTGCGACTTATACAGACATTTCAGAGACGATGTTTATATGACGATACGATTACTTTTTTGGGTACTAGAAAAATTAAAAGAACGGAATCCCTATTGGAAAAAAGTTAAGCCTGGGATTTTCAGTATGTGGATTGGAAGTCTTCACCTATTCATAAACGATTATAACTTCATTTTTAAGGAGAAGGAAGATGAATGGAAGATTGGGTAAAGAAGAATACTATTTAGAAATTGCTCGAGTAGTTTCTAAACGTGGAACTTGTTTGAGACGAGCTGTGGGATGTGTTCTTATAGATAAGGAGGGGCACATATTGTCAACAGGATATAACGGGGTTTGTAAAGGTTCGCGTCATTGTAATGAAGAACATTTAGAAGAATCTTGGAAGACAGGAAAAATAGAAATAACATATCCCTATAGATGTATTGGAGCAAATAGTCCTTCGGGAAAAGACTTGGATCTTTGTTTGGCTATACATGCAGAACAGAATGCTTTGTTGCAATGCGGGGACGTCAATTCTATAGACTCCTGTTTCACTACTGCCTCCCCTTGTATTCATTGCGTAAAACTTTTGATGAACACTTCATGCAAAAAAATAATATATGAAGAACTTTATTCAGAAGACGCATTGAAGTTATGGGGTTCAATGGGAAGAAGATTCCATCAACTGAGGAAATGAAATGAAGTCTACTAAACTTGGGTTCGTACTAACAATATGCGCGGCTCTAATTATCATTTCAATTCTGTCTTTCTTGGGTGCAGTGTTTTGGGTGGTGTTCAATTACCAATAGGGGAAACGAAATGCCTAACAAAAGCATGAGCAACATTCTATATAGTTTAGCAATGGTGGAATTGATAGGGTCCATACTTCTCGAATTCAGATTCGGT
>Ga0114931_10002172_pt1 | contig 24975 bp, 22 predicted proteins | sample 2SBtaG_FD_89579 | JGI IMG/M metagenome (GOLD analysis project Ga0114931, IMG submission 89579) | Deep subsurface microbial communities from Kolumbo volcano to uncover new lineages of life (NeLLi) - 2SBTROV14_V59a metaG | ecosystem: Environmental > Aquatic > Marine > Volcanic | place: Kolumbo... | reverse complement strand
GCGCCAGACACGGCAGCGCCAGACACGGCAGCGCCAGACACGGCAGCGCCCGCGCCGCTCGCCATCACCGCCATCGCTCTCCAGCCCGCCAAGCCCGCTGCCGGCAGCTTGTCGAAGCTGCGGGTGACGATCGCCAACCGTGGAACCCGGCCGGTCTCCGGCCTGCGCTTCCGGGTCGAGATCGCGGGCACGCCGTTGGTGGTCTACGAGCGCCAACTGTTCATCGAGACCCTCGATCCGGAGGGCGAGCACGAGGTTCGGCTGTTCAACTTCTGGACCTCGGAGCCCGGGCGGCCGCTGGCGGCGGGCGACACCCTGAGGCTCGGTGTCACGCTCGAAGCCGCGCGCTTCTTGTCGCGCGACGTGAGCCCGGAGGGCGATGAGATCCTGAGCCTGGAAGAGGCCGTGCCTGGCCTGCCGGTCAAACGCGAGCTGTCCATCAAACTCCGCCGCTGAGCGCCGTCGCGCGATGCTCGGGCCGTGGCCAACCCCGCGTGCGTCAGTGGCCCGATGGATCTTCGGTGAGATTCTCGAGCACGCTCTTGATGCGCTCGGCGCTGCGACCACCGGCGGCGGTGGCCGAGCCGTCGAGCGAGCGCAGGTCGGCCTCGGTGAGGTCGACGCGCGGGGCGAAGGCCTGTCGGTGGAAAACCGCGGCGAGGCGGCGTGCGAGTCGGTCATCGGACTCCCCGGCCCGGCGCCGAACCTCGCCGCGCGCGAGCACCGAACGGTGCACATCGAGCAAGCTCACGCCGATGCCCGAGTCGCGGCCGCGCACCTCGACCCGATAGCCCTCGCCGCGCGCGCGCGCCAGCCGCGGTGAGCCGCGCAGCAGCGACGCCGCATGATCGGCCATCGCGCCACCGCTCGAGACCACCACCGCCGGAAGCGCGAGATCGAAACGGCGCACCATGCCGGGATCGAGCTGCAGGGCCTGGTCGAGGAACGCCAAGGCGCGACCGCGATCACCCGCCGCCAACGCGGCGCGGGCACCGACCGCCGCCACCCGCGCACGCAGCAACACCTCGGCCTGTGGCAGACCCTGTCCGGCGAGCGCAGCGCGGTCCATGGCGGCATGGGCCCGGCCCTGATCGAGGGCGATCTCGGCGGCGAAGACATCGAGATAGCTTGCCGCACCGGGCAAGGTTTCCTGCTCGCGGGCGCGTGCCAGCACCGCCTCGAGCAGGCCGGGACCCAGAATGTCGATCAGCTCCGGCTCCAGCCATTCCGGCATTTCCACCGAGCCTGCCAGGTAGGGCCGCACCGTGGCCTCGAGCATCCGTTCCTGGGCCATCGACGAGGCCGCCCGGCGCGCCGAAAGGGCCGCTGTCAAGCGGTGGTGCAGCGCCGAGGCGCGGCTCTTGAGCGCCGGCCAAAAGCGTTGCCATGACGCCTCTTCGTCAAGCTGCGCAGCCCGCAGCCGATGGGCGACGCTGTCGAGCACCGCGCCGGCCGCGGCCAATTGCGACTGCTCGGAAGAGGTGAACCCGGTGCGGTCGGGCCGGTCGCGCACCCGGCCGGTGATCTGGGTCGCACGCTCGGCCTCGCCAGCGACCAGCAGGAAGGCCACCGCCGTCAGATCGATCTCGCTGCGGTTTTGAACGTCGACAAAGGCCGGCTGACGGTTGCGCCAGGCGAACATCCGGCGCAGGGCGTCGAGCCCGGGGCCGACCCGGCCTTGCCCCAGGTAAAGCAACGTCAGGTCCATCCACGGATTCGACACGGTACCCAGGCTCCAATGCTCGCTGCCTTCGAGAATCAGACGCTCCGCTTCGTCCAGGCGCAACATGCCGAGCGCCGCCTCGGCAGCGTTGGTGAACACCGTCGGGCCCTGGATGCCGAGCTCGCGGGCATGTTGGGCGGCCTGCTGGCAGGCGGCGAGGGCCTGCTCGCGCCGGTGCTCCTCCGCCTCGATGGCACAGCGCGCGGTATAGGCCACAGCCGCTTGGATCGGATCACCGGTGGCCAGCCCTTCGGCTGCTGCCCGCCGCGCCTCGTCGTATCGACGCAGGCGCATCAGCGGCCAGCCGCGATCCGCGGGCATGGCCGGCTCATAGAGCGAATCACGCTCCAGCAGGTAGCGAATCTTCTGCTCGTGAAGACCCAGGCTGCCGGCCACAAAGGCCATTTCTTCGATGATCTTGGCATGCCAGCGCCACGGCGCGCTGGGCATCGGCATGGCCCCATAGCGTGCCTCAAACAGCGTGCGCGCCTGCTTCAGGTGGTAAAGCGCCCGCGGCAGATTGCCCTCCGCCCGCGACAAGACGGCGCCGAGCAGGAAATGGCCCGCGAAGCTGTCGGGGTCATCGGCCAGGATCGCCTCGGCCGTTTCGCGCGCCGCCACCAGACGACCGCGCTCGAGGCGTTCATAGCCTTGGTACGCGCGCGTGTCGTGGCCGAAGCCGGCGGGCAGATCGCTGGCCTCGAAACCGTCAAACACCGCCTGAGCAGACACCACCGAGGGGCCAGCCAGCGATACCATCACCACGCTCAGCAATGCCCAGACGCCGAGCGTCTGCCGTCCAGGTAGCCGGCGCATGAGCCTACGCACCTGCGAGTCCTTCATCGCCGCTTCATGGTGCGGCGAGCGAGGACTTCGAGCGGCGCGGACATGGTGTCGCGCAGCACCTCTTCAAAGTCCGACACCCCCGGTGCCAGCTCTACGCGATGGGCGAGCACGCGGGGCGCCAGTAGCCGGATATCGTCGGCGGACACATAGTCGCGACCGCGCACCGCCGCCAGTGCCTGAAGCGCCGGCAGGATCAGCACCAAGCTGCGTGTCGAGTTGCCCTGAAGCACCCGCTCGTCGCTGCGCAGGTTGCGCGAAAGGTCGACCAGGCAGGTCTTGATGCTGGCATCGATGCTCACCCCGTCCTCGATCGCCCGGCGCGCCGCGAGCACCTCCTCGCGACCGACGCGCGCCAGGTCCAGGCGCTGCGTGTCGCGGCGCTCGCGGTAGGTATCGAGCACCCGCAGCTCGGCATCGCGGTCGATGTGGTCCATGCGGATCTTGAACAAGAAGCGGTCGAGCTGGGGTGCCGGCAAGGGATAGGTACCGGCGAGGTCGAGGGGGTTTTGCGTTGCGATGACGAAAAACAAGGGATCGAGGCTATGCGTGACGTTGTCCACCGTCACCTGCTTTTCGGCCATCGCTTCGAGCATCGCCGATTGCACCTTGGGTGAGGTGCGGTTGATCTCGTCGGCGAGCACCACGTGGGCGAAAAGTGGCCCCGGGCGAAAGTGAAAATGATTGGATGCGGCGTCGAAGACCGAGACGCCCGTGACATCGGAGGGCAGAAGGTCGGGGGTGAACTGGATGCGGCGAAAGGCGACGATGGCGCCATCCTCGTCGCGCACACGGTCATCGACGATCGAAAGGCCGAGGGTCTTGGCGAGCGTCGTCTTGCCCGAGCCCGGGTAGTCCTCGAGCAGCACGTGGCCGTCGGACAAAAGCGCCACCAGGACCAGATCGATCACCTCGTTGCGGCCCAGAACCTGCGCCCGCAGGCGTGCTTGCAGCCGGCGCACGACATCGAGCGCGTGGGCCAGCGCTTGATCGCCGGCTGGTGCCACACCTGCGGCGGATGGCTCGGCGACGGGTGGCCCAGCAGCGGCGGCTGGCTCGGTGACGGGCGTTGGCTCGCCAACCGCGGCCTCGCCTTCGGCAACGCTGGCTGCAGGCTCAAAATCGATTGTCATCACAGACCTCGGGTCATCTCAGGTATCGGGTCATCTCAGGTGTCGGGTCATCTCTGGGCTCGCGGCATCACAAAGATCGGACGCTTCGCTCAGCGGGCACGCAACCAGGAAAACGGATCGAGCGCGCCGAGCGCCCGGCGCCACGCCGGCACGGCGCGTCCCAAGTCGCCGCGTACCCGGCCGGCCAAGACCCGCAGCTCCGCCGCATTCGCCGGCCGGCGCGAACCGAAGGCGCGGGCCAAGTGGCGGTCCGAGAGCCGGACGAAGGTCGGCGAGCGCGCCGCGACCCGGCGCGCGAAATCTTCGCGCGTCTCGCCAAAGCGACGGCTGCACCCGACCTCGGCGAGCTGGTCGAGCGCCGCACGGTAGCCGACCCGGTACAGCGCCTCCTGAGGCGCCACTTGCGGCAGCACCTGGCGGTAGATCTTGACGCTGTAGGCCCCGAGCACCAGGAGCAGCGCCAGCAGCGCCAACCCCCGGGCGATCAGCGCCAGATCCCAGCGCCCGCCGAGCGCTTCCCGGAGCGACTCGCCGGGCTCGGACTGGCGCATCATCTCGCCGAGCATGCGCTGGAGGGCCTGGTCGGGCGGCGTGGTCGGCTCGTCGAGCGATTGCTGGGGTGCCGGATCGACCACCACCCAGCCGACATCGCCGAGGTAGATCTCGGGCCATGCGTGGGCGTTTTGCCCGCGCAGCATCAACGTCGAGCCGCCGCCGCGGCTGGACTCGGGCACTGCATAGCCGGCGGCCACCCGCGCCGGCAACCCGAGGCTGCGGAACAAGAAGGTGGCGGCGTGGGCGAAATGCACGCAATAGCCCGTCTTGTCGCCGAAAAGAAACGATGCGGTGGGATCACCCGTGCCGGCGTGCGTGCTCTTGCGGCTGTAGATGCCGGTGGTCTCGAGATAGTCCTTGACGGTCAGCGCTTCGGCCAGGGGATCGTCGCGGTACTCGGGTTTGAGCCTGGCGAGCAGCGACTCGGCGAGCGCACGGTAGCGCGGATCGGCCGGTGCTTCGGTGTAGTAGCGCCACTGCTCCTCGCTCCAGTCCGCGCGCCCCGGTTGGCGGCCGATCATCGCCTCGTAGGGCACGGTCTGCACCCTGGACTCGACCTCGAAGGCGCGCCGGAAGCGGCTCGGGTTGGGGTTTTGCATCGGCCGGATCATGGCCGGTGCATCGAGCGCGAAGGGATGCACGTGGTCGACCAGCAGGCCGATGCTGGTCGGTAGGGTCATGCGTTCCGGTCCCACCGGCGGCGCATGCGCGATGCGCTGCGGCCGGCTGGGAAAACGATCGACCAAATCCTGGTCGACATCATCGCGCGTCGCGCGGACCAGCCGCCGGCCGTTGTACTGCGAGAAGGCCGACTGGCGAAAGTAGTAAACGCCGGAGGGTGGCGCGTAATCGTCATGCAGCACAACCACGGCGACCGGTGCCTTGTTGCCACTGGACGAGTACTCGTTCTTAAACTTGAGATCATCGAGCTGGGCGTCATCATCACCCTCGTTGCTTCGCCCCCCATCGCCGTGGTTGCCTCCTCCGGCTTGATCTAGCGCCGGGTCGCCGGTCAAACCGAGATCGCCGGCGGTCTTGGGCGCTGGACCACCGGTGGTACGCACCACCAACACCAGGACCAGCGCCAACGCCACGAGGGCGAGCACATGGCGCCAGCGGCCGCGGCCCGCCGCCGCGCCGCCACGCGCCGCGCACAGCCCCTGCCGGCGGCGATCGAAGAGCAGCAGAGCGAGGGCGAGGGCGACCACGCCGCCGAGTACCAGCAGCACGCTGCCGGGATCGATACCGCGCGACCACGCCCAATCGCCGATCGCGTACGGCCGGTTGACCATCCCGTCGCGGTGCGCAGCGACGCTCGAGGTCACCGCCAGCGCCACCGCCACCACCTCGACCACAGCGAACAGCGGGGATCGCCGCCCGCCCAAGCGCAGCAAGAAAACCAGTCCGGAGCTCAACGCCAGCCACCGGAGCGCCTCCGCCAACTGCAGCGCGCCGAGTGGCCCGAGCAGGCGTGCTGGCGTCGAGGCGACCACCAGCGCGTGCGCCACCAGCAGACCGAGCGCCGCACCCAGAACCGCCAGCAGCATGCCGCTACCGGTGCGCAGGCGGCTCGGCGCCGCGGCCTCACCGGCCAGGGTACCGGCCAGCGCGCCGAGTACCGCGGCGAAGACACCGATGGATACGGTCAAAGGCCAGGCGAGCAGTGAGGCCGCGAGCGCCATGGCCGATGCCCGCAGCCACGCCCGGCGCAGCTTCATGCTGCGACTCCGCTGAGCCAGCGGCGCTCGAGCCGCTGCCCGAAGCTGCGGCCGGTGCTGCGGTCGACCACCTGCACCGTCGCGGCGGTGGCTGCCAGCGCGCGCACCAATGCATCGAGCGACGGCGCGTCTGTGCCCGGTGCTTTCTGCGGCTTGAGCAGCAGGCGTCGCCACCAGCCTTTGGGCTGCGGGCGACTGACACCGTCGGTGGCGAGCACGAAGGAGAGCAATCCCCGGCGCTGGCGGGCGAGGGCCAGCACGGTTTCGGTCCACACACCCTGTCGAGCGGCCGCGAAGACCACGCAGTGGACGCCTGCCGCGGCCGCTTGCCGCTCGAGAAAGCCGGCCAGGCCCGAGGCGGGCATCGCGCCCGTACCCGCGAGCGCGCCGGAACGTGCGATCGCCAATCGGGCCGTCTCGAGGTCCGCGGTCGCGCCCTCGAAGCCATCGGCCCCGAACACCCAGCCGTCACCCAGGGCACCGCTTTCGAGCGCCACCCGGGCCGCCGCGGCCGCCGGCTCATCACCCGCGCCGCACACCAGGTAGGCGACGGTCTTTCGCGCGCGCTCGACGCTGCGTTCCGGCAGCCGGACGGTCAACTCGCGGGTTCGCGCGTAGGTTTTCCACAAGATGTGGCGCACCGAGTCGCCGGGCACGTAGTGGCGGATCTCCATGCGATCACCTTCGGGCAGCCCGGAAGGATGGGCGATGCCATCGGCCGTCGCCAGCGCCTGCACCACCGGTGCCGCGCGCAGACGACCGATGGCTGGCAGCGCGATCACCGGCACCTGCTCCTCGAGCGTCCAACCGACGCGCGCCAAACCCAGTACATCCGAGACCACCAGCCGGCGGCGAACCAGCGCTGTGGCCAAGCGACGATGGGCGACGACCTCTTCGACCAAACGCGCGCCACGCCGACGCGCCCGCACTTCGACCGACGCCGGCGTCCGCCACTGCCAGGCGACCTCGACTAGGGGCAGGCGGTTCAGCCCGGGAATGGAGAAACCCGTGGCCACCCGCGACCCGGCCTCCATGCGCAGCGCCGTGCTGGTAGCCAACGGCCGGCGCCGCAGCACCAAGGCCGTCACGCACACCGCCAGCAAGGCCAGGGCGACCAGCATCAGACCGGTGAGACCGACCTCGAACAAGATCAGATCGAGGCTGCCAAAGCCGTAGGACCAAAGGGCCAAGGCCGAGAGCGTAGCAACCACCGCACCACGCGCGGTGAGCGGCAGCGCGCTGGCGTAGCGCCGAACCCGGTGCCCGCTGCGGAGCGCGAGGGCGCGCATGCGGTCTGGCTTGCAATGACCCTTCATATCGAACGGAGGTACGGTGCGCAGGTGATGCCAAAGCCCGCCAGAGCCCGGCGCCGGAGGCTGGCGTTCCTGCGCTTGCCGCTGGCAACGTTTGTGTGCCAGGCCACGCTCAGCGCCCCTTCTGATTCTCGCGCCGGAGGGCCTCCGGCACCCGCTCGGTGTCGTGCTGCACCACCTCGAGCTCGAACCCGAGCGGCTGCTCAGCGGGCGGGAAACAGATCTTCTCGGAGCACACCTGGTAACGCAGCACAGCGTCGATGCGCAGCGCTGGCGAACGCAGGCGCGGTGAGACGGTGACCTCGCGGCGCAGGGTCACCTGGTCTCGGAACACGGGCATACGCTCACCGATCGCCTCGAGGTACAGCGATTCGGGTGCCGGCAGCTCGGTATCACCGACTTCGAGCATGGGGTTTTCGACCAGCTCAAGTGCCACCGGTCGGTAGGATTCGGCACCGGGGGCGTAGAGATGCATGCCCGCTGGCAGGGCGATGTCGACACTGAGCAGAATGCGGTTGCCGGGACGCACCTCGTCTTGCGAGGCAAAGGCCGCGAGCGCGAGCTGCGCAGTGCGCACTTCGATCCGCTTGCCACCTCCGACCCCGAAGGTCTCGAGCAGCACCGTGTCCGCGGTGTAGCGCTGGCGATGCATTTGTTCGAAAAACTTCTTGATCACGCGACCTTCGGCATCGACCACATAGGTACCGGGGTAGGCCATGCCATAGCCCTGCGTACCTTCCGCGAAGTTGCTGTTGCGGATGCCGAACGCGCCGATGATCTCGGACTCGGGATCGGCGAGCAGAGGGTAGGAAAAGCCGCCCTTGCGGTCGGTAAAGGAGCGGATTACCGCCGGCTGGTCGTAGCTGATCGCCACCACGCCAAGTCCCTGGTCACGGAAGGTCTGTGCTGAACGTTCCAGCTCCACGAGCTGGGTCTTGCAATATGGTCACCAGTCCGCGGAACGGTAAAAGACGATGATCGCGCCGTTTGGGCCCTTGATGTCTTTCCAACCCAGCCGGTGCCCATGCTGATCGACACCCGCGAAATCCGGGATGCGGGCACCGACCACGGGGCCGGTGGTCATGTCGGCGTCGGTGGCGGAAGGCCGATCGAAGGTCTGGGCAGAAGCGGGTGAAAGCATCAGAATCAACGCACAGAACAAGACCAGAAAGCTGAGTTGACGAGCCATGAATCGTCCTCCGATCGCATGTTCGGGCCTCATGGTGTCTCACCGAGTTGATCGAGCAAGAACGCGAACGCCTCGACATTGTCGCGGATCCGTTCGGACACCGGCATGCCACCGCTGTGCCCGGCCTTGGTGTAGTAGCGCAGCAGGATCGGCCTTCCGGAGGTGTTCTCGTCCTGCAAGCGGGCGGTCATCTTGCGCGCATGAAGCGGCGCCACCCGGGTGTCGCCGTCGCCGGTGACAAAGAGCATGGCCGGGTAGCGGCCACCGGCCAGCACGTTGTGGTACGGCGAATAGGCACGCAAGGTCTCAAACAGCGCGGGATCCTCGGCCTAGCCGTACTCGGGAATCCAATAGCGCGCGACCATGAACCGATGGTAACGAAGCATGTCGAGCAGCGGGTAGCTACACACCACTGCGCCGAAAAGATCTGGCCGCTGGTTGGTCACTGCCCCAACCAACAGGCCACCGTTCGAGCCGCCGCGGATGCCCAGCTTGTCGGCACGGGTCCAGCCGCTGGCGATCAGGTGCTCAGCAGCAGCGATGAAGTCATCGAAGACGTTCTGCTTGTGCTCGAGCATGCCCGCCTGGTACCAGGCTTCGCCGAACTAGCCGCCGCCGCGCAGGTTGGCGATCGCGACCACCCCGCCATGCTCGACCCAGATCACGGACGTCGGACTGAATCGCGGCAGAATCGAGATATTGAAACCGCCATAGCCGGTCAGGTAGACCGGACGGGCTCCGTCTTTGGGCGTGTCTGGCGCGTGCAGGATGAACATCGGGATGCGGGTGCCATCCTTCGATGCATACATCTCCTGCTCGACCACGAATCGCTTCGGATCGAGGTCGACGTCGGGACGCGCCCAGATGCTGCGCGTCCCGGCTTCGGTGTCGTAGCGGTAGATGGTGGTCGGGATATGGAAGGAGGAGAAGGTCAGAAACGCCTCGCTGCGGTCCCAGTCGCCCTCGAGGTTGCTCACCGAGCCGAGGGTCTTGAAACCGATCTCTCCAAGGCGCTTGCCGGCAAGGTCGAAAGACGAGATCTGGGACTGGACATCGCGCAGGTAGCTCGCGTAGAGCTTGCCACCCACGGCCGACACCGAGCGCAGCGCCTCGCCCTGCTGCTCGGGGATGATCTCGCGCCAGTGGTCACGACCGGGATGTGCAACATCCGCACGAAACACCCGGCCATTGGGCGCTTGCCAGGTGCTGCGGATCACCAGCGTCCGGTCGCCAGCGAAGGTCGCGAAGAATCCGGCATCGATGCCCTCGACCATGGTCTTGAAGCGCCAAGTCTGTGCCGGCCTCCCTGGGGCGGCTGAGCCAGGGCGGGGCGAGGTCTCGGCCAGGTAGAGATCCACCCTGTCGCTCGAAGCGCCGTGGAACACGTGCACCAGGAGGTGGCGGCCATCGTCCGACAGCGTGACACCCAGAATTCGCCCGCGATCCTGGCCTTCGCCGAAAACCACCGCATCGGTCTCGGCCGGCGCACCCATCGAGTGGCTGAAGACCCGCGGCCCTTCCGCCATCAGTCGCGTGTAGTACAGCCGGGCGTCATCGGGTGCGATCTCGACGCTCTGGTAGCGTCCCCGAGGCAGCACATCGGGGGTGTCGGCGCGCGCATCGACGTCGAACACCCGGATGGTCTGCTCATCCTCGCCGCCTTCACGCACGCCATAGGCCATGAGCGTGCCGCCTTCGGACACATCCTCGATCCGTACGCTGGTGGTGTGGTCGGTCGACAGCGTGTGCGGATCGATCAGCACCTCATCCTCGCCCTCCGCGCCCTGGCGAAGATAGAGCACGCTGAGATCTTGATCCGCGCGTCGCTTGCTGAAGAAATAGCGATCGCCCGCAGCGCGCGGCGTGCCGATCTGGTCGACCTTCATCAGCGCGGCGAAGCGTTCGGTCAGCGCCTCGCGGCCCGGAACCTCCGCCAGCATGGCATCGGTGTAGGCATTTTGCGCGTCGATCCAGGCGCGGGTCTCGGCGCTGTCTTGGTCTTCGAGCCAGCGGTAGGGATCCGGCACCTCGACGCCCTGAATCACCTCCACCACCTCTTGGGTGCGGGTCAGAGGCGGTGCCGCCGGCAACGATGCCTGGTGCGCGGTGTCCTGCGATGACGGCTGGCAAGCCGCGAAACCGCCAGCCAGCAGAAGCATCCCGCAAAGCATCGGGGTCGAGACGTGCGAAGCTGCTGAACCGAGCGTCGGGACGCGGGCGCTGAAGGTGACCATCATCGAAGATCTCCAAGCGTGAAGGGACGAGAAGAATCGTAGGCGGGGAGCCTGTCAGCGACGATTGTACCGGAGCCAGCCGGTGGGGGGCAGCATCAGCCGGCGCTTCCCTACCGGCGCTCCGCTATCGGCGCCACGCTAGACCGATGCGTGCGGGCGAAACAGCTCGTCGTGTACGCGCAGCGCATAGCGGTCGGTCATGCCGGCCACGTAGTCGATCACCTGCATACGCACCGAGGACGCCTGGTGGGCGTAGCTGCCGGCCATCTGCTGCGGATGCTGGAGGAAGTGGTCGACCAGATCGCGCAGAATCTTGACCGCCTTCTCCGCCTGGAGCAGAGCTTCGGGCCGCAGATAGACGCGCTCGAACATGAAGTCGCGGAAAAGGTTCATGGCCTCCAGGATCTCGGGTTCCATGGCCAACTCACCACGCCGCAGCGACTCGTCGATGACCGCGTGGATCATGCGCGAGATCCACGGGCTTCCCGGCTCGCCGAAGGTGGTGATCGCATCGAGTGGGATATCTGATGTGGATAACACGCCCGCTCGTATCGCATCAAACATATCATGAACAAGGTAGGCGATGCGATCGGCAAAGCGACAGATCATGCCTTCGGCGGTCGCCGGCCCAGGCGCCACCTTCCAGGTATGGGCCCGGATGCCGTCGAGAACCTCCCAGGTGAGGTTGATCGGCTCCAGCAGCTCGAACACGCGCACGCTGTGCTCGGCGTGGAGCCACTCGCCCTCGAAGTAGGGACCGAGCGCCACTTCACCGGTATGCCCAAAGGGTGGATGGCCAACCTCATGCCCGAGACACACCGCCTCGGTGAGCGCTTCGTTGAGCCCCAGCGCCACGGCCAGGGAGCGGCCGATCTGGGTCACCTGCAAGGTGTGGGTGAGCCGCGTGACCACGTGGTCGCCCTCGGGGTTGATGAAAACCTGGGTCTTGTGCTTCAGCCGGCGGAAGGCTTTCGAATGGTAGATCCGGTCGCGATCGCGCTCGTAGACGGTGCGGATCGGATCGGGTGCCTCGGGCCGCTTGCGGCCGCGGCTGTTGGCAGCCTTCGCAGCCGCGGGTGCCAGGTGCTGCTGCTCGAAGCGCTCGCGGTCTTCACGGGTCCGACGCAGGAAGCGGCTCACGGGTCAACCTCTGGCGCAGCGCGCCGGACGAGCTATCGACGGCCAGCACCACCAATACGGTGGCCAGCACCACGGCACCGGTTTGGGCGAAATGTCGGTAGCGAAGCGTGTTGAACATCAGACCGCCGATGCCTCCTGCGCCGACCACGCCGAGCACGGCCGAAGCGCGCAGATTGATCTCGAAGCGAAACAACCACAGCGCCACCACCTCGGAAAACACCTGCGGCAGGACGCCGAAGCGTAGCACCGACGTTGCGTCGCCGCCGGCAGCACGGATCGCTTCCACCGGCCGTAGGTCCGCCGACTCGATGATCTCAGCCGTCAGCTTGCCGAGCATGCCGACCGAGTGCAGCCCGACAGCGAGGGTGCCGGCAAACGGACCGAGCCCGACCATGGGCACGAAGTAGATGGCGAGCAGGATCTCGGGGAAGGCGCGGATGGCGGCGAGCAGGGACTTGACCGGGAAGCCCAGGCGCGGAAAGAGGTTGCGCGCACCGAGCAGGCCCAGCGGCAGGCTGAGCAGGGCACCGATCAAGGTCCCGACCCAGGCGATGGCGAGTGAATCGAGAAGCGCCGGCAGCACCTGCTGGCGTCCATAGCCGAGATCCGGGGGCAGGAACTGGCGCAGCAGCCCGGCCAGTTGCGCCGGCGCACCCCGCAGCCGTGCCACCGGCACCTCGATCTCCCACGCTGCCACGAGCAGCAACCCCGCCGCCACCAGGGTGGCCACGGTGCCCAGATCGAGCCGCGACGGCCGGCGGGGCCTCGAGTGCCTCGAGGCATCGCCGCTCACACCAGCCGCCTGCGGGTGAGCGCTGAAATCTGCTCGATGACCAGCACCACCAGGAAGCTGACCAGGATGATCAACACCACGCGGTCGTACTCGAACAACGACAGTTGGGTCCGCAAGACCATGCCGATGCCCCCCGCACCGACCAGCCCGAGCACGGTCGAGGCGCGGACATTGATCTCCAAGGAGTACAAGGCATAGGAGGCAAAGTGCGGCGCCACCTGCGGCCAAACCGCGAAACGCACGCATTCCAGCCAGCCGCCGCCACTCGCCCGCACGGCCTCCAAGACCCGCGGGTCGATCGCCTCCGCGGACTCCGACAGCAACTTCGAGACCACCGCGGCGGTGAAAACCGAAAGCGCCATCACGCCGGCGAAGGGTCCGAAGCCCACCGCGCTTGCGAACAGCATGGCCCAGAACAAGTCGGGCATCGTGCGCAGCAGGTTCATTGCCGCCCGCGCCGTGCGATACACCCAGGCTGCGGGCGCCACCGGCCGCGCCGCGAACAAGGACAGCGGAACCGCCACCAGGCTGCCGGCGGCGGTGGCGAGCAGGGCGATCGCGAGCGTTTCGACCAGCGGTGCGCGCAGGCGCGGCCAAAAGCTCCATTCGGGCGGAAAGGAATCGTCGAGCAGCCGGGTCAGCTTGTCGAGGTTGCCGAGCAGCTCGCGCAAGGAGAAGCCGACCCGCGCGCCAGCCCAAGCGGTCAGCGCGATCAGCCCAGCGAGCGCACCGGTGCTCACCCATCGCTGCCGCAAGCGGCGTGGTGGCAGCGGCCGGTGCGCCCCGCGCGACGGCGACGACCCGTTGCTCATCGCTCGCCCCGCGCTTCCTGCCGGTCGTCGCTGGGTGCCGAACGGCCGTAGATCCGGTCGAAGTCCGCAGCGCGAACGCCCGCGCCGGGGCCGTCGAACACCCGCTTGCCAGCCCGCAAGCCGACGATCCGCTCGCCATACGCGGTCGCCAGGTCGAGGTCGTGCAAGTTGACCAGGGTGGTGATACCGAGCTCGCGGTTGATCCGCGTGAGATCGTCCATCACCTGCTTGGAGGTGACCGGATCGAGCGACGCCACCGGCTCGTCGGCCAGGATCACACTCGGCTGCTGCGCCAAAGCGCGGGCGATCCCCACGCGCTGCTGCTGACCACCGGAGAGCTGCGACGCGCGATCATAGGCGCGCGCGAGCAGCCCCACGCGCTCCAGGGCATCGAAGGCAAGGTCGACATCGTGCTTCGGCCAAGCGCCGATCACGCTGCGCCAGGCGGCGACGCGGGCCAGTCGCCCGACCAACACATTGTCGAGCACCCGGAGCTGGCGCACCAGGCGAAAGTCTTGGAAAATCATCCCGACCTCGGCGCGCAACAAGCGCAGCGCCCGCCCCCGCGCCTGGCGCACGCTGCGGCCAGCGACCCGCAGGTCGCCACTGGTCAAGGGCACCAGGCCGTTGACCGCGCGCAACAAGGTCGATTTCCCGGCCCCTGACAACCCGACCACCACCACCATCTCGCCCGCCGCGATCTCGAGATCGAGACCGTCGAGCGCGCACGCGCCGTTGGCATAAACGACACGGGCCCCGTTGAAATCAATCATCGCCCGGGCGCTCATCGCTCCCCGGCGTCGATTTTCTCTCGCATTTCACGAAAGGCCCGTTCGACCGGCTCGTGCAGCGCTGGCTCGAAAGGAACAAAACCATCGATCTCGTAAATGCGGTATAGCGTCCGTTCGGCGAGCGGACGATCGGCCTCACTCTCGATCAGCTTGATAAAAGCACGTGTAATATCTTGTTTGAGGTCCGCCGGCAGGTCACCACGCACAGTGACGCCATCGTTCGGAATCGGCGCCGATTCGTTCCACACGATCACCTTCTGCCCGACATCGGGGAAGCTCTTCTCGACCCAGGTCCGCGCATCGTCGAAGCTGACGCCGATCTCGACGTCGCCGTTTAAGACCGCGATCACCGCGGCGTCGTGGCTGCCGACGAAAACGCTCTCGATATCGGTCTCTGGATTGATGCCAGCGTCGAGCAGTTGCAGTGCCGGGAACAGGTGGCCGGAGGTCGAGGTCGGGTCGGTGAAGGCCACCAGCTTGCCGCGCACCTGCTCGATCGCGCCATGGCAAAAGAGGAAGCCGTCGGGCCCTTGGGGTTTGGGTGGTGCGTCGCACAGCGTGGGGTCGGCGGTCATCCATTGGGTCTTGTAGGTGGCTTCGCCCTGGCGCTTGGCGATCAGGATGGTCTCGATGCCATAGCGCTGCTTGCCGAGGATGGAGGCAAAGGGGGGCAACATGCCGATGTCTGCCCGACCACTACCCATGGCTTCGATCAGGGCGGTGTAATCCTGGGGAACGAAGCTTTCGACCGGCATCCCCAGCTCTCCACGGAGAAACTCGGCCAACGGTGTGGCGTCATCGACCATCTGCTGTGCCTCGGTCGCAGGCACCAGTCCCAGCACCAGCTTGCTCGGACGCGCCCGAGCGCCCGGCGTGCTGGCGAACCCGGCCGCGCCGGATGCGGATTCGCCGCTACCGTCATCGACGCAGCCCAGGACAAGGAGAAAGAGCGTCAAGATCGCCAGCCCGGTGCTGCGAGGAACGACTCGTGTCATGGTCCCTCGCCAGGGGTGGGCCGGCGAACAAAGGTCAGGAAATCCGACCAGCTACGGATATCCACCAGACCAGCATCGGCTTGATTCCACGGCCGGACATAGCGACACACCACTGCTTGCGGACGCGCGCGACGGATCGCCGCGAGATTGTGGTCGGCATCGTCGAGGTAGATGTCGCAAGGGATCGAAGCCTTCTCGGCGATCAGATGCACCTCGCGCGTCGGCACCCGATGCTCCGCCAGCCAGGCGAGGGTATCGTGCACCGCCCAATCGGGCTTGTGGCTGAGGATGACCACCCGATGACCCGCGCGGTCGAGTTCACGCAAGGCATCGAGTGCCCCGGGGTAAGGCGGCAGGTCTCGAAAAATGCTCGGACGCGTGCCCAAACACGCGCCGCCGGAACCATCGTCGCCGGCACCATTGCCGATTCCTGACGCCCAGCGCCAGAAGGCGCGCGCGTCGGGGAAGTGGGTGTGGGTATGGAGGTCGCCCCAGGCCGCCACCAGCCCCGGCTCGAGGCGGGCGCAAAACTGCGCGTTGTAGCGACGCATCCAGCCGCGATTGAAATCAGCGACCACGCCGTCGAGGTCGATGCCGAGGCGCAGCGATCGTCTCTCGGGGGTCACGGCGCGGGTCGTCTGCATGTCCGGTCGGCGGGACGGGGCGAAGGCCCGATCCATGGCGCGAGGAGCCTATCAGGCACCAGCCAGCGATCCGGCACCTGCCAGCCATGCGCCCGACTCAACGATTCCCCCATGAGCTGCCAGGCGCTAATGCCGGTATGGGTCGCTCCCCCTCGATGATGCGGGTGATGGCGTAGCGTTCGCGGGCGTAGTTGGCGAAGGGAACCAACGCCTGATCGAAACGCACCGCTCCCTACGGCTGCCAGCCGGGAAGATCGCTCATGACGAAGCCCAGGGTCGGTGTGCGGTGCAACGCACCATGGGTCCACTTGAGATGACCGACCGACATTCGTGACGCCATGCTGGTCAGCTTCGCGCCATACATGGCCCGCGTCTCGAGCGAGCAGATCACCGACGCCGGGTTCTCGACCAGCTCGAAGCCGCGGGCGATGCGGTAAAGAGCATCCGGGTAGATGTGCTCGAGGGTGCGCGCATACCACCAGGCATCTTCATGCCAGCCATCATCGTCTCGGTCGTCGAGCAACGCCCCGAGCGCCAGCGGATCCCCGTCCTGGTGCCGGTAGCGCCAGAGGGTGCGTCCATTGGGCAAGCGTTGGCGCTCGACCACCGCCTCGCCATTGTGGCCCAGCACCTGCCAAGCATCATCGCCATGCGCAGCCACACAGAGGTCGACACCGTCGACGGTGGCGATGGCCGCTGCCGCCGCCCAGGCGGAATCGGGGGCTGTGTAAGCGATCAAGCTCGACAGCAGGCCAAAGGGTACCAACACGATGTCGCGTGCGCTGTGGAGGTGCCCGGTCCTGCGAAAATCGGCCTTGTGCAGCGCTCGGTGCACACCGCGACGGACGTTGAGCAACGGCGCGCCGCCGGCCTGCCCGTGGTCGGAAAAAAGCACGGTATAGAACGGCCGATTCGGATGCTCCTGGTGCATCGCGTTCAAACGCCCAGCCAGCCGGCGCAAGATGGCGTCGAGCGCGCTCGGGCTCTTGAGGTGGCCGGCCAGGTCGGTCGCGTCGTTGTAGGCGAGAAAGATCGGCTGATCGCTGGCCAGAAACGCGGCCAGCGCATCGTCCATCTCACCCGCGCTGGCCCGCACCGGTGCCATGCCGCTGGCCAGCTTGTGCGCCGTGCCGGTCTTCCAATCCCAAGCCTCGCGCCAAGGAAATCGGAGCCGGTTGTAGGAAAGGAGCCCGCCACCGCGGATGCGGTTGCGGGCGCGATCGAAGAAACGCGCCTCGTAGCCGGTGGAGCGGTCCAGGCCGAAGGGCTCGAGAATGCCGCTCATCGCCAGGCTGGTGGCCGACGGGAAGGTGCTGATCATGGGCACGGGAGCGTGAAAGCCCGCGAAAACCCCTTCCGCGGATAGCTTGGCGACGACGTCATACGGCACGGCATCGAGCGCCATCACCAACAACCGAGGCGGCGTGCCCGCAGGCGGTGTGCCCGCGTGCGGCGGACGCTGGCTGCTGCAGGCCAGGGTCTGAAGCGCCCAAAAAAGCACCCAGACCAGGCCGCACCACGGTGCAGGCCGGCGCGCAGTCCAGCACCCGGTCCGGCGCGCAGCGTCGCCGCGCGTCATCCTGCTGCCTCCCGCATCGCGATCGCCTCGGTGAGCGCAGCCAGCCGCACAGCGGCCCGGCGCAAGCGTCCGGCGAGTGCGACCAGCGCCGGGATCGCCTGCGGATGGCCGAGGGCCCAGCCGGCTACCGCCCATTCGCGCACACCGCCGCGTGCATCGCGGAAGCGGTTGAAGTCCACGGGCAAGGTCTCGTCCGCGGTATCGCTCACCGCCCGCAAGGCCGCGTAGGGCACACCGTGCGCCGTGGCCGCGCGCGCGAATGCCGCTGTCTCAAGATCCACAGTCGCCACCGGCGGCCGGCCCAGTCGCGCCCAAAGTCCGCGCTTGTCCTCGCGCGAGACGATGATCCGCGAGGCCGAGTAGAGCAGGCCCGGCCAGCTCGCGGGGCCACTGGCTGGTGAGCCCGCGGACGAGCTGGCCGCGCGGCCGAGGTTGGCCCAGGCGAAATCCGGTGCCGGCGCCTCACCCGTGTCGTCGGCCACGCGCTCGGCCACCACCACCGAGCCGGCAGCGAGCGCCGGAGAAAGCCCACCGGCAACCCCTACCACCAGCAGGCGAGCGACCGGCAATGCATCGAGCAAGGCTGCCAGGCCCTCGTCCGCGGCGCGCGCGCCGTCGCCGGTCCAGGCCACGACCAGCGGCAGCCTGTCCAGCGTCCCATGGACGAAGCGGCAGGTACCAGCCCTCCCGCGGCGCCGGCTGGCAGGCGCCAGACGCGCCGTGAGCGGTGCCACCTCGCCACGCAGCGCCGCCACCACCGCCAACAACGGCCCGGCCTCGCTCATCGCCGCACATACCCATGGTCGCGAAACCATGCCACCGCGCGCTCGAGCGCCTGGCGTACGGGTGTTTGCGGCAGGCCGAGCTCGCGCACCGCCTTGGTGGGATCGAAAAACATCGTGTATCGTGACAAGCGGGCGGCTTCGAGCGACACCCGCGGCCGGCGCCCGGGCACCAGGCGCGCGAGCGCGGTATCGCACGCGGCGAACGCGATCGGTACCCAATGCGGCAAACGATGCCGCGGCGCCGGCAGACCCGTGATCTCGCCGAGCAGCTCGAAGATCGCGCGCAGGCTGAGGTTCTGGTGGCCGAGAATGTAGCGCTCGCCCGTGCGTCCCTTTTCGGCTGCCAGCACATGACCGATGGCGACATCGCGCACATCGATCAGGTTCAGCCCGGTATCGACGTAGGCCGGCACCCGCCGATTGAGGAAATCAACGATCAAGCGTCCGGTATCCGTGGGCTTGATGTCACGTTCCCCCACCGGTGTCGATGGGTTGACGATCACCACCGGCAGGCCGCGGGCCGCCCAGGCCTCGGCCTTGCGCTCAGCGAGAAACTTCGACCGCTTGTAGTGACCGAGCATATTCCCGAGCGTGACCGGCGTCTGCTCATCCGCCGGCGTGCCATCCTGCTTCAGGCCCAGCGCGCCGACCGTCGAGGTGTAGACGACGCGCGCGACACCGGCCTCGGCTGCAGCCCCGAGCATGTTCTCTGTGCCGTCGATGTTCGACGCGTAAAGCTCCGAGGGATCGCGGGCGAACAGGCGATAGTCGGCCGCGCAATGAAACAGCGTGTCACAGCCGGCGATGGCGCGCGCCAGGCTGGCGCGATCGCGCAGATCGCCGACAGCGACCTCGACGTCGAGCCCTTCGAGGTTGTCGCGCCGGCTCGCAGGCCGCGACAAGCAGCGCACGCGCGCCCCATGAAGGGCGAGCGCGCGGGCGAGCGCACTGCCGACAAAGCCGGTCGCGCCGGTGACGAGAGCCTGCATCGGAGCCGGACGGCTAGCGAAGGTCGACCGAGACGCTCATCGCGTGGAATCTCAAGAGAGGTTCCACGCGATCATGCGCACCATGTCGCGAGGCTTCTTCGCCAGATCGCGCACCACCGAGGCTTCGAAGCCGGAGTGCATGCTGCAATTCTGACACATCACATCCTGGCGCGACTCCCAGTACTCCCAGTCGGTCTGATTCCAGAACTCGTCCCAGGCCTCGTGGTGCTTCTTGCCGATCAGGTAGCACGGGCCCTTCCAGCCGAGAGGCGTATAGGTCACGGTACTCCAGGGCGAGCAATCATACGAGCGCAGCCCGGCCGCGAATTCGAGGAACATCGGGGTCGAGGTGAGGCGAAAGCGCTTGGCAAAACCAAGCACCTTCTTGAACTTGGTCTCGGTGTCCGCTCGGGTCAAGAAGATGTCTCGGTCGACCGACTCGTACTGGTACCCCGGCGACAGAAGCTGACCGTCGATGCCCAATCCCTTGAGCAGCTCACAGAGCTGCTCGACCTCGTCGATGTCGGTCTCCTTGAACACGGTGGTGTTGACCATCACGTGGTAGCCGAGACGCTTGGACTCGCGGATCATCTCGATCGCCTTATCGAACACACCGTCTTTCGCGCACACATAGTCATGTGTTTTCTGTAGACCATCAAGATGAACATTGATGCTCAGGCGCTTATGCGGAGCGATCTTGCCGAAGAGCTTCTTGTCGAGAAGCAGCGCGTTGGTACAGAGGTAGATATGGCGCTTGCGCGCGATGATGCCCGCGATCAGCTCCGGCAGCTCTGGGTAGACCGTCGGCTCACCACCGCAGATCGAGACCCCGGGCGCGCCGCTATCGTCCACTGCCTGCAGGCACTTCTCGACCGGCAGCCGATCCTTGAGCTTGCCGGTGTGACGCTCGGTCGAACAACCGAGGCAGGCCAGGTTGCAGGTGTAAAGAGGCTCGAGCATCAGCACGTACGGATAGCGTTTGTTCCCCTGGAAGGCATTGCGTATCTGATGCTTGATCATGTCTGTCGTAACGTGCAAAGGCATGCGCATGGCGTAGCCTCCAAAAAGCTCAACCGGCGTGGCCGGTGAGCGGAAAGGGTGTGGTGAGCTGCTTCATCCTGGTCTCCATCCCCATCTCCAAGCGCCTGCTACGCGGCGCGCTCACGCCGTCGGAGCGGATCGCCTTCCATGCGGGCCGCCCGTCGCTCGATCGCGGCGAGCGCACCGAGAGGGAAGTAGGTGGCGTAGAGATGGTAACGGAGATAGAAGACGCGCGGGAAGCCCGTACCGGTCCAATGTTCGTCGTACCAGGTGCCGTCGGCCTGCTGCTGGGCGCGCAGAAACGCCACACCGCGGGCCATCGGTGACGCCGCCGGATGCTCGCCAGCGGCCAGCAGTCCCAGCAAGGCCCAAGCGGTCTGTGCCGCGGTCGAAGGTCCCTGTCCTTTGGTCGCCGGGTCATCATAGGAGGCAGGGAGTTCGCCCCAGCCACCATCTTCGTTCTGCACCGCGCGCAACCAGCATGCGCCGCGCGCGATCCGCTCCCGATCCTGGTCGCAGCCCGCCGCCGACAGCGCCGCGAGCGCCAGCCAGGTGCCGTAGAGGTAGTTGCAGCCCCAGCGTCCGTACCAGCTTCCATCGACCTCTTGCTGCTTGCGCAAAAAACCCAGCGCCCGTTGAATCTCGACCGCGGCCGGGCTCACGCCCACGTGGATCATCACCTCGACCAGCCGCGCTGTAATGTCCGAGGTGCTCGGATCGATCATTGCGTTGTGGTCGGCAAATGGCACATAGGTCAAGATCTGGCGGTCGCAGCCGCGATCGAATGCCGCCCATCCGCCGTCTCGGTTCTGCATGCCACGCAGCCACGCCAGCGCCCGCGCGGTCGCCTGCTCGAGCCGCTGGGATTCCGGCGGAGATGGAAAGCGCACCCGGGACAACGCCTTCAAGACCTCGCCTGTATCGTCGCAGTCAGGATAAAAGATGTTTCGATACTCGAAGAACCACCCTCCGACCGGGATATCGGGACAGATCTTCTGCGCATCGCCCGGCCGGTCGACCTCGCGCGCCAGCAACCAGCGGGCGGCCGCCAGCAGCGCTGGGTCGTCCGCCGGTGTACCCGCCTCGGCGAGGGCATCTACCGCCAGCGCCGTGTCCCATACCGGCGAGCAGCAGGGTTGCACCCGCAGCGTCTCGCCTTCTTCGATCTCCAGCTTCTCGAGCTCGAGGAACTGGCCCTGCATCACCGGATGGTCGAGCTCGTAGCCCAACGAGCGCAAAGCGATCAGGGTGTTGACGATCGGCGGAAAGATCGCACCCACGCCGTCGGAGTCGACCAGGCGCTCGAGCACCCAACGTTCGGCCCGCACCAGCGACAGCCGCCGCAGAGGCACCAGCCGAAGCCGCTTACCCACATGCTGAAGCCGGTTGACGACCCGGAAGAAGAGGCCCCAGAACCGCTTCTTGAACGAGCCTGGTGGTGGCGGCGGCAGCGGCGCTGGGTCGCCGATGTCGTCGAGATGGGCCGCCTCAGGCAGCACGCAGCGCGGCTTCCGGGCCCAGATGATGGACAGCGGCACAACGATCGCGCGCGACCACGACGACATGGCGTAAATATTGAAGTAAAACCAGGTCGGCAGCAAGATCATCTCGGGCGGAACCGCCGGGCATTGCCGCCAGTCGTACAGACCGAAGATCGAGAGGTAGATCTTGGTGAAGGAGTTGCAGGCTTCGAGCCCGCCGAGGCGCCGGATGGTTTCGCGCGCGCGCACCATGTGCGGCGCATCGGGATCGTCACCCGCGAGCTTGAGCACCAGGTACGCCTTGACCGAAACGCTCACCTCCGGCGCCCCCCCCGGGAAATTGGCCCAGCCGCCCGCAGCGAGCTGGGCCGTGCGCACGGTGGCGGCCAGACGCGCGATCTTGCGTGGCTCGGCGCGATCGAGGAAGTAAAGCGCCAGCGCGTACTCCGACTCCAGGATGGTGTCGCCCTCGAGCTCGGCACACCACTGCCCATCGGCCTGCTGCAGGTCGAGCAGACCACCCTTGGCGGCTGCGATCATCGAGCGCAGGTCCGTGGCATCGACTGGCTTCGCCGCCGGTTCGGCCTGTTCTGCGCTTTTCTCCGGCAAGGGCATTTGCCTTTGCGGTCGCATCGATTAGAGTTCCTTGTCGACGGATGACATCGGATTCGGAAGAAGATTTGGCTGGGCGGCGCGCCGCCTATGGCTCCGGTTCGAGCGCCTGGCAGCGCGCGGAGTCGGTTCTCAAACGCATGAACCCACCGAAGCAGGTACGATCCCATCCATGTTCGGGTTCACCCGCAGCGCCTGCTTGCCGCCGCCGGGGACCTGCTCTCGAAGCGGCTGGCGGATTGTACCAGCAAGCCGCGCCGCAGCGCGCCATGGCCTGCGTGCTGATCAGCGCGATGCTGCTCTCGAGCGGCTGCCTGCGTCATGCGCGCACGCCGCTCGCCAGCGATCTCCGGCCGCCCGCCTCTGCCCGCATGCGCTTTGCGGCCTGGCGCGGGAGCGAGCTGCCCGAAGCAGCACCGCAGATCGAGGCGCTGCGCGCCAAGACCAGCCGCCACCTGCGCTTTGCCATACGCATGCCCGCGGTTACCGACAACAACCAGGCCGGCCGGCTGGTGACCGCCACCTACTTCGCCACCACCGCACGCAGCCCGCGGCCGCTGGTGGTGGTGCTGCCGATCTGGGGAAGCTCGACCTTTCCGCCCCGCAAGATCGTCGGCCGGCTGATCCGCGAGCGTACCGGCCACCGGGTCAACGTGCTGTGGGTCCACGGCGACCAACGGCTGATCAACTGGCCGGCGGCAGCGGCGGTCGACAGCGAGCAGTCGCTCGCCGCGGTGGTCGACCACTGGGTGGCGGCGATCGCAGGCACTGTCGTCGATGTCCGGCGCCTGATCGCCTGGGCCCATACTCGTCCCGAGGTAGCCCACAATCAGGTCGCTGTGGTCGGCTTCTCGATCGGCGCCATCGTCGGCGCCCTGGTCGCCGGCACCGAACCGCGGGTGGCCGGCGGTGTGTTGGTGGCTGGCGGTACCAACCTGCACCAGATCCTGGCATCGTGCCGCGGCAACACGCTGCGCTTCAGAACGCTGGTTGAGGAGCGCCTCGGCTGGTCGGCTGCAAAACTCGAACGCTGGCTCGAGCCACGCCTCGGGCCGATCAATCCTGCCCACTATGGCGACAACATCGACCCTCGAGCGATGCTGATCATCGACGCCCAGCGCGACAAGTGCATCCCCCAAAGCGCGCGAGACGATCTGTGGCTGGCCATGGGTCGTCCCGAGCGGCTGTCCCTCGCCTACGGGCACCGCATGTCCTTTTTGTCGATGACCTTCCTCGGCTTGCACTTCACCAACCGCGAGATCGTCGACTTTCTGGATCGCACGCTGCTGGCGGCGGACGACCCCGGCCGGGTCACGCCCGCACGCCGCGAGCGCATACAGGCCGTGGTCGGTGGCCCCGGACGCCGGCCCTAGCAGCCGCACCTGAGTGTCCATGCGCCTGGCGATCCAGTGCCCCTACCAGCAGCGCGCGCTGGACGAGGTCACATCCCTCGGCCTGTCGTGGATCCAGCTCCGCGTCGGCCCGGGATTCCCGATCAGCACCGAAGATCCCGGGCTCGATGCCGCGCGCCGGGCAGCCGAGGATCTGGCGCGCCGGGGCATCAGGGTGGCGGCGCTCGGCTGCTACCGCAATCTGCTCTCGGCAAGCCTGCCCGAGCAGCGAAAGGAGCGTGCCCGGCTCGGCCTTGTGCTGCGCATGGCGCGGCGTTTCGGCAGTGACCTGGTGGGGGTGTTCGCCGGCCGTGATCCACAGCGCTCGGTGGCCGACAACCTGCGCCTGTTCACGCGAGTCTGGGGCCCGCTCGCAGCCGAGGCCGAGGAGCTCGGCGTACGGCTGGCGTTCGAGAACTGCACCATGCTGCGCGGTGACCCGCCGCGCAGCATCAACCTTGCCACCACTCCGTATATCTTCGAGCAGATGTTCGCGCGCCTGCCATCACCGGCACTCGGGCTCGAACTCGATCCCAGCCACCTCGCCAAGCAATGGATCGATCCGTGCGCGGTCGTGCGCCGTTTCGCGGGCCGCATTGTGCATGTGCATGCAAAGGACCACGAGACTCTCGCCATGCCCCTGGCCGAGCATGGCCGCTTCGACCCTCGCACCTCGCGCGACCGCCTGCCTGGCCGTGGGGAGATCGATTTCCCCGCCTTCTTGGGAGCTCTCAAAGAGGCGAACTATGCCGGCACAGTGACACTGGAACCCGAGCACGGCTGCGACCTGCCGCCCGGCATCAGCCCCAGCGCCCGCCAGGCCGCGCTCACGGCCGCAATCGCCCATCTCCACGGCGCCCGAGCGGCGAGCTCGTCGCCTTGAGCACCCTTCCACGCCGTTCACGATCGGCATCGCGCCGGCAAGCCGTCATTTCGGTCAAGTACGGGGTGGTCTTGGCGTGCTACCGCTCGCGGCCGCGGCATCCTGACCATCTCTGTAGGGTCTTGCGCAGCGGTGCGGACGGGGAGATTTATCTGCATAAGACTTGTATCTGATGCGTGTCCAGGCGGATGCCTTGTCGACTTTGTATCATACAATCGAGCGCACATCCTACTGAGCGCAGCGCGAGCCGCCGGCCCTCGGACCTCCGAGCGTCGGCGGCTGTTGTCGAGCCCGGATGAGCGCGCTGCCGTTGGAGACACGGTGGTGCATG
>Ga0114931_10002171_pt1 | contig 24987 bp, 23 predicted proteins | sample 2SBtaG_FD_89579 | JGI IMG/M metagenome (GOLD analysis project Ga0114931, IMG submission 89579) | Deep subsurface microbial communities from Kolumbo volcano to uncover new lineages of life (NeLLi) - 2SBTROV14_V59a metaG | ecosystem: Environmental > Aquatic > Marine > Volcanic | place: Kolumbo... | reverse complement strand
TCAAGACTATCTTTTACCTTCTAAAACAAAATTACTTGACAACTATCCAAATCCGTTTAATCCAAGTACAACAATAAAATATCAAATAAAAGAACCTAGTTTTGTTTCACTTAAAGTATATGACATACTTGGTAAAGAAGTTGCAACATTAGTGCAAGAAAATGAAAGTGCCGGATTTTACAATGTTAACTTTGATGCAAGTAAATTATCAAGCGGACTATATATTTATAGGTTGAGTGTTAATAATTTTGTTGAAAATAAGAAAATGTTGTTAACAAAGTAAAAAATTAAAAGAATAAGCTATGCTTTCCCCGTGTAATTCTTTTTTATTATACGGGGTTGCTCTTTATTTATATGGCGTAAGTATAATCCGCTTTTCCACCCGTTATGTAAAAAGTCAAGGGTAATATTTGTGTGATAGTTTTATATCATAAAAAAGTTCAATAAATAATTATCATTACCTGAAAGCGGCACGCACCGCCAAAAGACTATCGGGCAGGCTTGGTAATTTTATCAAATCGTTGTTATAAAAAATTGCTGTTTCGGGCTGCAAGTTAATTGCAACATAGTTATAAGCTAAGCGAATATTTTAGAATTTGACAAGAAATAATATATTTTAAGTACTAAATATTTTTGTATAAATATAAAATAATAGTTAATTTATTTTATAATATTATGAAACTATACTTTTTCCAAAAACATTATCAGAAGTACAACAAAATTTTATCTGTTAATGAGTTTCAGATTTGTATAATCTCTAATTTTTTTTGCTCATTTCCAGACCTGTCCGCTGTTCTTTTAGCGGATGAAATTCCTTAAAGTTATGTGCATATTAAGCGATTGGTATAAAAGAACGAGAGTAATTTAATGAAGATATTACCCCAATACTCCCCAAAAGTAGGTTTTCCTCCAGGGGAAGTCGTTTTTGTTGGTGAACAGAAAGTAGAAGAACCCAAAATACATGTTATTCAATACAATGAAAAAGATGTTGTTGAAGCCGACCTTCAAACCATATCAGAAGTTTTCAAACTCATAACTAAATCAAGTGTAACATGGATAGATATTGCAGGCCTGCACCAGGTTAGCTTGATTGAAGATATTGGTAAAACGTTTAAAATACACCCTCTTGTTCTGGAAGACATCGTCCATACATCTCAAAGACCAAAGATGGAAGAATTTGATGATTATATTTTCCTGGTTCTCAGAATGTTTTATTACCAGGATAAAAATATTGTCGAGGAGCAAGTCAGTTTGATCATGGGTGAAGATTATGTTGTCACTTTTCAGGAAAAACCCGGAGATATATTTGATCCAATACGTGAACGAATTCGTAGCGGAAAGTTTCGCATAACAAAACAAAGATCCGATTATTTAGCCTATAGCTTAATTGATGCGATTGTTGACAACTATTTTGTAATTCTTGAAAATTCAGGGGAAAGGGTAGAATTTATTGAAGATGAATTATTGCTGAATCCGTCGTCTGACATTTTAGGTGAGATACATTTCCTTAAAAGAGAAATGATATCTCTTAGACGATCCGTTTGGCCTTTGCGCGAGTTGATAAATAAATTGGAGAGGTCAGAATTGGCTTGGATAAAAAAGTCGACCAAGATTTTCATTCGTGATGTTTACGACCATACTATTCAGGTTATTGATGCCATTGAAAATTATAGGGATATTCTATCCGGTATGTTGGATACTTATTTATCCAGCCTCAGCAATCGCATGAATGAAGTTATGAAAACATTAACAATGATAGCAACTATTTTTATCCCTTTGACATTTATTGCCGGCCTTTATGGAATGAATTTTGAATATATGCCGGAGCTAAAGTGGCATTGGGGATATCTTGGCGTCTGGCTGATCATGCTTGTAATCACCGTCTCAATGCTGTTCTATTTTAGAAAGAAAAAATGGCTATAAAGAAGGGAAGTAACACTAAATTTAATCTCTTAACCGGTAATTGGAATGTTTACAATATTGACCTCGACCAAATCTATTATGTAAAGCTCGGTGAAGTCAGTCTCTGGATTAGAAGAGATAGGAACGAAATTTACATTGTCACATCCATTGACAAGAATATTGCCGATCAAAAGATAAATAGTATTCCAGAAGATCTGCAATGGGCTCGCTTCTTTATCAAAGAAGAGTCAGTATCCTTAGAATTGTCACCAGCCACACCAGACCGGACACTTGTAATAAAGCCCGAAGCATCATTTTATCTAACCAATGGATCTAAGAGAACGATTCATGTGAGAATTCCTGTATGGATTCGTATAAGCCTGGCTGCAAAAACTAAGACTAAGTTGAGTCAGTCATTCTGTCTAATACCTGATTTGGTGATTTAATAGATGAAGAACTTTGCTACGCGTTAACATCCAGTGCCCGCTCGAAGATTGAAACGGGCCCGTCAAGGACTTACATGGCAATTTTCTCATTGACCGTTCTAAACGGCTCTGATGAGAATTTGTTGGTCGAGAAGTTTGTTGTTCGAGCCGAGAATTCCACTCTGTTTATCCACAATAACCAGCTATATAGTCGTTCCTGAAAAAGGCAAAAAAGATAGGAAACCGGATTAAAAACGAAAGAATAAAGCAATCTCTCAATCGATTTAATTGTAAGAGTTAAATAATTTGTAATATTAATCTTGCAAAACAAGTCAAAAAAAAGAGCATAAAATAATAGGTAAATCCCCAAATCAGAAATAATCAGATTTGTTCAATCCATTACTGGAAGACTTCATTGATATGAAACATGAGCTAGTGTTGTTATTTAAAAACATAGATTGGAAGAAGCTGGAAGAAAAATTATCAGTTTTTTATTCTCACACGGGTAAGCCATCGATGCCGATCCGTTTAATGGTAAGTTGTTTATTACAAAAACGACTCTACCACAAATGAGGCGAGACAATCAACCCGAAGAAGTAATTTATGATAAGGAGGAAGCGGGAAATCTGAAATAGACGGAGTAAAAATCTCCACACCAAATCCGGCATTGAAAACAGATAGCCAATATGAGAAAACGAAGAAGCGGAAGAAGTTTAGACGAAGAGCAGCAATAGAACCGGTGAATGAACATTTGAAGAAAGAATATAGAATGGGACAAAACTATCTAAGTGGTGAGAAATCCCCCAGGATCAACGCATTATTAGCAGCATCCGGATGGAACTTGAAGAATTGATGGAAAAATTGAAGAACAAATTTTATTGGCTTTTTTCATATTTGAAAATTCTAAGAAATAAAATCATTTATGACTATCTTTATCTCGTATTTGATTGTTCATAAGGAACGACTATTTAGTATCTCAATCAATTAGTTTGGTTAGAATTGTTTTTTGTAAAAGTTAATTCCTATAATCAAATCATCCAACAATTCAACTACCCTTTGCTGTAATATTTCATTGCTTCCGGTATCCAACTTATTAAATCATTAATTCTTGTTTGGTTTGACGGATGTGTGCTGAAAAATTCCGGAACCGATTTTCCGCCTTTATTTGAAAAATCCTGCCAAAATTTTGTAGCTGCATGTGGATCATATCCTGCCATTGACATAAATATCAAACCCAAATGATCAGCTTCACTTTCGTGAGAACGGCTAAATGGCAGCATAACACCAAACTGGGTTCCAACACCATAAGCCGTTAACCAAAGCTTCTTTGAGGAAGCCGATTTATTTTTTAGTACTGCTGAAAGTGCTAATCCACCGGCTGATCTTGCCAATTGCTGACTTGCCCGTTCCTCACCATGATGTGCAATTGCGTGTGCTATTTCATGACCAAGCACAACAGCAAGCCCTTGTTCATTTTTAGTGTATTTTAAAATTCCCGTATAAACTACAACTTTTCCGCCCGGCACTGCCCAAGCATTTGCTTCATTACTTTTAACAAGATTAAATTTCCAATGATAATCCTTCAACTCGCTTTGCAAACCGTTTGCTCGCATAAATTTTTCAACCGCATGCTGAATTCTTCTCCCGACTCGCTTTACCATTGCAGTAGCCTTTTTATCTCTGCTGAGTGGATGAGATTTAATAAAATCTCTGTATTGAGAAGTGCTGAGACTTAACATTGTTGAAGATGGAATTAAGCTAAGTTGATTTCTCCCGGTAAGCGGAACTGTTTTGCACGATGAGATAAATAAAAGCGAAGAAAGTAAAAGATACTTAAAAGTTTGACCTATTCGTTTCATATTAATAAATCTCCGGTATAAAAGTTTGATCGGACATCGGAGGACGAACATAGCCCTTAGCATTTTGTCGCGGAGGCAGTTCAATCGGTTTGCTGTGTAAATCTTCATAATCTATTTTGCCCAGCAAATGATGAATTGTATTTAATCTCGCATGTTTTTTATTGTCGGCATTTACAACATACCAAGGCGATTGTTTTGTATCGGTATATTTGAACATTTCATCTTTGGCTTTTGAATATTCAACCCACTTTTTTCGTGCTTCCAAATCCATAGGACTCAATTTCCATCGCTTTGTCGGGTCGTTTATTCTCTGTTGAAATCTCTTTTCCTGTTCTTCATCACTAACCGAAAAATAATATTTTAAAAGAATAATTCCCGATCTTATTAACATTCTCTCAAATTCGGGACAAGTTCTAAAAAATTCCCGATATTCATCTTCGGTACAGAAACCCATTACGTGCTCTACTCCGGCTCTGTTGTACCAACTTCTATCGAACAAAACCATTTCGCCTGCAGCAGGAAGTTGAGTAACATACCGCTGAAAATACCACTGCGTTTTTTCCTTCTCGGTAGGTGTTCCGAGTGCAACCACTCTACAAACACGAGGATTTAATGTTTGAGTGATTCTTTTTATTACTCCGCCTTTGCCGGCAGCATCTCGTCCTTCAAATAATACTATAACTTTTAATCCTTTAAATTTAATCCATTCTTGAAGTTTTACTAATTCAATTTGAAGTTTTCTTAATTCTTTTTTGTAATGAAATTTTTTCTCTTTCTTTTTTGAATTTTTATCATTCTTCTTATTTGACAAATTATCCTCCCTAGACTTTACGAAATTCATATATTATTTATTCTATCTAATAATTTATACCTTCAAATTCAAGAAAATATTTAATTATTAAAAATTAGGATACATAAATAATATCAATACGAATGTCGGTTACAACAGCTAAAAAAAACAAAGAAATTTTTGCGAAATTGTTTTTTGTTTAATACCATTGTAATTTAAAGTTTAGCTATGCTGAAGATAATAATTCATAAATTGACTAAGAAAATTAATTTTTTTTATTATAATGTAGAGGAGGAACAATGGCAACAGACAAACTTATAATCGGTTCCATATTACCGGATTTTAACTTGATTGGAATAGACGACAAATTTCATTCGAGTAATGATTTTAACGGGAAAGATATTTTAGTTGTTGTTTTTGGTTGTAATCATTGTCCGTATGTTCAGGCAAATGAACAGAGGCTGATTGAAATTCAAAAAGATTATAAAAATGATGTTCAGATAATTGAAATTAATTCTAATGATGATGTTGGATATCCTGAAGATTCTTTTGAAAATATGAAAATAAGGGCAGCGGAACGGGGATTTAACTTTCCATATCTGCGTGATGAAACGCAGCAAACGGCAAAGGATTTCGGCGCAACACATACACCCGAAATTTTTGTTTTTAATAAAAATCGCGTACTTGTTTATCACGGAAAAATAGATGACAACTGGCAATATCCAGAACAAGTGAAAACAAAATATCTTAGAAATGCTATTGATGAAACTCTTTCGGGTAAGGAAGTTTCGATTCCGGAAACATATTCGATTGGATGTACAATTAAATGGAAGTAATTTTTCTGTTATCCGAAAGTATCCTGAAATTCGTATAATAATTGGAGCGGTTTATTTGTAATAGTAAAACAGTAAAGCGGATATAATTGAAGCACAATCTTTATTGTTTCAGGAATAAAATCAGCTGAAAAAATCTTTGTTTTCCCGGGCAGTTTGGTTTTTTGAAGAAGAATATGCTTATTATTTTCGAGCAATGAGAAATCATTAAATGCCGAAAAATTTCTTTTTAAAAGAGTCGGTTCTTTCTGAAGAATAAATAAATCATAGTTTTCATTTATATCATATTCATCAAATAAATCAATTATATTTGATTTAAATTTTAATAAATTATTTTTTAGAAAAAGTGAATCGCCTTTTGTGTTATTGAGGAAAACACCGATTTGTATTTCATCGGGAGCAAAATAAACGAAAAATTCACTGTCCATTTTAAACCTTCCGAAATGAATTAAAAAGTAAGTCCGGTATGGATTGCCTTTGGCAAAACGCATATCTTTGTTTATTCGCATCAAAGTTTTGTTGAATTTCGGTTCTGTTCGTATTTCAGGATTTAGTTGATTAAAAAACGGACCGAGTTCATTTACAAATGCTTTTGCCGGTTCAACAAGAAAGGTTTGATAACGAAATTTATTTTTATGAAACCAATCTACTGAATTATTCTCTTTTAAGTCTGAAAGAAACCGAAAAGTGTCTTCGTAAAATCCGGTAAATGAAGGTAGTTTTTTCAAAATTATTTTGTTTTTCTGATTATTTTCAAGATAATTATAGTATCAAGTTTTAATACATTATACCGAGACTAAGTATTATATACACGGAACCTAGATTTTTACGAATACGATTTCTTAAGCTTTCAACACCGCCATTAAATATATGAGCGTAGTAATACTTAAAACTTAATCCCATTAAATTTTTTTTACTAAGTCCGAAATTAGCACCAAAGCCAATATAACCACCGGCTGCCATCTTTAACTTTGCATCACCGAATGCACTGAAAAATTCTTTGCTTGTAGGTGTTGTGATTACAAAATCAGGTCCAACTCCAAATTCAACAAAAGGCCTTAAAACATCAGTAAGTTGATTGGCAAACAATCTGTATTTAATTCCAAAATTAACCGGAACAGTAAAAACACGATTTACTTTTCCACGGGTAATTACTTGCCCGGTAAAAGGATCAATAAATTGTAGCTCTTTATTGTCTTTAGATTCTGAAAAACTAAGATCAACAAATCCGGTTATATGCTGGTTAAACGATAATCTGTAAAAACCGCCAAGTCCAAATCCGCCGTCTCCGAAAAGTAAATCAACGCCAATTCTGTGAGGCGGAAATACTTCCGGTTTTGGGTCCGGTGCCATCTCCCCAATTCTTTGTGCAGATAAAATAATAGGAATGAATATTAATATGTAAAAAATAGTTTTCATAAAATTTCTTAATTATAAATTTCAATCTATATGATAAGTATTGAAAAAATAATATTACAAAAACAATTAAAATAATCAAGGTCAAAAATACTTTAAATATTTGGAATATTCCAAAGTGAATTAATAAATACTCAAATTCATTACATCGTTATATTTCAGCCAGTCGTCTAAATGCTTTTTCGGGTCGAAGATGGAAGCCTTACCGTTTTCGAGCCTGTTCCGATATATTCTGAGTCCATTTTGTTGGAATATTTTTTATCAGGAATTAAATGGAAAATCTTAGTTATAACGCATTGGTTATAATTCAAATATTAAGAACAATAACTATTTAACTTTTTCAATTCTTGTTATATCAATATAGTTTCCACAATGGGTGGTGTCCGGATGCCAATCGAGATTTACATAAATTGGGAAAGTAGCATTTTCTAAAGTAAAATTTGCATTTGGCGGTAGTGAATCAAAATCGTAAGTAGTAGAGTCAATTTTTATAACATAGCCACCACAGCAAGGGCAAAGTCTTGCATCAATGCCTGTAATTATCCCTTTATATTGGAATCCATTATCTGTGTGCCCATTATCCGGGAGAATGTCTGTATTATTATCTTGACAACCTATAAAAATGAAAATACTTATGATAAATACTGTAATAAGAAAGTTGTAAATCTTAAAATGATTCATTGGAAAATCCTTTGAATTAGTTTTAAAATTGAATTTGAAATACTAACCTCTATTTTCTGACTCATTTGTAAGCTGTTATTTGAACTTCTGGCCTTAGATTTATAATTACTTGAGAAGAACTACAGCCTGTTGTTTTCCTTGATATTGTGATCCCTTTTTCTTAAAGTAAAAATAATATGTAACTTTTGCAATTATCAGTTCAGTTAAAAACAGCTGCTTCCATCTGTTAAAAATACAAAAGTCATAACGCAGCAAGTTGCAATGGATAATTGATAATGACAAAAAGATTATCTCCAAAGGTAGCTCACTCACAGAGTTTTATCCACTGGACTCTGTTCGCATAACTCTGTGAGTGGATAGAGTCTGTGAGATGGCGTGCATAATTTCACTACATAAAAAACGAGGATTTAGTCGTAAATACTATATTTCAATTACCCCGATATAAATGTCAGTGTAGGTAAATCTGTGAATAAACAAACACATAAAAGAAAATCAATTCAATTTTCCTTATTATTAATTCTATTTTAAAAAAATTAAGGATAATAATGGCTACGAACCTTGAGATAAAACTTCCGGTAAATTCATTTGAAAAAATTAAAAATATTCTACTTAAGAATAATGCCGAAGATAAAGGCGTTTTAATCCAAAAAGACACATACTTTAAGTACGACGGAGGTTTACTTAAACTACGTAATCAAAACGGTTCTTTTGAGCTGATAAAATATAACAGGGATGAAACGGGAAAAGATCGTTGGAGCAATTATGAACTTTTATTCATTAGCGGAGATAATGTTGACGAATATTTATCCGACATTTTAATTCCCGAATGCGTAGTTGAAAAAAAACGGGAATTATTTCTTTATGATAATACACGAATTCACCTTGACACGGTAAAAAATCTCGGTTCGTTTTTAGAGCTTGAAACTCTGGTTTTTGATGATTATGAAGATGCAAAAATAAGATTCGATACTGTAGTTGATTTACTCGGCTTAGACATATCCGCACAAATTAGACTTTCGTACAGAGATTTAATTTTAAAGAAATGATTTTATCGAAAAAAAATATTGACAACATTGATTTAAGTAAGCTAATTGAAGAAAAAATTTCAACCGGAAAAACGGATGAATTTCTTCTTGTAGTTCCAACAAACAGAAAACTGAGAAGACTAAAAAAAGAAGTAATAAGCAAATCGCCAAACAGTACGGCAGCCAAAATTAATGTTGAAACACTCAGCACACTCACCGGAAAAATTCTCAGAGAAAATGATTCGTTTATTAATTTAAGTGAAGCCGCTTCTACCGTTATGATTGAACAAAGTGCAGATTTGGTTGAATTAAAGTATTTTTCAAATTACGGCGATTCCATTCCTGCAGGAACACTAGATAAAATAAAAAGTGTAATTTCCGAATACAAGAAACGTGGTGTTACACCTGAGATTTTAACAAAAGATATTTCATTGTTGAAACCCGGGGACAGACAAAAGACACAAGATATTGCAAACATCTACTCTGTTTATCTAAATAAATGCAAAACATTGAAGGCTTATGAAATCGGAGATATTTATTCTGAATTACTGCAGCTTGATAAAAAGATTTTTGCAGATATTTTTAGAAAATTGTTTCCCTCTGTTAATGTGATTTCAATCGGAGGCTTTGATGAATTTACACTGCCTGAAATTGAATTAATAAACATTATTGCTGAAATAAAGAATGTTTTATTATTTATAAATTTCGATTATGATAATAATAACTTAAACTTATTTTCACATCTTGACGAATGTTTCGGGAGACTGGTTTTTAAGGGATTTTCAGAACAGAAAACTGCTCCAATAAAGGAAGCAAATGATTTCGTTTCCGTAATTAAGAAAAATTTGTTTGCACGGAAAAAAACAGAAGAGAACAAACTGCTGGAAAACGCAGCAATTATCACAGCACTAACCCGCGAAAAAGAAATTGAGCTGATTGCTAAAGAAATAAAAGAACTGATAATAAATAGAAAAACAACACCGAATAATATTGCAGTAGTTTTTAACATAATCGATCATTATTCTTTTCTTGTGCGTGATATTTTTGCCGACTATGGTATTCCGTTAAACCTTTCGGACAGATTGGCTCTGAACAATTCTTTTCCGGTAACCGCATTAATCAATTTTTTAGAAATTTTGGAAAACGATTTTTATTATAAAAATTTAATGCGTGCTCTGCATAGCGGTTTTATTGAACTTGAGGGCATTGAAGTTACCAATCTTTCGGCAATTGCCAAAGAATTGAAGATTACTTCCGGAAAAAACAACTGGCTTTTTAGAATTAGAGAAGCACTGAAGAAAAACAAATCCGATAAAAATGATTTTGCAAGAAGAAAAGATGAAAAACTTTTGCTTGCAGAAAAAAATATATTAACTATTGCCGAACTGTTGGAGCCTTTTAGTATAAATTTAACTATTAAAGAATTTAATGATAAGCTAATAAAGTTAATTGCCAATTTAAAGATATCTGTTAATGTGCTAACAAAAAATCAGGGGACGGAAGAGAATATTAAAAGTCTGTCTGTTTTGATTGAAACAATGAATGAGATTTTTAGTCTGCTTGAACAAGAAGAAGGCTCCGATAAAAAACACGAACTTAAATTTTACTTAAATCAAATACGAACAGCAGCGGGTTGGGCGAGATATAATGTAAAGGAAAAATCCGACTTCGGTGTTCTTGTTACAACATTAGATGAAATACGCGGACTTAAATTTGATTATCTTTTTATCGGCGGATTAAATGACGGAGAACTACCGACCCGGTATTCACCGGAGATATTCTACTCAAAGGCTTTTATGATTAAGAAAGAACGAAGTCATCTTTTTGAACAGCGTTACAGATTTTACCAAGCTCTCGGCTGTTGGCAAAAAGGTTTGTACTTGTCCTATTCACTTTCGGATAACAAAAAGGAAATTGTGGAATCGTCTTTTTTAATGGACTTACTGAAGCTTGGTGAAATAAAAGTGAAAACGGAAAAAGATTACAGCAATAGTCTGTACAATAACGAAGAGATACTAAAAATGTTTGGAGAAGCAATTGGGAATAATGAAACCGAAACAATAAAAGAGATTGGAAATATTTTGCCAATTGATTCCGGAAAGATTAAAAATACAATTATTACAGAAAATATTCGGAATGAGGATTATCTGAAACCATCGGTTTACAATGGATTTTTAACTTCCGATTCATTTCCGGATGCTGAAAAAGAGTACAGACTTGATACTGATGCAGAGAAGAATTTGTCCAATTATGCTCAAAATGTATATTCAATTTCACAGCTTGAAACTTTTGCAAAATGTCCGTTCAAATATTTTGTTGAGCGGGTTTTAAAATTGGATATTATTGAAGAACCGACAGAAGAAATTGAAGCAATTGAATTGGGCAGTACTTTGCATTCAATACTATTTGAATTTTATACAGCAATGCGAAAAAATGGATTAACCGTAACGGATAATTTTGTTGAAGCAGATAGATTAATTTTTGAAATAGCAAAAAACAAGGTTGAGAATATAGGTTTTAATTCACCGTCATCTTTTTATGAAAAGGAGAAAATATTCGGATTAAATGGAGATAAGGAGTCATCAATACTTTATAAATTTTTAGAAGAGGAAAGAAAAAACACGCAAAACATTCCCTCGTTTTTTGAAGTTAGTTTCGGACGAACATTTAATGACAACTGTGATGAATTACTAAGTTCGGAAAAACCATTGGATGTAAATGGTGTGCAGTTACGGGGCAAAATTGATAGAATTGATATATATGAAACCGAACAGGCTGCTATTGTGGTAGATTATAAATTAGGTGGCAAAAAAATAAAAACCGATGAACTTTATCGTGGTATTCAATTGCAATTGCCTGTTTATTTATCGGCTATTCAAACATTGTTAAAAGAATATTCCCGTAAAGAATATAAGCCGGCAGGTATGGAAATATATTCACTAAAATATTCTGAAAAAGATTTTGGGAAAAAACCGATTAACTTAAAACGGGGGAAACAATCGCTACAAGAAAAAATTAAATTAAACAAGGATTTGATTTTGCAAGTATCTTCATTTATTAAAGAATATGTTGCGGCAATTGCTCGCGGAATCTTCCACCTTTCACCGTACGATGACAGAGAGCAGATGGTATGTAAATATTGTGATTTGAAAAGAACGTGTAGAGTACAAGAAATAACAAGTAATTAAATAATAAAACAATAGAATTTAAATTATTATATAAGTTGATTAACCTTTTATAGTCCCAAAACCTCACTAAAATAAAACATATAAATACATAGCGCAGAAAGCTGCAAGTTACAAGTTGTAAGTTGCAAGATAAAAGAATAAGACGTAGATCAGGCTTTTTGACTGATAAAAAGACAATCGCTCACTCACAGAGTTCCGTGGACAGAGTTCTGTCCACTCACAGAGTCCCGTGGACGGAACTCTCCGAGCGAATATTGCCAAAATTTGAAATAGTGATCAATATTATAAAGCAGACTGTCATTCCGTGATGCTTTTACACGGCTTGCCCCGATTCATTTTATCGGGGGAATCTTTTGCAATTTTTATAAATCTTAAAAAAAAGCGGAATTTGAAATTTAATACTATAGAAAACAAAATTTTGGTTATGCTATGCTCAATTCGTAAAAGCTTGAATTATAAGTATTGTATATATAAATTTATATTTTCTTACCGCTATTAGTTTGATAAAACTTCGTGAACAAAGTTAATTTTAACTTTAAAAATTTTTTTGATTTAAATTATTTTTCGATTATTTTAATATATGTTGAGTATCTGTTTTTGTAAAGTTAGTGTTACTATCCGTATTTCTGTCTTTCCGAATTCAAATTCTTAGCACAGTTTTTTAATTTTTTTAAGGAGTTAGTTTTATGTCAGACCGTGTACAGGGAACCGTTAAATGGTTTAACAACACAAAGGGTTTTGGTTTTATCGAACGCGAAGAAGGTGATGATGTTTTTGTTCATTACAGTTCTCTTCAAATCGAAGGCTACAAGTCTTTGAAAGAAGGTCAGAAAGTAGAATTTTCTATTGGTGAAAGCGAAAAAGGACCACAAGCACAAGAAGTTACTGTAATAGAATAGTTTAATATTTTTTGCAGCCTTAAGCCGAATATATAAAGTATTCGGCTTTTTTAATTTTAAATCGTTGCGTATTTACATTACTAAAATCATTAAATTTCTTTTTTGATAAGTTTTTCAATAACTGCTATAAGTTCTTCCAGGTATTTATACTTATTAATTTCATTACTCGAAATTCCAATTTTTAATTTACCGTTAAAGCTTAAAACGGCAGGATAATCAATTTTAATTTTAAATTCCTTTTCAAATTCATTGCGATGCATAAATTGCATTTCCACATCCGAAATTTTACGAAAATTTTTCCATTTTTTATTTTCAGTAAAATTGCCGTAAGTAAGTCTGCATAAATTACACTGATATGTTTCCGGATTAATAATTTTATGACCGAGATCAAAAATAGAACTGAATAGTCCACTATCAGCATTATATACAAAAATTAATTTCATCAGTAATCTCTCTTAATTAAATAATTTATCGAAAATTACTTAAACTGTAATCATACTGATGTATGCTGCTTTACATATAAAATTTAAATTATTAAAACTTTATTTTGCAAGGGAAATTGAACCGCAAGCAACTCTTGGACCGGCAGCTCCAGAAGGTTGGGATTTTAAATCATCCGCGCCACCATGAATAACGACTCCTCTTCCGATAATGTTGTGACTACCGCAAAATGAAATTAAATTATCAACAAATTCAATGTGTGCTTTACCGGATTTATCCGCTGTAATATTTCCGAAATCACCAACATGTCTTATTTTGGAATTGTGACCGGCGTGTGCAACTTTGTCGGGATTAAAATGTCCGCCGGCTGATTTGCCTTTCGGGTCGCTGCAATCTCCGTATTGGTGAATATGAAAACCGTGTTTGCCCGGAGTTAATTCTTCAATATCAGCAACAACTTTAATTCCGTTTTTAACTTTTGTAAAAGTAACAATTCCGTGCACTGTGTTTCCGGCTGTCGGATTAATTACTGCTACAGCTTTGTTTGTTGAAACCTTACATGCAGCCGAACACTCACTTCTTTTATCTGAATGATTTTTGCAATCGGATTTATATTCGCTTTTACTATTACATTTACTTTTCCCTTTGCGCTCGGATTTGCAGTTATCTTTTTTAGTACACTTTGTTTTAAATTTGTGGTCGCATTTACCTTTTTTACTACACTCTGTTTTATACTTTCCTTTGCACTTGCTTTTGTTTGTTTGTGAATTGACATTACTGCCTAATGTTAAAAGCATCGCACCGGTTACAATTATGGAAAACCCGATATTTTTTATTTTACCGTTTATCATTTATTTTATTTCTCCTATTTTATTAATAAATAATATATGACGTCCTATTATAATTAAAAAGAATGAAAATTAAAATTATATTTGCTTTTCATAAAAAATCTGTTAATATTAACAATATTATATGATTTAAATTGAAATATTTATTTATTTTTACGGACTTCAATGAATATCCAAAATAGAGTTACCGAATTATTTAAAATTAAATATCCAATTATTCAAGCAGGAATGGTTTGGGTATCGGGATGGAAATTGGCTTCTGCTGTTTCAAACAGCGGTGGGCTTGGTTTAATCGGTGCAGGTTCAATGAAACCGGAACTATTACGAGAACACATTAAAAAGTGCCAAAACGCAACCACAAAACCATTTGGAGTAAATATCCCGCTTTTGCGTTCAGATGCAAATCAATTGATTGATGTTGTAATTGATGAAAATGTAAAAATAGTATTTTCTTCGGCGGGAAATCCTGCAAAATTTATTAGCCTTCTAAAGAAAAACAATATTATTGTCGTGCATGTCGTGCCTTCGGTTAAGCACGGGAGAAAAGCAGAAAGTGTTGGCTGCGATGCAGTTGTAGGCGAAGGAGTTGAAGCAGGCGGACATAATGGAGTCGATGAAATAACAACATTTTCGTTAATACCTCAATTGTGTGATGCGGTTAAAATTCCTGTAATTGCAGCCGGTGGTATTTCCGATGGACGCGGTATTCTTGCAGCTTTTGCACTCGGAGCTGAAGGTGTGCAAATTGGAACTCGTTTTGCCGCTACTAAAGAATCTTCTGCTCATGAGTTGTATAAAAAAAGCATTATAAATGCAACAGATTCGAGTACAACATTAATACTCCGCAAAATCGGTTCGGCACGCGTCATCAAGAATAAATTTAGCGAGCTTGCATTAAAGGAAGAATTTAGTGGAGCCGGAAAAGAAAAATTATTAGAAATTCTTGGCAGAAAAAGAGAAAGACAAGCGATATTTGAAGGTGATATTGAAAACGGAATGCCGGAAGCCGGGCAAGGAGCCGGATTAATTAAAAACATTCCGACAGTCTCGGATTTATTCGTTCAATTAATTAAACAGTATGATTTTGCAATTAATAATTTGCGGGGTTAAAAAATGGAAAGTTTTCAATACAAATATCATTTTAAGTTAAAAAATGGGAATGAAAAATCATTTGTGGTAACGATTGATGATGAGAATTTAAATATTATAAATGATAATGTAACTGAAAAACCTGAATGGGCAAAAATGGAAAATTTCAAATGTCCACACTGCCCTCTTGATATTGAACAAAACCCGTATTGCCCTGCTGCATTATCATTAAACCATATTTTAGATGAATTCAGCGCCATACCATCCTATGAACTTGCAGTGGTAACAGTTGAAAGTAAACATAGAACTTATCAAAAGGATTCTACTGCTCAAGGCGGGTTAAGCAGTTTGATGGGCTTGCTAATGGTTGGAAGCGGCTGCCCGATTCTTGGTAAATTAAAGCCGATGATTAAGTACCACTTGCCATTTGCTTCAATTGACGAAACCGAATACAGAGTTTTTTCAACATATCTTTTGGCTCAATTTATTAAAATGAAAAAAGGTGGAACTCCGGATTGGAATATGCAGGGACTTCAAAAAATTTATCATGATATAAATGTATTAAACAAATCCGTTGCGAGTAAAATTGTGAAATTAGAAAAACTGGATGCAAATGTTAATGCTGTTGTAATATTAAATAATTTTGCCGATTCGGTAACAATGAGCCTTGAAGACCAAGATTTTTGGCAAGTTGAACCTTATTTTAAAGAGTTTTATTAATTGATACGGATAAAATGTGGCAAATGAATTAAACTGTTAGGTTATATTCATGGTTACATTATAAAGATTCATTTATTTTCCAATAAAATTGTTACTTCAAAATTTTAAAAATAGAAAATACCGTTTCCTCCGAAAATAACTTAACATACAAAGCTACCAATAAATATTTTAAATATTTCAGTAATACACCTCAATTATTTTGCTAATTAAAAGCAGCTTTGTTAAATTTATTGCTTATAATATTTATCATAATGATTTCACTACAATGAATATAAGCGAAGCACTACAATTAAACAGAATTAATGCATCATTAAAAAGCAAAACCAAAAAGGAATTATTGAATGAGGTATTAGACCTTTTTAAAAATGATGATGCAGTTAAAAATTTAGCAGCTGTACGCAAAGCTGTTTTGGACAGGGAAGAAATCATGTCAACCGGAGTCGGTGAAGGCTTCGCCATTCCGCACGGAAAAACCAACAGCGTGGAAGGTATTATCGCTGCTTTCGGAAGGACAGTTGAACCGGTTGATTTTGATTCTTTAGACAATAAACCGGTGAGATTAATTTTTGTACTTGTCGGCAGGGAAAATCTCGTTGGACCACATATCAAACTGTTAAGTCGCATTTCCCGGATGATGAACAAGGCGGAATTCAGGGAAAAACTTCTTCAAGCAAAAGACAATCAAGAGATATATGATTTATTCAAAAAAGAAGAAGAAAAAGACATTAACTTAAGTTAGTCTTATTTAATATTTGATATTATATGATTAAAGCAATAAAAGGTACTAAGGATATACTGCCTGAAAATATAGGCAAGTGGAATTTTTTAGAATCTGTAGTTAAAAAAATTTCTTTGGAATTTCACTACGGTGAAATTAGAACACCGATTTTTGAGGAAACCGGCTTGTTCAGCCGCGGTATAGGTGAAAGTTCGGACATAGTAAGCAAGGAAATGTACACCTTTGTTGATCGCAGCGGAACAAGCATTACTCTCAAACCCGAAATGACGGCTTCGGTTGTAAGAGCATATATTGAACATTCATTTGACAAGCAGCAGAGTTTTAAAAAGTATTTTTATATTTCTCCGATGTTCAGGCAGGAAAGGCCACAGGCAGGAAGACTTCGCCAATTTCACCAATTCGGCGTAGAAGCTTTAGGAAGTAATAATTTTACCCTTGATGCCGAAGTGATTTTAATGGCTTATCTTATCCTAAAGGAAATGGGGCTAAATAATTTAAGTGTTAAAATTAATTCACTCGGTGTGCCGGAGTCCCGGGAGAATTATAAGAAAATTTTGCGTTCATTCCTGTCGGATAAATTCGACGGACTTTCCGATGATAGTAAAAGAAGATACGACACAAATATCCTGCGAATCTTTGACAGTAAAGACGAACGGGATATTCAAATAATGGAAAATGCACCGCACCTTATTGAATATCTTGATGATGATTCTCTGGAGCATTTTGAAAATGTTAAGCAAATATTGCTCAAAGCAGGAGTACCGATTGAGGTTGACCCGATTCTAGTACGCGGGCTTGACTATTACACCAATACAACTTTTGAAATTACGAGCGGTAGCGTGGGAACGCAAACAGCATTGTGCGGCGGCGGTAGATATAATCTGTTAGTAAAGCAGCTTGGCGGGAAAGATATACCTGGAGTTGGTTTCGCGGCAGGAATGGAAAGAATCCTTCTGGCTTGTGAAAATGAGAACGTTCTTAATCTGCCGGGCAGTACCATTGATTTATACGTTGTAAGTATTAATAAAAATTTTGGAAAAGAGATATTTGAAATTGTTTGCTTACTCAGAGGCAAAGGACTATCGGTTGAAATGGATTATCAAAACAGAAGTGTTAAAGCACAGATGCGAGAAGCTAATCGATTAAAAGCAAGTAAAGTTTTGATGATTGGCGGTGATGAATATGAACGAGGTACCGCAATTTTGAAAAGTATGGAAGACGGCGAACAGAAAGAAATTAGCCTTTCGAAATTGGACAAAATTATCCGAGAAGGATAGTTAATACTTTAATTATTTATGAAAAAAATTATTGGCAGAAAACCTGTACTTGAAGCAATAAACTCGGGGAAAGAAATTGACAGGGTCATTGTTGCTCTTGGACAGAAAGGCGGAATAATCGATTCAATTAGAATAGCCTCCAAAAAAAGAAAAATTAAATTCACTCAGCTTTCACCAAACAAATTTAAAGAGTACGGTAAGGATGCTCACACTCAAGGCGTAGTTGCATTAACTTCCGATTATAAATATTATCATTTGGACGATATTATCTCGATATCAAAAAATTCAAAATTTCCCTTTCTTTTGCTACTGGATTCAATTCAAGACACTCACAATCTCGGGGCAATTATAAGAACTGCGGAATCAGCCGGTGTTGATGGTGTGATTATTACCGAGCGAAACAGTGCATCAATAAATGAGACTGTGGAAAAAACTTCTGCCGGTGCAGTGTCTCACGTTAAAGTTGTAAAAGTTTCAAACTTACGTAACACAATGAAGGAATTAAAAACAGAAGGATTCTGGATTGTCGGTACTTCTTTGGAAGCTGAAAAAAGTTATGATGCAATTGATTACAAGATGCCGGTTGCCGTTATAGTTGGAAACGAAGAGAAAGGAATACGAAAATTAGTTTCGGAAGAATGCGACTTTCTGGTTAAAATACCAATGCTTGGAAAGATACAATCACTAAACGTTTCTGTTTCCGCAGGCATTATGATGTACGAAGTTGTAAGACAAAGAAAAGAATAGAATTAAACTCATCATTTTTACTACTACAACTTAAAAATTTTATACTGCCATAAAAAACAAATACTAAGCAGCATAGTATGTTAAGAGAATTATTGCATCAGCAAATGGGAATTTTCGCTTAAACTTATTCACGGAAAGCAAACCATCTGAAACTACAAATAGAATTGCGCCCGCAAAGATGTAAGTATTTTGTAACGAGTTTTCAAAAACAAATCTGTTCACTGCAAGCCAGAGCATAAGCGTAATTATTGAAACATACAGTGAAACAGCTCTCCTGTATTTTCCAAGCTCCTTTACGATTAGTAGATAAAACCCATAGGTTAATATAAATATCGGTATCAGCAGATAATAATTATAATTACTCACTTGCTGCATAAATGCGAATGAATAAACCACTTGTGCAAAAAGAAATGCAATCATTCCATAAACAAAACCTTCATCTCCAAGCATAAGAAATATATCTCCGAATAAGGAAAATATAAATGCAATCAGTACGGGTAAAAATAATATTTGCGAAGGAACTTTAGTAAAATAAAGTAAGATAATTAAAAGCAGCATTGTTATCGGTTTAAAAAAATAGAATAATTTTTTCTTTTGCGTGGATTTGACAAATATTGTAGTAAACACGGATAAGAAAAATAATATTATTAAAATGTCATGAATCATATTATTAATTTATTAATTAAATAGATTGTTTCAACTATCTATTTTAACCAGCACAGAAGTAATGTCGTCATTTTGCTGAGCATTATCCCGAAACTTTGAAAGAGCCTCAAAAAGATTATGTTCAATTTCTTCAATTTTTAATGAACTTGATTTAATTAATTCTTTTTTAATTCTTTCATTTCCGAATAATTCAAAATTGGAATTCATCGCTTCGGTTACGCCATCAGAAAAGAATCCGAATAATTGTCTGGAGTGTAAAGGTATTTCAATTTGTTCAAGAGATTTTTCAAAAATCCTTCCGCTTTCAAGTCCTACGCCTATCCCTTGCGGTTGTAGTTCTTTGCAAATATTATTATCAACAAAAAATAACGGGATATGCCCTGCACGGCAGAATTTGAATGTCATTTTTTCGGTATCGAACAAACCAAGTGAAACGGTAATAAACCAATTTTTTTCAATACTTTCGTAAATTCGCTTATTCACTTCAATTAAAACATCTTTAGGTTCGCGATTATCTACGGCAAAAAGTTTCATCATTGTCTGCATTTTAGACATATAAAAAGAAGCCGACAATCCTTTACCGGAAACATCGCCTACTACAACAACTAATTTAGATTTCCCAATCGGAATTAAATCATAGTAATCGCCGCCAACCTGCATAGCAGTAACCATTTTACCGGAAATGGAAAGCGAATTAATTTGCGGAATCGAATGGGGCAACAAACTTTTTTGAATTTCTTTTGCATTTTCCAGGTCCCTTTCCATTTTCATTTTTTCGGCTTCCGATTCGTAGAGCCGCGAATTTTCAATTGAAATGGCTATCTGATTTGTTACGGCAAGCAGTAATTCCAAATCTTTTTCTGCAAATTGCAGCCCTGAGGGTTTTAAACCGAAAAGCATAATACCAATAACTTTAGACTTAATTATCAGCGGAATAATCGTAAAAATTTTCTGAGAAATTAATTTATCAGCATCTTCGCCAAATATTTTTTTGAATTCGGATTGTTCAATTACCGGAAGTAATTTTAGCTTTTCTTGACGTTTGCAGAAATTCAGAATGAGTTTATCTAATTCATTTACTTTTTTAGGCTTTATATGCAGTTCGTTAGATAATTGTAATTCAAAATATTTATTATCAAAAGATTTTAACATAATACCGAATTTCTTTAATTTAAGAGCTTCACTAAAAATATGCTCAATAGAATCCAAGATATTTTCAGTTTTTACAATAGTAGAAATTTCCCTGCTAAATCTCACAAGAACTTTTTGAAATGCAAATTGCTCGGGATAAAATTTTGCAGTAATTAAATTTTGAAATTTTTCTTTTGTAGATTGAAAAACAAGTGCAAAACCAATAAACACGACACCTGCAATAACAGCTTGATATTCGGAACTCACCGCTTTACTTACATATTGACCAAATATAAAAATAGACAGAAAATAAACTGCAGCTATTGATAACATTGCCGCACCATAAATAATAGTATTTTTAACAACATCGCTCACATCCAACAACGAATATTTGAAGATTGAATATCCGAACGAAATGGGAATAAAAATAATAAGAATTATCGGCAAAAAATATTCCGGCGAATTAAATACAGTAACCCGAGGTAAAGCGCTCCCTACAATAAAGTAATAAATTATAGATGCTACACCAAGAGTAAATGAAATTAATATAAGAAAAATAGACTTCTTTTCTTCCTTTGTTTCCAATTTTCTGTAACTGTTAAAAAGTGAAATCAGACCAAAAATTAAACTGAAAAATGAAAACAAAACAAATATAAGTATTCCGATTAATTGCTCTTTCAGATATTTGGACGGATGCGGTAAAAAATAAAAAACAAGTAACAAAATAAAAATTACAATTGGTGTAATATATAGAATTTTGATTGTGTATTTTTTATCAAGTATTTTTTTACGCTTTGGGAAAATCCAAAAAAAATGGATAAATAAAAAAGGGAAAAATGAACCGCCCAAAAGCCAAAAAAAAGTTATTATATTAAAAATGCTTTTATTAAAAGGTTCGATACCAGAATTCGATCCGGCAGAACGATAGGCAGCCAAAGTATATAAAATCATAGAAACACCGATTGCATAAAACAGTCTCTGCGGGGTTCCGAGCGGTTTGGCCTTAACAACAACGTAGCCGACAAGCAGCCAAAATAATCCGAATAAAGTAAATGCCACATTCCGGATACTGATTAACTTTTTAACTTTAACTTTAGCTTCAAATACTTTGCCGTTTCTTTTCACTTTGTAAAAAGCCGTATCTCCACCGGCAACTTGGTTTAGTGTATATTGTGCAACGGCGGAACTATATGTTTGAACACCATTTATTTCCAGAAGTTGGTCGCCATCACGTATGCCGGCATCAAAAGCAACACCGTTCGGTTTAACATCTTTAAAAAAATAAGCAACGCTGTCTTCGGTTATTCTCTTCGGCTGCCACAAACATTCATCGTTTGAAGTTGGAAATACTTCGAGTAAATTATACAGTGTGCCCAATGCAACAAGAAAAAGAATGACTGTAACAAAGTTGTAAATCGGTTTATTGTACTTAAAAAATATTCCGGTAACTTTTTTCATTTACATAACCTTTATTATTAACGCTGTAATGTCATCGGACTGTTCGGCGCCTTGTGTATGTTTTTCCACATCTTTTAGAATTAAATCCAAAACTTCTTGACCTGTTTTATTGTAATTGTTAACAGCAAGTTTTTCCAAACGTTCATCGGAATATTCTTTGTAATTTTTATCCATCGCTTCGGTAATTCCATCGGTAAAAAGAACTATCAAATCATCCGGGAAAAGTTCAATTTTGGAACTGCTGTAATTTGAAACACCAGGCACCACACCGAGAATCATTCCACCCTTTTTTAAATGTGTAATTTTACCGTTGCGTATCAGAAGCGGGGGATTATGTCCGGCGTTCGTGTATTCCAAGTACTTTGAATCATTACTTAATATTCCCCAGAAAAAAGTGATAAAACTTCCATCTGTTGTATTTTCGGAAACAAGATCGTTTAAGAGGTTAGACGCTTTATCAAGATTGAGGTTCTGCTTCCAAATAGTTTTGATGAACGCCTGCAAATTTGCCATCAACAGTGCTGCCTGAACTCCTTTGCCTGAAACATCACCAATAGCAAAAAGTGTTTTATCATCTCTTAAATTAATCACATCGTAGTAGTCACCGCCAACTTTACGAGCCGATTTATTAATTGCTACAATTTCAAAACCGTTTGGCTGAGGAATGGACTTCGGAAATAAATTTTTCTGAATTTTCCGTGCGGTTTCCATCTCTTTTTCTAATTTTTGCTTTTCAATTGTTTCTTCAAACAGTCGGGAATTTTCGGAAGCTATTGCTGCAAGTCCGCCGACAGAAGATGCAAACTCAATATCGGAATCGGAAAACGGAAGTTTGTTTTTCCTTTCGCCAAGAAAGATTAATCCTTCGGTTTTTCCTTTTAAACTTATCGGCAAAATTAATCTTACACCGAGTGAAAATAATTCCGGAAATAAGTTTTTGATTTCGTCTCTATTCAAAGTTGTTTCAATTTTGTCAAATATTTCGATTGAAGCAAACGGCAGCAAAGCATTGTTATCAAATTTATTTTCCCAAATATCAGGGATGCCCTTTGTTTTACCTATTACCGCAAATTTTGAAACAAGCAACTGCCCAATTATTGAAAACACAAGCAATTTACCAATCATCTTAATCTGCAATGCGCCGCTGAATTCTTTGCTTAACTCAAAAAGTACGCTCATCTGATTTACTTTCCCGTCCAAAGTTCTGTTTACGGTTTTTAACTTTGAAATAATTGTTGAGTTTTCTATTGCAGCCGAAGCTATGTTTACCAATACTCTCAGAAATTCTCTATCATTGTTTGTAAATTCGGTATGTGATAATTGCTCTCCGAGAGCAATAATTCCTATTATTCCCTGCGGTGAAACAATATTTCTGAATAATGGGAAATTATACTTATCCAAATATTCATAAAAATTTTGTGTGAATTTTTTGCCATCAACACTAACATTTGGGAATGCTTCAATAATTGATTGTTTAATACCTTTTGAAAGTTTAATATTTAATTTATTCTCACTATCAACTAAAGCCACAAAACCTTTTGTAGTATGCAGTTTTCCAAAGCACGTAAGCAGTAAATTATTAAGTGTAAATTCCAAATTGGTCGAGGAATTAATTGCATTGCTAAAATCCACTAATGCCGAAAGATTTTGCCGAGCATCAATATTGTTGAAACTATTCATTTGCTATGATAAGATTTTTATCATTTTTAAAGTATTAATTCCATTAGATAAAGTTTTGTAAGTAACTTTATCCATAAGTTTTTTCATAAGAAACATTCCTAACCCTCCGAATCTTTTTTGCCTGTGATATTCTTCTATATCCGGTTCCGGGATATTATTCGGATTAAAATGTATTCCGTTATCTTCAATAATTACCTCAAACTGTTTTGGCAAAATGTTCAATTTGATTGTAATTATTCCATCAGTATTGTCTTTGTATGCGTGTTTAATAATATTCGTGCAGGCTTCTTCAACCGAAAGCATTATTTTCCCGGAGTCTTCTTCGGGTAAATTAAAATCTTTGGCAGCAGAAATAATAAAGTTTCTTATCTTCGAAAGATTTTTAGTCGAACTTTTTACGATTAGTTCTCTATTGCGGGATTTTGTTTTCAAAGAATAACCTACCCGATAAATTTTTTAATTGCTTCGTTTTCATCTTCAAAAAATTCATACAAAAGGGGGAAGCCGAGCAAATCAAAAATGTCGTAAACATTTTTATTCATCTCCGCAAATTTAATATCACCTTTATGTTCACGCATTGTTTCTACATAAGCCATAAAAACGCCGAGACCGGCACTACTGATATAAATTAAATCCTTAAAATTTACAACTATTTGAAATTTGTTGTTTTCAATACAATTATTAAAAACCTTTTCTAAATCCGGAGCCGTATGGGCATCCAAATATCCCTTAATATCCACAATAGTAACAGGATTGGATTCACGTGTTGTTACACTAAAATCAGCCATCAAATTTCTCGCTTTATTTTAAAACTTATTTGTTCAATATTAATAACAGTTGGAAGATAGAAATACAATTGTGAAATTTACAAAAATTAACAATGACTTTTGGAATGGATGTTATGACTTTTTAAAAAATTTTAATAGCTCGATAATAATGTCATATAATTAGGGTTTGCTGAAAATATCAAGTCCTAAAATCCACAATTAGGATAGCTTAAACCCGATATTAAGTTAATTTTTGTGAATAAATGTTGATACCTCTTCTAAAATAAAATATGCGGTCTTTTTCCACATAGTAAAAAATGAGGTAGTGTAAAAAGTTTTGTGTAAATGGCTAAAATCCCTCTGAAGCGGAGCGGAGGTACGGAGCGGAGCTTCAGAGGGATTTTCG
>Ga0114931_10002170_pt1 | contig 25001 bp, 27 predicted proteins | sample 2SBtaG_FD_89579 | JGI IMG/M metagenome (GOLD analysis project Ga0114931, IMG submission 89579) | Deep subsurface microbial communities from Kolumbo volcano to uncover new lineages of life (NeLLi) - 2SBTROV14_V59a metaG | ecosystem: Environmental > Aquatic > Marine > Volcanic | place: Kolumbo... | reverse complement strand
TGGGAATAGTGGACAAAATCTTGCTTTTCGCCTCGTTTTCATCCGGTAACGCGCTGAATCTCCGCAACAACGATGTCGTGTAGTTCCCCATCTTCCATTGTTCCGCCACATGGTCACGCACCGTCTCTGCCACCTGGATCACATTGCGGGCCTGAGCGGTTTCCGCCGCCACGGCGGTGTTGCGTTGCTGCGCCGCATAGGCCCATAACAATCCGCCGGACACCAACAAGATCAGCCCCAGCACCACCAGGACCAGACGCATTCCCACAGAATTCCAGTTCATAGACTCACCCCTCGAAACAACACATTGTCATGATCAAAAACTATAGTTCAAAACCATGATTGTTCCAGGCTTGGGGTACAATCTCTCCGGGTAGCAGGCAAACACCACAGGAGACTAATCATGAGTACTCTCGATCAACTCCGCCACGGACTCCAATCGGCGGTCGAATCCCTGGCCGAAGGCTGGCACGCGCTCAGGGAAAGGGCTTCCCATGCCCTCACCCGTTTCACCCATCGGCAACGCGACGACAGCCCGACGGAGCAATTGATGGCAAGCGCCTCGCGCTGGGGGTTGCTGGCCACGGAAATCAAGGAGGAAGCCGACAGGATCGTGGTAAAAATGGAGGCCCCGGGAATGGAAGCGGATCAGTTCGATCTCGAGGTGAGCAACGACTTTCTGGTGGTCCGGGGTGAGAAAATGGCCGAGCGGGAAGAACAGAACGGCCGTTATTATCTCCTCGAGCGTGCCTACGGCGCCTTCGAGAGAGCCGTCCCCCTGCCCGCGCCGGTGGACGAAAGCCAGGCCCAGGCGTCTTACCGGCGGGGTGTTTTGACCGTGGTGCTGCCCAAAAGCGGGGTTCTCCTGAGCCGGCGGATTCCCATCCAGGCGGGTTGATCAGGCGCCCGCCGATATTGCACCTCCCGGGGAAAGGAGCACCCTCGCCCCGGGACATTACCCAGGCGGCCATCGGGTGTCATTCGGAGCGATTGTCATTCACCCTCTGAATCCCCTGCAGATTCCTGAACGATACCGCCCTGGCCGTCTCCATGAACCCCTGCACGTAAGCCAGATCCTTTTCCTTTTCCCGCACCGCGGCATACAGGGTGCCAATCACAGGTTCCGGGCCGAAAGGCCTGGCGGCGACATAGTGGCGCGCCAGAGACTCGGCCAGGGCCCAATTGGGCAGCACACACACTCCCCGTCGGCTGGCCACCAACTGCAGCATCATTGCCGTCAGCTCACAAGTGCGGTGTCCGCCAGGCTGGATTCCGGCCGGATCGAGAATCTTGCTGAAGACATCCAGGCGTTCCCTTTCCACCGGATAGGTAATCAGCACCTCATCCGCCAGATCGGCGGGTGCGATCCACTGCCTGGAAACCAGGCGATGATCGCGGGCCATCGCCAACATGACCTCGAAAGCGAACAATGGCATATAGGTGATCCCGGCAATGGGTTTTGGATCCGAACTGATCACCAGGTCCACATCGCCCCGCAGCAAGGCGGGCAGGGGTTCGAAACTGAAACCCAGGGTCAGATCCATTTCGATGTCGGGCCAATCCTCCCGGTAAGCATCCATGGTCGGCAGCAGCCATTCGAAACAGCTGTGACATTCGATGACGATGAACAAGCGTCCCGCCTCCCCCCCTCCCAGCCTGGCCAGATCCCTTTCCGCCGCCTGCACCGCTGGCAGCACCATGTCGGCCAGGGCGAGGAGACGTTTTCCCGCCGGAGTGAAAGTCAGGGGACGACTCTTGCGGATCATCACGGCCATCCCGATCTGATCCTCCAGCGCCTTGAGCTGATGTGACAACGCCGACTGGGTCAGATGGAGGCGCTGCGCCGCACCCACCAGACTCTCCATCTGTTGCAGCATCTTCAGGGTGCGCAGATGTCTCAGTTCCAGATTCATGGGAACCCTCCAGATCTCAGGAACACGTTATCACAGGGGGCAGAAACGGGTTACCCTCGGCCGCTCATCGCCCCCTGGTTCCATACACTAATGCACGATATTCATGTTTATCTGAATATTCATCAATTGATTTCATGTTAACAGGTCATCCATACTTGTTACCCCAATCATTTCACTCGATATACCACAGCCATGATTCACACTCACAACCTCGGATTTCCCCGTATCGGCCTGAAACGGGAGATGAAAAAAGCTGTCGAGGCCTATTGGAAAGGCGAAATCGACCGTCGACAACTGGAGACCACGGGAATTCAATTACGCCGCACCCATTGGCAATGGCAGCGGGATGCGGGACTGGATCTCATTCCTGTCGGAGACTTCAGCTGGTACGACCACGTCCTCGACACCAGCACCCTCCTCGGGGCTATCCCGGAGCGCTTCGGCCACAACCCCGGGAATACGGATCTGGATACTTATTTTCGTATGGCCCGGGGCCGCGCACCCAGCGGGGAACCGCAACCGGCCTGTGAGATGACCAAGTGGTTCGACACCAACTACCACTACATCGTCCCTGAACTGAACGCTGGGCAATCCTTCGCCATCGCCTCCGGCAAGATTTTCACCGAATACGACGAGGCGAGAAAGATTGTCGGCGAACGTGCCAAACCCGTGCTCCTGGGGCCACTGTCCTGGTTGTGGCTGGGGAAATGCAGCGGCGCGGAATTCGACAAGCTGAGCCTGTTACCCGAACTGATCCCAGTCTATGGGGAGATCCTGACGCGCTTGCGTGACCAGGGGGCCACATGGATCCAAATGGACGAGCCGATCCTGGCCCTGGATCTTCCCGCAGTGTGGCAGAACGCCTTCGAACGCGCCTATCACCAGCTCCAGATCAAAGACCTGAAGCTGCTCATGGCTGTCTATTTCGGCTCCCTGGGGGAAAACCTCAAACTGGCGTGTGGACTGCCGGTGTCGGGACTCCATATCGACACGGTCAGGGCCGCGGAAGAATTGAGCCGGGTCAACGACTGGCTGCCCCAACACAAGATCCTCTCCGCAGGCATCATCGACGGTCGCAACATCTGGCGCAGCGATCTCGACCAGAAGCTGGAGCAACTCTCTCCCTTGCAACGACAACGCGGTGATACCCTGTGGCTGGCACCCTCGTGTTCCCTCCTCCACACCCCGGTGGACCTTGGCGTGGAAACCCGGCTGGACCCCGAATTGAAGAGCTGGCTGGCCTTCTCGGTCCAGAAACTGGAGGAATTGGAAACCCTCAAACGCGCACTGAACGGGGAACGCGAACAGGTCTCGGGGCAATTGCAGGCAAGCCGCCGGGCGCTGGAAAGCCGCAGAAACTCCAAGCGGGTAGTCAATCCGGCGGTACGCGCCCAGCTGGCCAAAATCGACCGCGGGATGGACAAGCGCAACGCGCCTTTCAGCGAAAGGCGGGGCAAACAACACGCCAGGCTTCAGCTGCCCTTGTTGCCGACCACCACCATCGGCTCCTTTCCGCAAACCCCCGAGATCCGCAGAAAGCGCCGGGCCTTAAAGAATGGAGATCTGAGTGAGCTGGAATACACCGGGTTCCTGAAAGAACAAATCGCCTTCGCTGTCGGCAAACAGGAGGAGTACGGCCTCGACGTTCTGGTCCACGGCGAGGCGGAAAGGAATGACATGGTGGAGTATTTCGGTGAACAGCTGGCCGGATACGCCTTCAGCGAGAACGGCTGGGTGCAATCCTATGGATCCCGCTGCGTCAAACCCCCGGTGATCTACGGCGACGTCTCCAGACCCCGGCCAATGACGGTGGAATGGATCGCCTTTGCCCAGTCTCTCACCGACAAACCCATGAAGGGAATGCTCACCGGACCGGTCACCCTGTTGCAATGGTCCTTCGTGCGCGACGATCAACCGCGAGCGGACACCTGCCTGCAGATTGCCCTGGCGCTGAGGGGGGAAGTCAGCGATCTGGAACAGGCCGGCATCGACATCATCCAGATCGACGAACCAGCGCTCAGAGAAGGACTGCCTCTGCGGCGCAAGGACTGGCCGGCCTATCTCGAGTGGGCGGGGAGATGCTTCCGTATCGCTGCCCGGTGGTCCGGGACGAAACCCATATCCATACCCACATGTGTTATGCGGAGTTCAACGACATCATCGAGGCCATCGCCGCCCTGGATGCCGACGTGATCACCATCGAGACCGCACGTTCGAAAATGGAGCTGCTCGATGCCTTCGCCGACTTCGCCTATCCCAACGAAATCGGCCCCGGGGTTTACGACATCCATTCACCCAACATTCCTACGGTGGAAGAGATGGTGGCCCTGCTGGAGAAGGCAGCGGAAAAGATCCCCCTCGAGCAACTCTGGGTCAATCCCGATTGCGGACTCAAGACCCGCCAATGGCCCGAAGTGGACGCCGCTCTCAGCAACATGGTCGAGGCTGCGCGACGGTTACGGCGCAATCGTCAAGGATGATGCCCGATGGCTCCCCGTCATCCCCAACTTGTCCCGCAGCCTCAATGAACCAGAAAGGGGGGGGACAATGCCCCTTCCCCCCCCCCAATCTTTCAAGGAAACTGGCCAGGGGTCAGAAGCCATGTGGGTACCAGTCATTCCCCTCCCTCCAGATAACGCAACCACGCCAGCAGATCCTTGACGGAACGCCAAGCGGCATAGATCAGGATCAGAAACACCAATCCCTCCGGCCAATCCAGCCTGCCAGGCGTGTGGTCAACCAGTACCATCAGTATCCAGGAGGCTGCCAATAACAACAGGGAGGAAAAAAATCGCCAAAACATTTCCCAACCACTTTACTTGGAAATTAATCAGGACTAAACTAGTCCTCAATTCAATTCTAGTCTGATTTTGATGTTACGCCTGAGCAAACTGACTGACTACGCCATCGTCATCGCCTGTCATTGTGCCCGGACACCGGAGGCACTGCACAACGCTGCGGAAATCTCCGGGTCGGTGGGAATCGCCCTGCCCACGGTGCAGAAGATTCTCAAGCGTTTGACCCAGGCGGGTATCCTGCGTTCCGAACGGGGCGCCCACGGCGGCTATCGTCTGGCCGCAGTGCCCACTCACATCAACGTCGCCCAGATCATCTCCGCCCTCGAAGGCCCCATCGGCCTGACGGAATGCACCCAGGCAGACAATCAGTGTCAACAGGCCCAGGGCTGTGACATCCGGGGCAACTGGGCCCTGATCAACCGGGCCATACGGACAGCACTGGAAGCAGTCACCCTGGCGGACATGGTCAAACCGGCTCCGCGCGAAGTGCCCATATCCCTAAGCGGCCTGCACGCCAGCATGCGCTGATAAATTTCAGGAGACAATCCATGGCAGCATCGAGCAAAGATCTGGAAAAACTGATCGGTCGTGAATACGAGGAAGGCTTCATCACCGAAGTGGAGGAAGACCGCCTCCCCCCCGGCCTCAACGAGGAGATCATCCGTGCCCTCTCGGCCAAGAAGGACGAACCTGAATGGATGCTGGAATGGCGCCTCGAGGCCTATCGGCATTGGATCCGGATGGAGGAACCCCATCACTGGCCTCATATTCGATACAATCCCATCGATTACCAGGCGATCAGCTATTTCGCCGCTCCCAAATCTCCCAAGGACGGCCCCAAAAGTCTCGACGAAGTCAATCCCAAGTTACTGGAAACCTTCGAGAAACTGGGGATTCCGCTACACGAGCGCGAACGCCTGGCAGGAGTGGCAGTGGATGCCGTGTTCGACAGCGTGTCGGTGGCCACCACCTTCAAACAGACTCTGGAGAAAGCCGGGGTGATCTTCTGCCCCATCTCCGAGGCGATCCGCATGTATCCGGAGCTGGTCCGGGAATATCTCGGCTCGGTGGTTCCCCAGGGGGACAATTTCTTCGCCGCCCTCAATTCGGCGGTGTTCTCGGATGGCTCTTTCGTCTATATCCCCAAGGGGGTCCGCTGCCCGATGGAGCTGTCCACCTATTTCCGCATCAACGCCGAAGGCACCGGCCAGTTCGAACGCACCCTGATCATCGCCGACGAGGGTTCGTACGTATCTTACCTGGAAGGCTGTACCGCACCGATGCGCGACGAGAATCAGCTGCACGCCGCAGTGGTGGAACTAGTGGCCCTGAAGGACGCCCAGATCAAATACTCCACGGTGCAGAACTGGTATCCCGGCGACGAGGAAGGCCGCGGCGGCATCTACAACTTCGTCACCAAACGTGGCGAATGCCGCGGTGATCGGGCCAAGATCTCCTGGACGCAGGTGGAGACCGGTTCAGCCATCACCTGGAAGTATCCCAGCTGTGTGCTCCGCGGCGACGATTCGGTGGGCGAATTCTATTCGGTGGCGCTCACCAACCACTGCCAACAGGCCGATACCGGCACCAAGATGATCCACATCGGCAAACGCAGTAAAAGCACCATCATCTCCAAGGGCATTTCCGCCGGGCGCGCGCAGAACACCTACCGCGGCCTGGTCAAAGTGTTGAAAGGCGCCGAGGAGGCCCGCAACTACACCCAGTGTGACTCGCTCTTGATCGGCGACCGTTGTGGCGCCCACACCTTCCCCTACATCGAGGTCAAGCGCGCCGATGCGACGATGGAACACGAGGCCACCACCTCCAAGATCAGCGAGGATCAGTTGTTCTACTGCCAACAGCGAGGCATTTCCGCCGAAAATGCGGTGTCGATAATTGTCAACGGCTTCTGCAAGGCCGTTTTCAAGGAACTGCCGATGGAATTTGCGGTCGAGGCCCAGAATCTCCTGGGGGTGAGCCTGGAAGGCAGCGTGGGTTGACTCACTGTAAGAGCCCATGAAATCACAAACGCTCTGGGTTGCCCAGAGAACCAACAGCCATTATCGGGAACAGCGTTCATGACTCAAACATTGTTGAAAATCGAAAATCTCCACGCCAGCGTGGAAGGTAAACCCATCCTCAAAGGCATCGACCTTTGCGTGGACTATGGCCAGGTCCACGCCATCATGGGCCCCAATGGCTCCGGCAAGAGCACCCTCGCCAACGTCCTCGCCGGGCGTGAAGGCTACCAGGTCACTGCGGGCCAAGTGTGGTATCAGGGTAAGAATCTCCTTGAAATGGCCCCAGAGGAACGCGCGCGTGAAGGGGTCTTCCTGGCGTTTCAATATCCGGTGGAAATTCCCGGGGTCAGCAATATCTACTTTCTCAAGGCCGCCCTCAATGCCATCCGCAAGCATCGCGGCGAGGCCGAACTGGACGCCATGGATTTCATCGGCCTGGTGAAGGCCAGGATGAAGCAGATGCAGATGGAAGAACAGTTTCTCTACCGCTCCATCAACGAAGGTTTTTCCGGCGGCGAGAAAAAGCGCAATGAGATCCTGCAGATGTTGATTCTGGAGCCGTCCCTTTGCCTGCTGGACGAAATCGATTCCGGCCTCGATATCGACGCCCTCAAGATCGTTGCCGAAGGCATCGAGGCCCTGCGCTCCGACAGTCGTGGCTTTCTGATGGTGACTCACTACCAGCGCCTGCTGGATTACGTGCAGCCGGATGTGGTGCACGTGTTCGCCGACGGCCATATCGTCAAATCCGGCGGTCCGGAACTGGCCAGGGAACTGGAAGCCAAGGGTTATGGCTGGATAGAACAAACCCTGGAGGCATGAAGGGAATGACACTGCCGGCTGAATTATTGACACCCTATGAGGATCAGACCAGGACACTGGCCGCCACCGGCCCTGCCTGGCTTGCCGGACTGCGCCAGCAGGCCCTGGGGCGATTCGCCGACCACGGATTCCCGTCGCCACGCGAGGAAGAGTGGAAATACACCAATGTCACCTCCATCGAGCGCAAGCGTTACCCTGTCGCCACTTCCCCCGGGGCAGTGGATCCGGACTGGATCAGGCAACGCTTGTTGCCGGACTGCTGGCATCTGGTTCTGATCGACGGTCACTTCGCCCGTGATCTGTCCCACCCAGCCCTCGCAGGCGACGTGATCTTTTGTGACCTGGAGGCAGCCCAACGGCGTCACGCCGAGCTGCTCGCGGAGCGATTCGCTCAGGCGGTCGACGTAGATCACGGCTTCGTCGACTTCAACACCGCACTTTTCCATGGTGGTGCCCTGATCCAGCTGGCCCCGGGGACACGGTTGGAGCACCCGATCCAGATCCTCCATGTCCTGACCCAGGCAGCGGAGGTTCCCACCCGGCATCTGATCGTGCTCGAACAGGACAGCGATGCGACGGTCATCGAATCCCACCTGGGGCTCGCGCCGGGGCTGACTGCCCATATCAGCGAAATCCAGCTGGCAGCGAAGGCCCGCCTCAACCATTTCAAGATCCAGGAACAACACGAGCGCGCTTTCCATTTTGGAGGGATCTACGTCCGCCAGGCGGATCAATCCCGGTTCACCCAGACCCAGTTTGCCCTGGGTGGATTCATGGCCCGCAGCGAGATCCACGCCCATCTCGCTCAGGGATGCGAAACCACCCTGGACGGCCTCCACTGGGCCAATGGACGCCGCCATTTGGACACCCATACCCGCCTCATCCACGCCCAGCCCAAAGGCATCAGTCGGGAAACCTACAAGGTCATCGACGAGGATCGCGGGCACAGCGTATTTCAGGGACGCATCGTGGTCGAGGCCGGAGCACAGAAGACCGACGCGGCGATGAACAACCGCAATCTGTTGCTTTCCGACGATGCCGAAGTGGACAGCAAGCCACAACTGGAGATCTATGCCGACGACGTCAAATGCGCCCACGGCGTCACCGTCGGGCAACTCGACCCGGACGCCCTGTTCTATCTGGAAACCCGGGGCATCGACTCCGACGCGGCGCGCCAGTTGTTGATCTACGGCTTCGTCAACGAACTGATCGAAGCCGTGGCTGTCGAACCGTTGCGCCATTACCTGCACCACCAACTGGATCATCGCTTCCAAGCCATCGAACTGGACCCCAGATCATGAGTACCCCAGCCTACGCTTCACTCTCCGATTACCCCATCGAGCGCATCCGCAGCGACTTCCCCGCCCTCGGACAGGAGGTCCACGGCAAGCCGCTGGTGTATCTGGACAACGCGGCCAGTGCCCAGAAGCCCAATCAGGTGATCGATACCCTGGGCGATTTCTACCGCCACGATTTTTCCAACATCCACCGCAGCGTCCATACCCTGGGTGAACGCGCCACCGCCCGTTACGAATCCGCCCGGGAAACGGTGCGGCGGTTCCTCGGGGCCCAGGTGGTGGAGGAAATCGTGTTCGTGCGCGGCACCACCGAGGCCATCAATCTGGTGGCCCAGGCCTATGCCCGGCCGTTGCTCGAAGAAGGCGACGAGATTCTCATCACCGCCATGGAGCATCATTCCAACATCGTTCCCTGGCAGATGGTGTGCCAGCAGACCGGCGCCCGGCTGAAGGTGGCCCCGATCAACGAGCGGGGCGAACTACTCATCGAATCGTTCGAGCAGTTGCTCAGCCCGCGCACCCGCCTGGTCGCGGTGGTCCACATGTCCAACGCCCTGGGAACCCTCAACCCGGTGGAGGATATCATTCGCATGGCCCACGCGAGGAACATCCCGGTGCTGCTCGATGGCGCCCAGGCAGTCCCTCATGTGCCGGTGGACGTCCAGGCGCTGGACTGCGACTTCTATGCCTTCTCCGGCCACAAACTCTACGGCCCCACCGGAATCGGGGTGCTCTACGGCAAACGGGAGTTGCTGGAGCGGATGCCCCCTTGGCAGGGCGGTGGCGAGATGATCCGCCAGGTCACCTTCGAAAAGACCGAATACAACGAACTGCCCTACAAATTCGAAGCCGGCACCCCGGCCATCGCCGAAGCGGTGGGACTGGGCGCCGCCATCGAGTATATCGAAGCCCTAGGCTGGGAACTCATCCAGGCCCACGAACACAGCGTGCTCGACTACGCCACCAGGCAGGCTCTGGAAATTCCAGGTCTGCGGATCATCGGCACCGCCGGTCACAAGGGGGCGATCCTTTCCTTCACTCTGGAGAGGATCCACCCCCACGACATCGGCACTTTTCTAGACCATTACGGGGTCGCGGTCCGTGCGGGCCACCATTGCGCCATGCCGGTGATGGATGTATTCCAGGTCCCCGCCACCGCCCGGGCCTCGTTCGGAATCTACAACTCCCACGAAGAAGTGGATCAACTCATCCACGCCATCAAGGAAATCATCAAGGTATTCGGTTGATGCTCGACGAATTGAGAGATCTGTATCAGGAGGTGGTCTTCGACCACAACCGCAACCCGCGCAATTTCCGGGTCATTGAAGACGCCGACAGAACCATCGAGGGCTTCAACCCCTTATGCGGCGACCGTATCACCCTTTATCTCAAACTGGATGGGGAGCGCATCAGCGATGTTGCTTTCCAGGGGCAGGGGTGCGCCATCTCCACCGCCTCGGCGTCCCTGATGACCGAGATTGTCAAGGACAAGACCATTGCCGAGGCGGAGAAGCTTTTCGAGGCCTTCCACAAGATCGTCACCGGTCAGGACGACGACCTCAAACTGGAAGAACTGGGAAAACTGGCAGTACTGGCCGGGGTAAGACAATATCCTTCGCGGATCAAGTGCGCCACTCTCGCCTGGCATTCCCTCGAAGCCGCATTGCAGGGCGAGCAGCAGTCCATCAGCACGGAGTGAGGCCATGTCGGACTGGATCGACGTCTGCCCTGCCGAGGCATTGCCACCTGGGGAGCATGTGGTCGTGGATGTGGACGGCAGCGAAGTGGCGGTGTTCAATATCGATGGCCGATACCATGCGATTGAAGACGTCTGCACCCACGACGGCGCCGAAATCGCCAGCGGCGAACTCGAAGGCGACGTGATCGTCTGCCCCCGGCACGGGGCCCGCTTCTGCCTGCGTACTGGCGAGGTATTGTCTCCACCGGCTTACGAAGACCTGCACGTGTTTCCGCTCCGGATCGACGACGGCATCATCCAGGTCCGGGACGACCGCTGGGATTGATGTCTTTCACAGCCGTTCCAGATTCTCCAGGCGACGGCGTCTTTTCAGTAGCTTCTTCCAGTTGCGCCGCTGACGCTCATTTCTGACCGCCAACAACCAACCGATGCTGGCGGCGGTCTGGACATCCTGGGTTTCAGTCTCAAGGAAGTCCAGCAACCACGCCGCCTGGACGCCCGCGTCATGATATTCCCCGAGATAGTTCTGGAAGCGTTTCAACACCTGAATCGCCTTGTCGACTTTCTTGTCTCCACGTTCGATAGCGGTAAACTCCAACAGGTATCTGAGCTTCTTGCACATGATCCGGAAAGCGTGGATCTCTTCCTCCGCAGAACCTTGTTTCAACCTGGCCAGGGTTCCGGCCACCTTGTTCACACGGTGATGGATGCGATCCCGCAACAGCTTTTTGAGGGATGAAAGCTGAGTGACGGAAAGCCACTCCACGGCAGGCTGTTCCAGCCACTGACGCCAATCCGATTTCAACGCCTGGTAGGAAGCGCTTTGGATCATTGCCACGACTTCCTGATGGGCCGATCGGCGTCTGATTTGCAGTTGCCGCTGTAACCTCTCCATTCCTGGATGGAAATCAGGCGGCATCGCCACCTGATCCTGGGCAAGGGATTCCATGAATACATCGGCGTCGCGGCAATCCCCGGTGACACGGGCGATGGCTGTCATCTGCTGACGCAAGTGGATCATTTCAGGAATCAACCAGGGCTTGAATTCAGCCAACACAGCCCGGCTCTTCCTGAGAGCGACACGAAAACGATGCAGTGCTTCCGGATCCTTTCCTTCGATCACAGCGCTCTCTTCGGACTCGAGAATCCGAAGCTGGGAGGAGAGAAAATCCTCCAAGGCCTCGGCAAGGTCAACCGCCCTCTTTCCTGCTGGCTGGTACGATGGCTGCTTGTGCTTGGTCATTTTCATCCTCCAGGTTTTCGGGGGCAAAGGCGAAACTTTCCTGAAACAAGCCAAACTTGCCCCCGCCCCTTCCATCCATATCGGTTAAAATTAACCAATTGCCCAACTCGAAGTGAAATCATCATGGAAGCATTGGAACTCAATACCCTGACCCGTAAGATAGACGATCTCCAGGGCCGTGTCGAAGCCCTTAGGGGGTATCTTTGACTACGATCAGAAAAAGGAACGCCTCGAGGAGATTCTGAGGGAACTCGAGGATCCCTCGGTGTGGAACGATCCCGCAAGGGCCCAGGCCCTGGGAAAGGAGCGGGCCCAGCTGGAAGACACGGTCAAAACCATCGACCAGCTTCTCCAGGGGCTGAGCGATGCCAGGGAATTGCTTGAAATGGCCATGGAGGAAGGGGACGAAGAGACCATCGCCAGCGTCGCCGGGGATCTGGAGAACTTCGAGAAATCCGTTTCCGGACTCGAATTCCGGCGGATGTTTGCAGGGGAAATGGATGCCTGCAATGCCTTCGTCGACATTCAGGCCGGCTCCGGTGGCACCGAGGCCCAGGACTGGGCGGAAATGCTGCTGCGGATGTATCTGCGCTGGGCCGAACGCAAAGGCTTCAAGACCGAGATCATCGAGCTGTCCCCCGGCGAAGTGGCGGGCATCAAAAGCGCCACCATCAAGGTGGAAGGCCCCTATGCCTATGGCTGGCTCAGGACAGAGACCGGCGTCCATCGGCTGGTGCGCAAATCTCCGTTCGACTCCGGCAACCGTCGCCACACATCCTTTGCCGCCGTGTTCGTCTCCCCCGAGGTGGAAGACGACATCGCCATCGACATCAATCCGGCCGACCTGAGAATCGACGTGTACCGGGCCTCGGGCGCGGGGGGCCAGCATGTGAACCGGACCGAATCGGCAGTGCGGATCACCCACCTGCCCACCGGGATCGTGGTGCAATGCCAGAACGACCGCTCCCAGCACAAGAACAAAGCCACCGCCATGAAGCAGCTCAAGGCCAAGCTCTTCGAACTTGAGATGCAGAAAAAACGGGCCGAACAGCAGAAGCTGGAGGAGACCAAGTCCGATATCGGCTGGGGAAGCCAGATCCGTTCTTATGTCCTGGATCAGTCCCGGATCAAGGATCTTCGCACCGGTGTCGAGACCGGCAACACCCAGGCGATTCTGGACGGCGACCTCGATCATTTCATTGAGGCCAGTTTGAAACAAGGCTTATAATCTCACCGCAGAGGGCACAGAGTGGCGAGAACGATTCCCTGCATCCTCTGTTGCTTTGCGGTCACTCTCATGAACCCCCGTTTCACCCCGAAGCATGAAAGTACTACAGAGGGTAAGGGGCATCGGTTGGAAAGTGTCAGCGGTCTGGATGGCCGATTTCGAGCCCCCAGGGACGGGTTCACGGCGTCTCGAAAACCCATGCCCTTTCCCCTCCCCCAATCTTTCAGGGAAAAAACTCCTTTCTATCAAGACGGATTTGCATGAACGAACAGACCATTAATCAACAAGACCTCATCGCCCAACGCAAAGCCAAGCTGGCGGCCCTGCGGCAAGCTGGCACGGCCTATCCCACCGATTTCCGCCGCGACAGCATCGCCGCCGAACTGCATGCCCGCTATGACGACCAAGGGGGCGAATTCTTCGAACAGACGCCAATCCGGGTCAGGGTCGCCGGCAGAATGATGACCCGGCGTCTCATGGGCAAGGCCAGCTTCTGCCATCTGCAGGACTACTCCGGGCGTATCCAGCTGTTCGTCACCCGCGACGGATTACCGGAAGGTCTGTACAACGAATTCAAGAAATGGGACATCGGAGACATCCTCGGTGCCGAGGGGGTTCTGTTCAAGACCAAGACCGGAGAATTGAGTGTCCGGGTCGACTCCATCCGCCTCCTGGCCAAATGCCTGCGCCCACTCCCTGAGAAGTATCACGGCCTGACCGACCAAGAGGTCCGCTATCGCCAGCGGTACCTGGACTTGATCATGAACGAGGTCACCCGCCGGACCTTCCGGATCCGTTCCCAGGTGGTGCAGCACATCCGTCAGTTCCTGATCGAGCGCGATTTCCTCGAGGTGGAGACCCCGATGATGCAGATCATGCCCGGCGGCGCGGCGGCCAGCCCCTTCGTCACCTTCCACAATGCCCTGGACATGCAGTTGTATCTCAGAATCGCTCCAGAACTGTATCTCAAACGTCTAGTGGTGGGCGGTTTTGAGCGGGTATTCGAGATCAATCGCAACTTTCGCAACGAAGGCCTTTCGACCCAGCACAACCCGGAGTTCACGATGCTGTAGTTCTATCAGGCCTACAGCGAATACCATGAATTGATGGACCTGACCGAAGTGATGTTCCGGGAACTCGCCCAGACCCTGTTCGGCGACACCTGCTTCACCTATCAGGATCGGGAATACGACTTCGGCAAACCGTTCCAACGCTACACCCTGTTCGAATCCCTGCTCAGGTTCAACCCAGGCATGAGCGCCGAGGACGTCTGTACCGTGGAGGCCGCCAAACAGGTGGCGGAAAAATTCGACATACCGGTACTTTCAGGCTACGGGTTGGGCAAGTTGCAGACGGAGATTTTCGAAAAGACAGTGGAACCCAAGCTCCTCGACCCTACCTTCATCACCGCCTATCCGGTGGAAGTGTCCCCTCTGGCCCGACGCAGCGACGACAATCCGGAGGTGACAGACCGCTTCGAACTGTTCATCGCCGGACGTGAGATCGCCAACGGTTTCACCGAACTCAACGACCCCGAAGACCAGGCCGAGCGTTTCCGCAGGCAACTGGAGGCCCGCGACGCAGGGGACGAGGAAGCGATGCACTTCGACGAGGATTACATCCTGGCGCTGGAACACGGCATGCCCCCCACGGCAGGCGAGGGAATCGGCATCGACCGCCTGGTGATGCTTCTCACCGATTCTCCTTCCATCCGTGATGTGTTACTGTTTCCCCACCTGCGTCCAAGAACCTGATTCGAATCCCCCTTGATTTTCTCCGTAGCAGTGAGGTGCCATCATGAATCGATTCACCTGTCTGATTGCCGCCTCGGTATTGGCCATGGGCCCTGTAGCCATGGCCGACCCCAGGCAGATCGAGGTCGAGATGAGGGACTAAAGGCCGGTTTCTACCCTTTTTACTGCAACAAGCGCCTGTTGTTTTTCAAAAGCCACCGGGAGCGCGGGATGCACGGCATTCTCATGGTCTCCCCGGCAACCAGACCCTAAGCAGGAATCGCTGGATCGACTAGACTTAGAGAGGCCTGAAAATCTTTTCCACGGAATTTTCAGGGCCGCTGTAATCAACTGGATCGACCACGACAGTCAATTTTCCTCCACGGACATGATCACGGGAGGGGGAAACGAACGGTTCGTCCACCGCTCCCCTTGCACAGGGAGCACCGGTATGGCCATACAGGACAACATGGGTACTCCTCGAATCCCTGACAACGTCAATACCCGACAAAAGGCCCAGGCAAGCAGATTTCTGCGCCAGTGTTATCAGGCGCTCAAAGAGGGAAAACTTCCTCTTCCCACCATTCCCGATATCTCTATCAAGATTCGCCGCGCCATCAACGATCCCAAAGCCAACAACAGCAAGATCGCCAAAGTCGTGCAGATGGATCCGGTGATCACCGCCCGCCTGATTCAGATTTCCAACAGCCCCCTCTACCGGGGCCGGAGGCAAATCGAGAGCTGCCCCGAGGCCCTGACCCGGCTGGGCCTGAAGGTGGCGCAACATCTGATCACCAGTTTCGCCCTCAAAGCGGTCTTCAAGGCCAAAACCCGGCGGGTCCAGAAACAGATGAACGACCTGTGGCAACACAGTAGCTATGTCGCCGCCATCTGCGCGGTACTGGCCCACAAAACCCCGGGATTCGATCCGGACCGCGCCATGCTGGCTGGACTGATGCACGACATCGGCAGCGTTCCAATCCTTATCTTCGCCGATACCTATCAAGAACTGCTCGAGGATTCCGCAGACCTGGAAAGAACCATTTCGAAGCTGAGGGGGCCGGTGGGGGCGGCTATCATGCGCAAATGGCACTTTCCCGACGATTTCGCCCAGGTGATCCTCCATGCCGAAGATTGGTGGCGTGATCCAGACCCAGAACCCGACTATGTGGATCTGGTCCTGGTGTCGCAACTCCACAGTTATGTCGGCACCCCCAAGCTCCGTGACTGCCCGCGGATCGACGAGATTCCCGCCTATGGAAAACTCCTGGCCGGCCGCCTGGATGCAGACACCAGCATGGACGTGCTGGATACCGCCAAGGAGGAAATCTGGCAGATTCAAAAAATGCTGACTTTTTGAACATGGAGATCCGAAGCAGCCACCTTTCCCTGTTGACCCAAACCGCCGCGACATCGGCGAGCAGGCAACCCTTGCCAGCCCTGCAGGCCGGTCAGCGCCTGGAGGCCTGGGTCCTGAATCGTCAATCACCCAGCCAGGTGCTGCTGGAAGTTCTCGGCCGCAGGGTTCTGGCCGACACCCGGTTGCCTCTGCGGGCAGGGGACCACCTCAAACTGGAGGTCGTCGCCAATCTCGGCACCCTGCCCCAGCTCAAGATCATCGCCCACACTCCCCAATCGAGTCAGGTGGCTGCCCAGGCTCTGCGTACGATTCTGCCCAAAGAGGAACCCCTCACCCAGACCTTCTCATCCCTCAAAGAGACAGTCAACCAGCCACGCTTGCGGAATCAACTTCCCCCTGCCGTGGTCGAAAAACTGAGCACTCTGCTGGACACCCTGCCCCGGCGAGCCGAGCTGGTCCAGGCGGACAGTCTCAAAAAGGTGCTGCGGCGAAGCGGTCTACTTGCAGAAACCACGCAGATGGCAATCTCCTCCGCTGCCGATACCAAATCCACGGGAATGGACCTGAAAACCCAACTGGTTCAGCTGGTCAACTACCTTCGAAGCCGGGCGCCAGAACCCACTGCAACACGGCAAACAGAACCGGTGCCAGCCGACAGGACCGGCCCGAACCCCCCTACCGCCGCTCCCCGTCTTCCAGACTCTGAGGGACGACTCAACCTTCCGTCGCAAGCTTCCCGTCCTCCCCTGATTCCCCGCCCTTCTGTCCCTGCCAACCCCCCACCCACGGTCTCCAACCCACCTCTTCCAGGCAACCGTTCCGAATCGCCAACAGCGGGCCCCGAACCCGCAACACGAGCACCCTCCCCTCCCGCTCTCAGGACTGAAGGCAGTCACACAAAACCGCAGCCCCACCCATCCCAAGGGCCAGGGGAAACAACCCCAACCAAATTACCCAGGACCCCTGCGCCCCCCATGGAAAACACTCTGGAATTGATCGGCGAAAAAGTCTCCGCGGCCATCGCCAGAATCACCCTGGACCAATTGGCGTCCCTGCCGAAAGCCGACAATCCCGTCCTGACCTGGCACTTCGAACTGCCCGTCCTCCAGGAGGAAGCATTCGATCCCCTGCGCCTGACCATCCAGGGAGATCCCAGGCAAACCAGAGATGAACCGGAGGAGCGGCCGTGGTCGGTGGTCATCGAAATGGAACCGGCAAATCTTGGAAAAATACGGATCCGGCTGGTACTCCAGGAAAAACGCATCAGTGCCTATTTCTGGAGCGAATCAGAACAGACCCGGGGACTGTTTGAGCGCCATATGCAGTCGTTGGCAGGCAATCTGCTTTCCCAGGGACTGGAACCGGAGCATTTGCAGACCGTGAGAGACGCGCCTCCCGTCCCCCCCTCCCTTCGACCCGATGTCCCCTTGGTGGATGAAAACATATGAGCAAGGATGAACGGAAAAAAAACCTGCTGAATCCCATCGACCTCGCCGTGGCGTTGCGCTATGACGGAACTTCGGCGCCCAAGGTCCTAGCCAGGGGACGGGGGGAAACGGCGGAGAATATCCTGTCCGTCGCCGAGGCCCATGAGATACCACTCCATGCCGATCCGGAACTGGCCAAGGTGTTGAGCCATGTTCCCGTCGGTGAGGAGATTCCCCGAGAGCTGTATGTCGCGGTCGCAGAGGTACTTGCCTTTGCCTACTGGCTCAGCGGAAAAAATGGCCCGGCGAACAATCCTTAAGATCAGAAACCGCCCTTATTCCGATTCATGCGGATCAACAACTCGGCTTCTTCGCGGCTGAATCCGCACTCGGCCACCAGTTCCTCGCTCCCTGCCCCCTGCGCGATGCGTTCTATCGCCGTCTGATAGGAATGGTCAACTTGCTCTCCAGCGTGCTCCAACTCCTGAGCCCATTCATGGATCTCCCCCAAGCGACCGCTCAGATTCGACAACCGTTGATCGATCCGCACCGCCGCGGCACAGAGACCCACGATATCCAGCTGTTGGCGTTCCTGCCGTTGGTAGCACTGCTGAAGCTTTCCCTCGAGCATTCTCTGGCGGCGCCATAGCCACACCATCAAGGCGCTTTCCAGCACGACCGCCAGGAGCAACGCCCCAATCACGAGGGTGGCGTCGAGTGTCATGGGCTCACCAAGGCCAATGAAAACAATTCAGAGGACGATTTCCGACAAGTGAGGCCTTCACATGGCCTCCAGCTCGGCCATCTCTTCATCGGTGAGGAACTTGTTCAGATCCACCAGGATCAACAACTCGCCATCGCGGCTGGTCACCCCCTGGATATAGCGGGAGCTTTCTTCATTTCCGACATTGGGAGCCACTTCGATTTCATCGGCGGTCAATTCCACGACTTCGGCAACGCTGTCGACCAGGATGCCAATGACCTGCTCGTTGGCCTCGATGATAACGATCCGGGACAGATCGTCGGTCTCCTTGAAAGGCAACCCAAAACGGCTGCGGGTATCCACCACCGTGACTACGTTACCACGCAGGTTGATGATTCCAATCACATACTCCGGGGCTCCCGGAACCGGCGCGATCTCGCTCACCCTCAGTACTTCCTGGACCATCATCACATTGATGCCGTAAGTCTCGTCTCCCAGCCGGAAGGTCACCCACTGCAACAAATCATCATTGAGTTTCACCGCTGCATCGGCCATACCATCTCTCCCTTCAAGTCCAAGTTGAGGCAAATTTATGCATTCAGTACTTCCAGTAATAACAGGACGTCAATCAGAGGACAGGGACCCTCTTCATCTTTCATCATTCCCAGCAACCAGGGGCGGGTACCCCTTTCCTCCCGCCAGCGCACCTGCTCCCAGGGAATACTTCTCTCAGCGGTCACGGTTTCGCAAGCGATCCCATACTCACCTCCCTTCAGGACGAGCAGATGATGGTAGTCAGTCCCCGTGTGCTTGCCTGGAAGAATCAGACGCGCGGTGTCGATGACCTGGATTTTCCCTACTTCTCCGGGGAAGCCTCCAATCAGGTCTCCATCGGCCGCAGCTGGTGACAACTGCAACTTATCCAGGGTCAGAATCTCACCGAGTTGTTCTCTCAGGACAGCAAACTGCAGACGCCCCAGTCTGAAGGTCAAAATCTTGAGATTCTCTTCATCGAGATCTTCGTCGCTTTCTTTCCCGTCATCGGGGGCAGCATCTTCCTCTTGGGGGCAAACATTGTCATGGTTTTCCGGGGAGGAATTTCGCTCTTCCGCTTCAATGGTGGCGAGATCCCCCTCCTCTTCACCCTCCGCGGGCTCTGCAATCCGCTCCGTCAACAATCCGTCGAGATAGGAGGACAGGGTGTCGTCATCGGTCATTTCGTTCCGATTGGCCGGTAACTCAATCATGCCGACAGTACCTCCCCAGGTTGAACCGTCTCGGCTTCCAGGAGAGTCTCCAGCAAAGACTCATAGGCAACCGCTGCGCGGCAGCGGGGACGGTACAAGGACAAAGGAAGATGGGCCTGACTGGCCTCGCGCACCTTGGTATCCATGGGGATCACCCCCTTCCACAAGGAATCTCCGAAGCGTTCTTCCAGCACCTTGAGGGTATCGTTGGAGACCCGGGGACGACGGTCGAACATGGTAGGAACAATGAGATGACGATGGGACTGTCCACGTGAATGTTTGATCATTTCCAGAGTGCGCAGCATCCGCTCCAGCCCCCTGACGGAAAGGAAATCCGCCATCACAGGGATGATTAGGCGGTCACAGGCCGCCAGGGCGTTGACCATCAGGACGCCTAGCATTGGCGGGCTGTCGATGAGGACGCTGTCATATTGATTGGACAAATGGGCCAAAGCATCTCTGAGCACCAAACCCAACCCCTCGATAGTGCCCGCCTGCCTTTCGACCGTCGCCAGCGCCATCGCCGCGGGCATGATATCCAACCCTTCCACCGGAGTTGTCTGAATGCAACGGGAAACATCCCTGTGACGCCGTTCCATGGCGTCCCGAAACAGATCATAGGATCCCCGAGTGACCGATTCGCTGACCAGACCGAAATAGCTGGTCAGGGAACCATGGGGATCCAGGTCTACCACCAGGATGGATTCGCCCCGGGTTACCAGACCTCCGGCAAGACTGGCAACGGTGGTGGTCTTCCCCACCCCGCCTTTCTGATTTGAAATCGCCCATATACGCATTTTCCGCCTCACTCGCTCACTTGCCCTGGAAACCCGGGCCTGGAGCCCTTTTCACGCTCACTCACCGGCATTTGATAACGCGCCATTTGCTTCGCCTGCAACACCATGACCACCCGGCGGTTGCGATTACGCCCCTGTTCGGTGGAATTATCGGCCACCGGATGGAATTCTCCATATCCCACCGCCGCCATCCGCCTCGGAGCGACCCCCAGGTGAACCAACCGCCTCACCACACTGGCTGCCCGTGCAGCCGACAATTCCCAATTGGAGGGAAACACCCGGGTGTGGATGGGTTTGTTGTCGGTATTCCCCTCGATAAACACAGGATTGGAAGGCATCTGACGAACGATCTCGGCCAGTTTCTCCATCACCGGATCCGCGCTGTGGTTGAGTTCCGCACTGCCACTGGAAAACAGGAGACTGCTCTTCATCTCCACCACCACCCAGAATTGGTGGTGTTCCACTGCCACCAGATCCTCATCGATATAGGGGGCCAGCACTTCCTCGATCTGCTGCGAAATCCGCTCCAGCATCACCACTTCCTCGGTGCCACCGTCCAGGATGGAAGAACTGTGGAGGGAGCGGGGGATCTCCCCCTCCTGAATGGGGTCATTCACCCGGAGGACTGTTTCATCCTGCTGCTTGAACACCTTTTCCAGGGACTCGGACAAAACCTTGTATTTCCCGGCACTGAGGTTGGAGAGGGCATACATCACCACGAAAAAAGCGAACAGCAAGGTAATGAAATCGGCGTATGAAACCAGCCAGCGCTCATGGTTGTCTGCTTCCAGTGGTTCGTGCCGCTTCCGCGGTGAACGACGTCTCATGCCAGAAACCCTCTCAGCTTGAGCTCGACATTGTGGGGGTTCTCTCCCTCGGCGATCGCCAGAATACCCTCCAGCATCAGTTCCTGCCCCAGACCGAGAGTCTTCACATGGGTCTTGAGCTTGTTGGCAATCGGCAGAAACACCAGATTGGCCATCCCCACCCCGTAAATCGTGGCGACGAAGGCGATGGCGATTCCCTGCCCCAGGCGCCCGGGATCGGTCAGATTCTGCATCACCTGAATCAGCCCCAATACCGCTCCGAGAATGCCCAGGGTGGGGGCATATCCGCCCATGGCCTCGAACACTCTCGCGGCCGACATGGAATGTTGCTCTCTGGCCATCATCTCCAGTTCCAAAGCCTCCCGGATCACTTCGGTTTCGTTCCCATCCACCAGCAACTGTAAGCCTTTGCGTACGAAGACATCCTTTTCCCGGTCTATTTCATTTTCAAGACCCAACAGGCCTTCCTTTCTGGCCATCACGCTCCAGCGGACGACCTTGCTGATTTCTCTCTCCAGATCCAGCTTCGGCGGTGAGAAGATCCACGCGGTCATTTTGAGTCCTTGCCAGAACAACTGCGGAGGGGTCTGTAACAGGATCGCTCCCAAGGTCCCTCCCAAAACGATCACGAAGGCCGGGCCATTGAGCAGGAATCCCGGACTTCCGCCCTCCATCACGCTGCCACCTATGATGGCGGCAAAGCCAATGATCAGTCCTATGACACTGAGTGGATCCACGAGTCAGCCTGCCCCGCTGCAACGGGCAATCGATTCCAGGGACAGGACCTTCTCTGCCAACCCTGCTTCCACCACCGCCCTGGGCATGCCGTAAACCACACAACTGGCCTCGTCCTGAGCCCATATCCTGCTTCCCTTGCGCTTCAGGACCGCCGCACCACGACAACCGTCGGCTCCCATCCCGGTCAGAATCATGGCCAAGACCCGGCCATGGAAGTTTTCCGCCACCGAGGTCAAGGCGACGTCGGCACTCGGTTGATAAGTCTCGCCCCGCCTCGATTCGCGGAGCAGGATGCGGTTACCAGCCACCACTTCCAGTTGCTTCCCCCCCGGGGCCAGCAAGGCCACTCCCGGTTTCAAGCGATCGCCGTCGACGGCTTCGCGGACCTCGATCTTCGACGCCCGATTCAAACGCTCGGCGAAACTGGGAGTGAAATTTCCCGGCATGTGTTGAATCAGTAACAGTGGAAACCGGGTCGCCGCCGGAAGGCTGGACAATATCTTCTGTAACGCCATCGGCCCCCCCGTGGAGGCCGCGATCACCAGCAGTTGAACCCTCCCCAGACCTTCACAGGCGTCGTTGGCGCCTGCTCCTTGCCGATGCCCATAGCCGGTCGCTGTTTCCGCCGCAATTCTTAGGCGGGAACGGCGCCGGGCCAAGGCAAGCACCCGGTGCCTCAGCAGCTGTTTCGCGGAACACCAGTCACGATGGATGTCTTCCAGTTGTTTGGGGAGGAAATCCATGGCTCCTGCCTCCAGGGCATCCAGGGTGGCCTGGGCCCCGGCCTTGGTGAGGGCGGAAAACATCAATATCGGGGTCGGGAGTTTGCGCATGATGTGGCGCACGGCTTCAATACCATTCATGACCGGCATCTCCACATCCATCAACACCACATCGGGGCGGATCCGGGTGGTTTTGCGCACGGCCTCCCGGCCATCCACGGCCACATCGGCCACCTCGATGCCGTGATCCTCCTCCAGGATCTCCACCAGACGCCTGCGCATGAAGGCCGAATCATCGACCACCAACACCTGGACACTCATCGCCAGACTTCCCCGAGGTTCTTGCCGTCAAGCCGCATAGCGTTTCATCAGACTGGGCACATCCAGGATCAGGGCAATCATCCCGTCCCCGGTGATGGTAGCGCCAGCCAGCCCTTCCAGTCCGTGGAGCTTGGCTCCCAGAGCCTTGATCACTACCTCTTCCTGGCCAATCAAATGGTCGACGACGAATCCCACGTGGCGCCCTCCCACATTGACCACGACAACATGGCCTTCAACCGGAAGAGCGTCACAACCATGGGAAGAGATCAGCCATTTCTTCAGATAGAACAGGGGCAAAGCGCGCTCGCGAACAATCACCACTTCCTGCCCGTCGACCACATTGGTTTTGTTGAGATCCAGATCGAGGATTTCCACCACGTTGGCCAGGGGCAGGGCAAAGGCCTGACCTTCGAGCTTGACCATCAGGGTTGGCATGATGGCCAGGGTCAGAGGGACCTTGATGGTGATTTTACTGCCCTTGCCCTTGACCGAATCGATCTCCACACTGCCATTCATCTGATTGATGCGGGTTTTGACCACATCCATACCCACTCCCCGGCCGGAAATGTCGGATATCTCCTCTTTGGTCGAAAACCCCGGCATGAAAATCATTTGGTAGCATTCCCGTTCATCCATCCGGGCGACACTCTCCTCGTCCAACAGTCCCTTGTCCACTGCCTTCCGGCGTAATACCTCGGCGTCCATCCCCTTGCCATCGTCCTCGATGGTCAACTGGATATGATCGCCTTCCTGGGACGCCTTCAGCACCACCGTCCCTTCCCGCGGTTTACCCGCCTTCTCTCGGTCCTCGGGGAGTTCGATGCCGTGATCCACGGCATTGCGTACCAGGTGAACGAGGGGATCGGCCAGAGCCTCCACCAGATTTTTGTCCAAGTCCGTCTCCTCCCCCTCCATCTCCAATCTGACATCCTTGTTCAAACTCCGGGCCAGATCTCTGACCACCCGGGGGAAGCGCCCGAAGACCTTTTTGATCGGCTGCATCCGGGTCTTCATGACCGCCAGTTGGAGATCCGAGGTCACCACATCCAGATTCGCCACTGCCTTGGCCATATCTTCGTCATCCACGGCGGCCCTGAGGGTCTTGAAGCGGTTACGAACCAGGACCAGTTCACCCACCATGTTCATGATTTCATCTAGACGCTGGGTATCGACGCGAACCGTGGATTCCGCCGAAGAGGACTTTTTCTGCCTGCCGCCGGGCACGGATTTCAACGCCGTTTTTTTGGGCTTTTCCTTCGGGGGCGGCTGCTGAGGTGCAGGCGGTTGAGAGGTTGGGGGCGGTGTTTTTCCGCCCCTGACCGTCTCGCCAGGTCCCATGGGCGGAGTGCTTTGAGACTTTTTCAGGGCGCCTGTATGTTTTCCCGAGCCGTGTAACTCATCGAGCAGAGCTTCGAACTCTTCCTCGGTAATCTCATCCGCGCTCGTAGCAGAGGGGGCAGGCTCACTTTTCTGTTTTGTTTCCTTGCCAGGTGCCCCGCCAGGCCCATGAATGACATCGAGCAGCTTTTCGAACTCCTCTTCAGAAATTTCATCGTCTGGTTGGTCAGGCGATTGCTCTTCTTCCACCTCTTGCAGCAGGGCTTCAAACTCCTCCTCCACAGGATCCACCGCCGCATGTTCCTTGCTCTCTTCAGCCTCTGCGGGTGGTTCCGGCTCATCCACTTCGGCCGTCTCAGGGAGTACCTCGACGGTCTCGGATTCGGGGACGGTGAACTGTTGCAAGGTTTCCAGCAGCGACCGATCTGCCGGCGTGGGGTCCTCGCCTGCCCGGACCTGTGCCATCATGCCGTTCACCTGGTCCAGCGCCTGGAGAACCGCATCCATCAATGGCTGTGAAACCTTGCGCTCCCCCTGACGCAAGACGTTGAACACATCCTCGGCCTTGTGACACAGATTGACCAGCGCCGTGATATTCAGGAAACCGGCTCCCCCCTTGACGGTATGGAAACCGCGAAAGATGGCATTGAGCAGCTCGTCATCGTCCGGCGAATGCTCGAGATCCACCAACTGTTCCCCGAGCTGCTCGAGAATCTCGCCAGCCTCGACCAGAAAATCCTGGAGGATTTCGTCATCAAGATCTATC
>Ga0114931_10002169_pt1 | contig 25004 bp, 19 predicted proteins | sample 2SBtaG_FD_89579 | JGI IMG/M metagenome (GOLD analysis project Ga0114931, IMG submission 89579) | Deep subsurface microbial communities from Kolumbo volcano to uncover new lineages of life (NeLLi) - 2SBTROV14_V59a metaG | ecosystem: Environmental > Aquatic > Marine > Volcanic | place: Kolumbo... | reverse complement strand
GCGCGAAGAATGAAGACCAGCCGGGCATACCTCGACCGTTTGCTCGATCCCGAAAACGATAAAGTCCAACTCGACACGCTCTATAAAGCCGCCACAGCCGTCGGCAAAAAACTCCACGTTGAATTGGTGTAAGGAAGATTTTTCAGGTCAGCGGCATGGGGACTTTTTTTGCAATCGCGAGAATCAATTCTTGCAGTTTTGAATCGATGTCGCCCAGTTGGCTGGTGTCGTCAATATCGATGCCGACCACTTTACCGCCGGCGTCGTAGTCCAAAACTATCCCTTCCTCGATCTCCTCGCTGTCCACGCCGGGCTGGGGAGCCACCTTGATATACAGGGAGTTCGTTTCGCGGTGGTAGTCCGGTTTCATGGCTTGAATCCTCGGTCATTTCCGTCCCGCTCCCGCGCGGGAACCGGCACAGGCTCTACTTTCCTCGAATCAAATACACCACCCCGGCGTAGTCGTCGGATAGGAGCAAGTCGCCGGTGGGCGAGAGTTCCAGGTCCACGGGTCTGCCGGTTTTGCCGCCGTCGGCTTGCAGCCAGCCGGTGATGAAATCTTCGTGGCGGACGATGTTTCCCTTTTCGCTGAGGACGACGCGCACGACTTTATAACCGGCGGGTGTCGAGCGGTTCCAGGAGCCGTGAAAGGCGATGAACAGGCTGTTGTTATACTTTGCGGGAAGGTTGCCGCTACGGTAGAACGCCATGCCCAGGGGCGCCATGTGGGCGGTGAAGGTGTGCGCCGGCGGCTCCGTCTTGCCGCAGTCGTAGCGTTCGCCGAGGTCCGGGTCGGGTATTTGCGATTCGTAACAGTACGGCCAGCCGTAATGTTTGCCTTGGCGGATGATGTTGAGTTCCTCGCGCGGCCGGTCGTCGCCCAGCCGGTCGCGGCCGTTGTTGACGCCCCACAGCTCCCCGGTGTAGGGGGAGAACTCCATGCCCACCGTGTTGCGCAGGCCGGAGGCGAAGATGCCGCCCTCCTGTTTTGTCAGGCCGAACCACGAGATGGCGGCGCGAATCCGGTTGTCCTCCTCGCAGACGTTGCAGGAAGAGCCGACGGAGAGGTACAGCCGGTCCCCCTTGATTTTGATCGTGCGCGTGTAGTGGCCGCCGCCGGGAATGCCGGAGACGACGACCTCCGGCGCGCCATAGGTGAAGGGTTTGCCGGTGCGTTTCATGCGAATCACTTGCAACTCCTCGGCGACGTAAAGATAGTAGTCCGGCCCCAGTTGCGCGAACGCCAGGCCGTGCGGCGAGCGGTGTCCCGTCAGAATGGGCACGGCGGCGTCGGCCCGGCCGTCGTGGTCGGCGTCCGGCAGGGCGACCACCTGGCCCCGGCGCGTCTGGCTGAGAAACAGGTTGCCCCGGTCGTCAAACGCCATGTGCCGGGCGCTCGGCACGTTGTCGGCGAAAACGCCGATCCGCACTCCGGCGGGCAGCCGCAGCGGTTGCAGGTCGGTCCCGGCACTTGCGGTGCGGGGTGCGGCGGTTGCCAAGGCCAGCGCCAGAACGAAAGCGATGGATGAATATAAATTGCGGTTCATGGTCATTTCCGGTAATTTGAAAGGTCGGTTGACAGTATAACTCATTTGGGAGCACATGACTTTTAAAGACGCATTACGCGGCCGGGTGTTGGTTTTGGACGGCGCCATGGGCACCATGGTGCAGAATCTGGCGTTGAGCGATGCCGCCTTCGGCGGTGCGGCGTTCAAGATGCTGACCGACTTGCTGGTGTTTTCGCGTCCCGGCGACCTGGAAGACATTCATTTGCAATACCTGAAAGCCGGCGCGGACATTCTGGAGACCGACACGTTTGGCGCGTCGCCGCTGCGCCTGCGCGAATTCGATTTCGCCGCCATCGACGCCGCGCAGATGCAGGCCGTGCCGCCGGAACTGGATTTACGCGCCGCCGATTTTGAAGCCATCGCGTATCACTTGAGCGCCGCCGGCTGCCGCATTGCCGCAAAAGCCGTGGCGCGTTACCGCGCCCTGCCCGAATACGACGGCCGGCCGCTGTTCGTCGCCGGCTCCATCGGCCCCTCGAACTACGTCGTGTCCAGCACCCAGGCCAACCTCAAGCAGGCGACGTTCCGGCAGATCGTCGATAACGTTTATTATCAGGTGCTGGGACTGCTCGACGGCGGCGCCGACGTGCTGCTTTTTGAAACCCAGCAGGACATTCTGGAGTTGAAGGCCGGCATACTGGGGGCGCAAAAAGCTTTCCGGGAAAAGAAAAAGAGCCGGCCCATCATGGCGCAGGTGACGGTGGACCAGTTTTCCAAGATGCAGATTTTCAATACCGACCTGCACGCCGCCTATGTCGCCGTCGCCGGCATGGGCATCGACACCTTCGGCATCAACTGCACCCTGGGGCCGGCGGAGATGCGCGCCAGCGTCGAGAAATTGAGCCGGTTCTGCAACCTTCCCATTTCCATCGTGCCGAATGCCGGGCAACCGGTTTCCGAGGACGGCCGCACCTGTTACAAGCTGACCCCGGAGGACATGGCCGCGGCGGCGCGGCCGTTTGTGGAGGACTGCGGCGTTGCCGTCGTCGGCGGCTGTTGCGGCACTACGCCGGCGCATATCCGGGCGCTGCGCGATGCTGTCAAAGGTCTTGTGCCGCCCGCAAGGTCTGTGGATACCACGGTTTACCTGTCCGGCCCGCAAAACGCCGTCGCCCTCGACAGCTCCGAGAACCTGGTGCGTATCGGCGAGCGGCTCAACGTGCGCGGCAGTAAAAAAGTCCGCGACGCCGTGGAAACCGAGGACGGCCTGCGTATCGAAACCCTGGAGGACGTGGTGACCGAGCAGGTGGAAACCCTGGGATTGAACATCATCGACGTTTGCATGGACAGCAATATCGTCGAAACCGAGCAAGTCCTGCCGCGCGTCATTCATGACCTGACCAGCGATTTCAAGGGCGCGATGTGCATCGACTCCTTTTCCGTGGAGGCGCTGGAACAGGCGCTGCAAACCTATCCCGGCCGGCCCATCGTCAACTCCATCAGCCTGGAGGAATACCGCGCCGGCGAGAGCAAGTTGGACGCGGTGCTTGCCGTTACCAAGGCGCATCACCCGGTGTATATCGCGCTGGTGAACGGGCCGCGGGGGCCTGGCGTCACGGCGCGGGAAAAGTACGACCTCGCCGCCGAAATCGTCCGCCAGGCGAAAGACAAACACGGTGTCACGCCCGACCAGCTTTTGATCGACCTGAACGCCTATCCCATCGGCGCCGAGTCGGTGGAGGGCCTGAACTTCTGCGCCGAGACCCTGGAATGCCTGCCGCGCGTCAAGGCCATCCATCCGGATTTGAAAACCACCATCGGCGTGGGCAACCTGACCAACGGGCTGGCCCAGAAGCCGTACATGCGGCAAGTGCTCACCAGCGTGTTCCTCGACGAGGCCCGGCGCCAGGGGCTGGACTGCGCCATCCTCAACCCGAACCATTACGTGCCGGTCGAGAGCCTGCCGGAAGCGGACGTGGCGTTGGCGCGCCGGGTGATTCTGCAGCGCGACATGGACGCCTTTGAGGAACTGGAGCGCATCGCCGTCAACAAAAAGACCGGCGCCGCCACCCGCAAAACGGACTATGCCGGCCTGCCTCTGGAAGCGCGCATTTGTCGGAAAATCATGGACGGCTACAAGCAGAAGGAAGAAGGGACTATCGAAAAAAGCGGCGGCTCGTTCCCCTACCGCGATCACATCGTCGTCGAGGCCGCCGAGGCCATCGACCGCCATGCGCCGCTGGATTTTATCGGCGATCACCTGATGAAAGCCATGCGCGAGCTGGGCGACCGGTTTGGCCGCGGCGAGGTCAGCCTGCCGCATTTGCTGAAAAGCGCCGATGTCATGCGCCACGTCATGCGCTTTCTCGAGGCCTACATGCAGTTTGAAAGCGGCGTCAAGCCGGGGCAGGCCATCCGTTACAAGGGCGTCGTCGTCCTGGGCACCGTGTATCAGGACGTGCACAGCATCGGCAAGGACCTGGCCCGCACCCTGCTGGAAAACTACGGTTACCGGGTGATCGACCTGGGGGTGCAGGTGCCGCTGGAACGGTTTATCGAAACCGCGAAACGCGAAAACGCCGACGCCATCGGCATGAGCGCCCTGCTGGTGCAAACCTCCAACCACATGATCACCGTGTCCCGCATGTTGCAGGAGCAGTCTTATGATGTGCCGATCCTGATCGGCGGCGCGCCGGTGAGCCACCGCCACGCCGGCTATGTGGGCATGTGGGGCCAGGAGGACATGGAGAAAATCCGCGCCGGCGTGTTCTACTGCGACAGCGCCATGGACGGCGTGCAGACCATGGGAGCGCTGCGCGACAAGGACAAACGCGCCCCGCTGCTGCAAAAAAACAAACAGCAACTGATCGACGAATACCGCCGCGCCAAGGGCCTGGAGGAACATAAAAGCAACCTGCTGCAAACCTTGAAACGGCGCAAGGTCAGTTTTAAAAAACACCACGCCGCGCAGGAAGGCTACGGGTTGCACCGGGTGGAATTCAAGCTGAACAAGTTAAATGGGGTCTTGGACAGCCGCAGCCTGTTTTCCCTCAACTGGAAATTCGGCAAAAAATCCACCTGGAAACAAAAAGGCGTGACCCCGGAGCAACTCAACGGTCTGCGCCGGGAATGGATGGAGAAAGCCGAGCAGAACGGCTGGATCGTTCCGCAAGCCGCGTTTGGCCTGTTCCCCGCCCAGTCGGAGGGCGACGAGCTGATCATTTACGATCCGCGGGACGCGGCCCGGGAGCTGGCGCGGATGCGCTTTACCGTGTGCATCGGCAGGGGGCAGAAAGACACGTTTTCCGTGGCCCAGTATTTTTTGCCGAAAACCTCCGGAGTCATGGACATGGCGGGATTGCAGGTCACCACCGCCGGCGCCGCCGTGGAGCGCGCCATCGCCGAGTTCAAGGCCCAGGACGATGCCGAATCGGCCTTGTATCTTCAAGGGTTGAGCGACCGCGTTGCCGAGGACCTGGCCGAGTATATTCACAACCTGCTGCGCCAAAGAGTGGGGCAGGCGAAAGAAAAGTTCGGCCAGCGCTACAGTCCCGGTTATGCCGCCCTCACCGACCTGGTGAACAACAAGATCATTTATGAAGCGCTCGATGCGGCGGAGATCGGCGTGACCCTGACCGGCGCCAACGAGTTTCACCCGCCCAGCACGACCGCGGCGGTCATCTGCTTCCACCGCGACGCCGGCTATAGCTGACTCTTTGCAGGCAAAAAGATTAAAGGTTGGCGGATCCAGCGATGCCGGCGCGCTTGGGTCTGGTTTTTAAAAATTCAGTTCCGCCGCTGTTCGGGTTTTGACTCTTGGCCTGATTTTCACGTTGATGTCCACTTGCCGGTCCAGTTTATTGAGAATGGAAATAAGCCGGTCAATGGTGAATCTGCCGAACTTGGCGTTGCGAATACGCACGAAATCGCCATGATCCACGCCGGTTAATTTTTCCGCTTGGCGAGTGGACAACTTGCCGTCATCCAGGATGCCGATGATTTGCGCGCCCAGAATGGCCTTGGCCTGGCGCACATCCGCGTCGGCATAGCCAAAGTCTCTGTAGACATTGCCGCTTCCACGAACCAGTTGCATTTTTTTATCGTTCTTCATTTCACCAGCTCCCTCAGTATCTGGATTCTTTGTTTGGAATGTACTTGTTTGACCGTCATTGCGAGGCGATAGCCGAAGCAATCTAGGTTTTCTGGATCGCCACGCCGCTGGTCGCGGCTCGCGATGACGCTGGGGCGGCGAAGGATCGCGCCCTTGCATGAGCCGGACTTTTCTAACCATCAAGACTCATGGTGGCAAATTTTCCACCAAATGTCAAGAATCCGTGTCCACCATGAAAGCGAATAAGGTCAACGGCGACAAAATGGGTGTTACACTAACTTCCGGTACAACGGCGGTCATCTGCTTCCACCGCGACGCCGGCTATAGCTGACTCTTGAAAGAAAGGTCATGGAAATGATGGGAATGACGGTGCGCCAGATATTCGTGGTTTGTTCGATCGCCGTATCGCTGGCAATTTTCGGCGCGGCGCTTTTGTGGCCTGTTGCGCACTGGGCGTTTGCGATTGCCGCGCCCGTGATCTTGCTGGGCGTTTACGATCTTGTGCAGCGCCGCCATACGCTTATCAGGATTTATCCCGTCATTGGCCATTTTCGGTATCTGCTTGAATCCGTTCGTCCGGAAATTCAGCAGTATTTCGTCGAATCGGATACGAATGGCCAGCCCGTCAGCCGCGAGTTTCGCTCGCTGGTTTACCAGCGGTCGAAGGGCCAGTTGGATACGCGCTCGTTTGGCACGCAGTTTGACGTTTACCGCAGCGGTTACGAGTGGGTCGATCATTCGCTGGCGCCGAAACCCGTGCTGGGCAAGGAACCGCGGATTGTATTCGGCGCTCCCGGCTGTAAAAAACCGTATGCCGCGTCGCCCCTGAACATCTCGGCGATGAGTTTTGGCGCGTTGAGTCAAACCGCCATCCTGGCGCTGAACCGGGGGGCGCAACAAGGCGGTTTCGCGCACAACACCGGTGAAGGCGGCCTGAGTCCTTATCACCTGAAGCCGGGCGGCGACCTGATCTGGCAAGTCGGTACGGGTTATTTTGGTTGCCGCAATGCCGACGGCAAGTTCGACGCCGGATTGTTCGCGGAAAAGGCGGCGCTCGATGCCGTGAAAATGATCGAGATCAAGCTGTCGCAGGGGGCCAAACCCAGCCATGGAGGCATTCTGCCCGCCGCCAAGTTGACGCCGGAAATCGCCCGGATCAGGAATGTGCCGATGGGCCGCGATGTCGTCTCGCCGCCGGCGCACACGGCTTTTTCCAGCCCCAGGGGGTTGCTCGAATTTGTTGCCGAACTGGGCAAGTTGTCGGGCGGCAAACCGGTCGGCTTCAAGCTTTGTATCGGCCGCAGGGTGGAATTTCTGTCGATTTGCAAGGCCATGCTGGCGACCGGCATCACGCCGGATTTCATTACCGTTGACGGTGCGGAAGGGGGCACCGGGGCCGCGCCCATAGAGCTGACCAACTCCATGGGCACGCCGCTGCGCGAAGGCCTGGTTTTCGTGCACAGCGCCTTGCTGGGCATCGGTGTGCGCGACCGCATCAAAATCATCGCGGCGGGCAAGGTGCTTTCCGCGTTCCATATATTGCGCCTCATGGCGCTGGGCGCCGATACGGTCAATTCGGCGCGCGCCATGATGTTTGCCCTGGGCTGCATACAGGCGCTCAGATGCAACACGAATACCTGCCCAACGGGAATCGCCACGCAGGAGGCGGCGCGCTACCGGGCGCTGGATGTCAATGACAAGGCGGCGCGGGTGAAAAACTATCATCGGGCGATGATCGCGAATCTGCTGGAGTTGCTGGCGGCGATGGGGTTGGACCGGCTCGACGACCTCCGGCCCCGGCACATTAACCGCCGCATAAGCGGCCCGGTCGTGAAAAACTACGGCGAACTTTACCCGTGCCTTTGCCAGGGGTCTCTGCTCTCCGAGGCGGATGTTCCGGAGGGTTGGCGGGACGATTGGCGGCAGGCAAGTCCCGATGCCTGGCAAGCCAGGAATTGAGTACCGAAAGAGGTTAAGCGCGCGGAAAATTTCTCCGATAAGGAAGGCGCGGTCCGGAGTTGCCGGCGCGGCGCCTCCGGGGGTCGTAAAATCCCTCTAAAAATACGGTTTACTCCTCATAAAGGTTGAAAAAATAAAAACTTGTAATCTAGTTCGCATTTGTTAGAATAATCTTGAATGTAAAGAGCGGTCGGCTCTTGAGACGGCCTCTTTTTTCGAGAATAACACCCCCTCGTTTCTAAAAAAGGTCTTTATCATGTTTAAGCGATTTACCGAAAGGGCTCGACGGGTCATCATCCTCGCCAGAGAGGAAGCCGAGCTTTACCGCCATGAGTATTTAGGCACCGAACATATTATGCAGGGCATTCTCAAGGATGGAGGGGGAATTGCGGTAGCCATCATTCAAAAATCGGGGATCGACCTCGGGCAGATGAAACAGGAACTGGAAAAGAACCTGCCGAAAAGCTCCAACTCCCTGATCGTCGGTGATATTCCCTTTACGTCCCGGGCCAAGAAGGTTTTGGAGTTTGCCGTTGAGGAAGCGCGGTCGATGAACCATAACTACATCGGCACCGAACATTTGCTTCTGGGATTGCTGAAGGAAAAAGAAGGCGTGGCTTGCCGGGTATTGAACAGTTTCGGGATGAACTTTGACGACGTCAAGGAGAAAATTCTCGAAATGCTCAAGGAGCCTGGGCATCAGTCGAAGGAGGCCGGCAAGACGCCGACGCTCGACGAGTTCAGCCGCGATTTGACGGAAATGGCCATGAACGGCAAGCTCGACCCGATCATCGGGCGCAGTAAGGAAATCGAGCGGGTGATCCAGATATTGAGCCGGCGCACCAAGAACAATCCGGTGCTGATCGGCGAGCCGGGCGTAGGCAAAACGGCTATTGTGGAAGGGCTTGCCCAGATCATCATTGAGCGCGAGGTGCCGGATACGCTGTACGACAAGCGAGTGGTCGCCCTGGACCTGGGTTCGCTGATTGCCGGCACCAAGTATCGCGGCCAGTTCGAGGCCCGGCTCAAGGGGATCATGAAAGAAATCGTGCAGAACGACAGTATCATTTTGTTCATCGACGAATTGCATACGTTGGTTGGCGCGGGCGCCGCCGAGGGTTCCGTCGATGCTTCCAATATGTTGAAGCCGGCGCTGTCGCGCGGCGAAATCCAGTGCATCGGCGCCACCACCCTTGAGGAGTACCGCAAATACATCGAGAAAAACGGCGCCCTCGAACGGCGCTTCCAGCCCGTCATGGTCAATCCTCCATCGGTGGATGAAACCGTCGAAATTATTCAGGGGCTGAAGGTTCCCTACGAGGTTCACCACAAGGCCAAAATCACCGATGAGGCAATCGTCACCGCCGTGCGGTTCTCCGACCGCTATATCAGCGACCGGTTTCTGCCCGACAAGGCTATCGACGTTATCGATGAGGCCGGGTCGAGAGTGCGTCTGCGGAAACTGACCCGCTCGCCGGAGATGAAAACGATTCAGCGGGAAATCGATGCCGTGACGCGCGACAAAAAAGTCTCCATCGAAAATCAGGAATTCGAAAAAGCCGTTGACCTGCGCGACAAGGAAGAAGCGTTGCGCGAGCGGTTGGAAAAAGCCGTGACCGAGTGGGAGGATCAACAGGATCAAAGCGAGCCTTTCATCACCGAGGAGGACATTGCCGCGGTGGTTTCCAGCATGACGGGGATTCCGTTGTCGCGCATTGAGGGTAAAGAGTCCCTGCGCCTGCTGAACATGGAAAAAGAATTGGCCGGCAAGGTGGTTGGGCAGCCGGAGGCGATACAGGTGATTACCCGCGCCATTCGCCGTTCGCGGTCGGGTTTGAAGGATATCCGCAGGCCGATCGGCACCTTTTTGTTCCTCGGTCCCACGGGGGTCGGGAAAACCGAGCTTGCCGGCACCTTGGCGGAGTTTCTGTTCGGCGACCGCAAGTCCCTCATCCGCCTCGATATGTCCGAATATACGGAAAAGTTCAATGTGTCCCGGTTGACCGGCGCGCCGCCGGGCTATGTCGGCTTTGAAGACGGCGGCCAGCTTACCGAAAAGGTGCGGCGAAAACCTTATTCCGTCGTCCTCTTCGACGAAATCGAAAAAGCCAACTCCGAAGTATTCCATCTCCTGTTGCAGATCATGGACGACGGGCGGTTGACCGACAGCTTTGGCCGGCAAATCGATTTTAAAAATACCGTCATCATCATGACCTCCAATCTCAGCTCGAGAATGCTCGACAAGGGAAAAAGCCTCGGGTTTCACAAGGATGATCCCGAACTGAAACTCGACAAGATGAAAAAAGACCTGAAACAGGATTTGAAGAAAACCTTCAACCCTGAGTTCTTGAACCGAATCAGCGAAATCGTGGTTTTCAACCCGCTCGATGTCGACAGCATCATGGAGATTCTGGATATTCAGTTGGAAGAGGTGAACCAGCAACTGATCGAACAAGGTCTCACACTGGATATGACGGCGGAGGCCAAAAAATGGCTCGCCGAAAAAGGCTATGACAAACATTTCGGCGCCCGGCCGTTGAAGCGGGCGATTCAGAAGTACGTCGAAGATGTCATCTCCGATCAAATGTTGCTGGGAAAATTCAAAAACGGCGGTGTCGTGGAAATTATTCTGCAAGACGATAAGCTGGTGTTCAATGAAAAATCAGGCGCCCTTAAAACCACATGTTCATAACTTGAGGATTTTGGGCAATAGTTTAATTTTTAACCTATAAATATTAAAGAGTATTAAGTTTTCCGGTCCCAGGGATCAAAAACTTAGTACTTTTTTTTGGCCTGAAAAGCAAAAGCGCCAATTTTTTGGTATAACCCGTTTATTAACAAATAATTGTTCAACTGAATGGCGAGACCCCATCCTATTTATTCGGCCTTTTTTGCGATTTTTCTGCTTTTTTCTGTTGCCTTGCCCGCACATGCCCAGGAAGGGGAAATCGTTGGCGCCGTAAAAGTCCAGGGCAACAAACGGGTGGACGACTCCACGATCCTGTTTTACATCAAGACCAAAGTTGGAGAGCCGCTGTTGCGGAGAAAGATCCGCGAAGACATCAAACGGATTTATGACCTGGGGCAATTCAAGGACATCCGCGTCGAAACCCAGCGAACCCCCAAGGGGCTGGACGTCATCTTCCTCGTCACGGAAAAATCTTCCATCGGCAATATCGAGGTTGTAGGCGGCGGGGTTATCGAGGAGACCAAACTTTTGGAGATCATTGGCATCGACCGGGGCGATACGTTTACTGAATCCATGGTTCAGGAGACCATTCAAAAAATCACCCAGGAATACCACGACAAAGGCTATTTTTATATCAAGGTGAAGGTGGACAGCCGGTTGAACCAGGACAACCAGGTGGATTTGACGATCCACCTGGACGAAGGCCATAAGGTCAGCATAGAAAAAATCCGTTTTACCGGCAACAAGGCGTTCACCGACAAGGAAATTCTGAAGGTCATAGAAACCAGCGAGACGGACTGGCTTTCTTTCTTCAACGATTCGGGCATCTACAAAAAAGACGTGCTCAAAATAGACCTGTTGCGTATCGAGGGTTTGTATCAGGACAATGGTTACTTGAAAATCCGCGTACTCGAACCCCGCATCAGCCTCGACAAAGATAAGAAAGATATTTTTATCACCATTCCGGTGGAAGAAGGCCCGCAATACAAAGTCGGGAAAATCCAGGTTCAGGAAGACGACACCTACAGCGCCGCCGAGCTGCTGGCGGTCTTGAAGATCAAGGAAGGGCAAGTGTACAACATGTCCGAATTGCGGGAGGACATCCTCACCATCACGGAGATGTATTCGCAAAAAGGTTATGCCTATGCGGACGTCAACCCGGTCACCACGTTAAACGAGAAGGCTAAGGCCGTCGATGTGGCCATCCGTACGGACCGGGGCCGGAAGGTGTTCGTGGGCCAGATCAACATCAAAGGCAACGAAAAAACATTGGACCATGTCATCCGCCGGGAGTTCCGCCTGAAGGAAGGACAGGTGTTTAACAGCGACAAGCTGAAACGTTCGCGGCAGAGAATCAACAACCTGGGTTTTTTCGGCGATGTCAAGGTGGACACCAAGCCCGGCGGCGCCCCGGATTTAATCGATATCGATGCCTCCCTGGTCGAGAAACCCACCGGGTCCTTTTCCCTGGGCGCCGGGTTCAGTTCGGTCGACAATTTTATTTTTAACGGCTCCATTTCGCAAAACAATTTATTTGGCCGGGGCCAGCGGCTGAATTTTTCCGCCCAAACCTCTTCCCGCAGAACCAATTTTAATTTAAACTTTACCGAACCCCGCTTGCTCGACACGAATATCCTGCTGGGTGTCGATTTGTTCAATAACCAGTCCAACTTTTTCAGTTTTACATCGAAAAACGTGGGTGGCGGCCTGCGCTTCGGCAAGTCGCTGGGCGAGTTCGATTGGGGCGGACTCAATTACCGGTTTGCCAGAGTCAAAGTATCCAACGTCAATCCCCTGTTTGAAACGCCTTTTTTGAGAAATGAAACGCGCACCACCAGCCGTCTCACGCCGACCTATATTTACGATTCGCGCGACAATTTCCTCAACCCGACGCGCGGCTGGCGGCATTCGGCGAGTGTTGACATTGGGGGCCTCGGCGGCATAAAATTCTTTCGTTCCAATTACGAGGTCACCTATTACCGCCCGCTGTTTTGGAAATTCGTGCTTGCCCTGCACGGAGAGCTGGGTATCGCGGGCGGCTACAGCGGCGACCGGCTGCCCGTGTTCGAACGCTATTTCATGGGCGGCGCGCAAAGCTTGAGAGGTTTCACCATTCGCCAGGTGGGGCCGAAAGATGGAACCGGCAACCCCCTGGGCGGCGATCAATCGTTACTGTTTAATCTCGAAGTCGTGTATCCCATCGGCAGGATCTTTCGGGTGTTTGCCTTTCATGACCGGGGGAATGTTTATGGAGACGGGACGGATATTTCCACCACCGCCTCGACCATCGACCTTTCGAAAATGCGGAAAAGCGTCGGCGGCGGCGTACGCTTTCAAAGCCCCTTCGGTCCCATCGGCATAGCCTACGGGATAAAGCTCGACCAGGCTCCTGGCGATACACCGGCGGAGTTCCATTTCACCGCGGGTGGTTCATTTTAATGGTTTACTACCGGAAAGATTTATCGACTATGACTACGAAACGTTTTTATCGCACACAGCACATTCTCATTCCCCTGATTGTTGCCGTTTGGTTTGCGGCCGGAAATTTTTCCCAGGCTTTGGCGGCAGGCTCGCCTCGCATCGGCTTCGTCGATTTGCAAAAAGCCGTTTCCAGCACCAAGGAATGGAAAAGACAATTCGCGACCTTTAAAAAAGAATTTAAAAAAGTGCAAAAGACCATCGAACGCAAGGAAAAACGTATTAAAAAAATATTGGAGGACCTCAGCAAACAAAGTTTCGTTTTGGATCCGGCCCTCAAGTCCGACAGAGAAAAAAAATTCCGCGAACAGAAAAGGGAGTTCGAGCGTTACGTCAAGGATCGAAACGAAGATTTCTCCATTAAAGAGCGGGAGGCTTCCCAGAAGATCATCAAAAAAATGGTCAAGGTCGTTCGGAAACTCGGCAAGGATAAAAAATACAGCTTCATCATGGATCAAACCACCGTCATCTATTTTTCCAAGGATCAGAATTTGACGGACCTTGCCATCAAGGCGTATGACCGGATTTACAAATAACGCCACCGCGGTTTTTTTCATGGCCGTTTTACTTTGCGGGTTTTTGCCTTGACCGGCCTCGGCCCGCAACCGGGAACGGCCAATTTGTTTTCGTGAAATTCCGCGGTTTGGCCGCGCCGGATTTCGGAAATCGACTTTTTCGCCAACCTGCCCATGCTTGATATTACGGAAATTAAAAAAATCATCCCGCACCGGTTTCCGTTCCTGCTGGTGGACCGCATTATCGAATGCGACAATGAATCGCGCATCGTCGGTATCAAGAATGTGACCGGCGACGAACCGTTTTTCCAGGGGCATTTCCCCGAGTACCCGGTGATGCCGGGCGTATTGATTATTGAAGCCATGGCCCAGGTGGCCTGCATTCTGGCCTTGAAAATCCTGAAAAAAGAAGGCTCCCCCGTGGTGTTCTTCACCGGCATCGACAACGCCAAGTTTCGCAAGCCGGTGGTTCCCGGGGACCAGATTCGTCTGGAGCTGACCAAGGAAAAACAACGGGGCGAGTTGTTCCGGTTTCAGGGCCATGCCTACGTCGAAGGCAAGCTGGTGACCCAATGCGTTTTGCAAGCCGTTCTGGGAAAATCCTGATCATTCCCCGACAATGACTCATCCATCCGGCGTCATCCATCCCAGCGCCGTTTTAGGGAGCCGCGTTTGCGTCGGCCCGTTCACCACCATTGGTGCCGGCGTGGAAATCGGCGACGGCACCGAGGTGGGGGCAAACGTCACGATCGAGGCGGGAACGGTGATCGGCAAAAACTGCCGTATTTTCCACGGCGCCTCGCTGGGCGGCGACCCGCAAATCCTGGATTTTGAAAAAGGGATATCCTCCACCGTGAAAATCGGCGAGTCCACCGTCGTCCGCGAGTTCGTTACGGTGCACCGTTCGGCGGTGGAGCAGGGCGTTACCGAGGTGGGCAGCCACTGCATGCTGATGGCTTATTGCCACGTCGCCCATGACTGCCGGCTCGGCGACCACGTGGTGCTCGTCAACTATACGGGCTTGCCGGGGCACATTCAGGTCGGCGACGGCGCCTTCATTTCCGGGTTGGTGGGCATCCATCAATTTGTCCGCATCGGCAAGTATGCCATGATCGGCGGCATGGCCGCCGTCAGAAAGGATGTCCTGCCGTTTTCCCTGGTCGAGGGCAACCCGGCCCGGCTGGTCAGCCTGAATGCCGTTGGCTTGCGAAGAAACGGTTTCCCGCCGAAAGCGCGTTCCGCCATCAAGGGGGCCTTGAAATTGCTTCGGCAACCGGATTTGAATACCTCGCAGGCGGTCGAAAAAATCGAGACGGAAATTGAAATGTCCGGGGAAATTCGCTATCTTGTTAACTTTATTAAAGAATCGTCTCGGGGAATCACCAAGTAATGAAAAAAATCAAGGCCGGCGTTGTCGGTGTGGGCAGAATGGGGGCTTATCATGTCGGCGTCCTCTCCGACTTCTCCGAGGTCAAGCTGACCGGCATTGTCGATATTGACGAAAGCCGCGCCGCCGCCGTTGGCCGCCAGTACGGCGTGCCGCATTACACGTGCCACCGGGAGCTTTTTGACCGCGTGGATTTGGTGATCGTCGCCGTTCCCACCTCGCTGCATTACACCGTCGCCAAGGATTTTCTGCAATCGGGCATCCATGTGCTGCTGGAAAAGCCCTGCACCAACAATTTGCGGGAGGCCGGGGAACTGTTTGGTTTAGCCGAAAAGAACAAGCTGACCCTGCACACCGGCCATGTCGAGCGGTTCAACGGCGCCGTCCAGGAAATTCAGAAAATCGTCACCCGGCCGATTTTCGTGGAATGCAAGCGCATGGGGCCTTTTGCCGACCGCATTCTGGACGACGGCGTGGTGCTCGACATCATGATTCACGACATCGATATTCTCTTGAACCTCATCGATTCCAAGGTGAGGAACATCAATGTGCTGGGCGCCTCCGTTTTTTCCGGCAAGGACGACCTGGTCAACGCCCAGCTCGAATTCGAGAGCGGCTGTGTCGCCAACATCATCGCCAGCCGCGTCTCGCACAATAAAGTGAGAACCCTGGCGATCACCCAAAAAGATTGCTATGTGGTGCTGGATTACACCGACCAGGAAATCTACGTGCATCGCAAATCGTCGTCCGAGCACGAGTTGAGGAAGGATTCCCTCCGCTACACCCAGGCGTCCCTGGTTGAGAGGATTTTTGTGCACAAGGACAACCCGCTGAAGCTGGAAATCAAGCATTTCCTGGACTGCGCGGCGAATGGCAGCCCGCGTAAAGTCGCCGCCGACAAGGAGTTGTATTCCCTCGAAATTGCCCTGGAAATCCTGCATCAGTTCAACCAAAGAAAAAAATAAACGCGGCAAACCGGGAGGCCGCCGGACAGGATTCGAATCGTCGGCATCTTGCGCCTGCCGTTTCCTTGCTGGAGGGGTTGACACGAGCATGCAAAGCACATCCCAGCGCATAGGTCTGCTTGCCGGGGCCGGAGACATCCCCGTTTACTTTGCCCGCCGGGCGCGGGAAAACGGCGTGCAACTGGTTTCCATCGCCTTTTCCGACGCCATCGATGCCGATTTGCGGCCGTTCGTGGAGCGCCACTATTCGATCGGCGTGGGGCAAAGCGGCAAAATCCTCGACACCTTGAAAAAGGAAAACGTCGAGGGCGTTTTGATGTTGGGCAAGATCGAAAAAAAAATTCTTTTCAAACCCCAGCTCTTTGACCTGCGGGCATTGAAAGCCCTCAAGCGCCTGTTGACGCACGAAGATAAATCCGTGCTGAGCGGCGTGATCGTGGAATTGCAAAAAGAAGGATTTACCGTCTTGAGCCAGATGGAATTTTTAAAAGAGTTGTTTCCCGAACCCGGCGTCCTCACCCGCCGCAAACCGTCGCGGCAGGAAGATGAAGATATTCGTTTTGCGTTGCCCATCGCCAAAAAACTGGCCGATATGGAAATCGGCCAGACCCTGTTGGTTAAAAACAAAACCGTCGTCGCCGTCGAGTCGGCGGAGGGGACGGATCAAACCATTCAACGCGGCTGTGCGCTGGCCAAGGGCAAGTGCGTCGCCGTCAAGGTGAGCCGCACCGATCAGGACTACCGGTACGACACCCCCGGCATCGGCAAAAACACCGTGGAGCTGCTGGTGCAGGGCGGGGCCTCGGTGCTGGCCGTGGAGGCCGGACGGGTGATGATCGTCGACTTGCCGCAAGTGGTGAAACTGGCCGACGCGGGCGGCCTCAGCCTCGTCGCCGTATGATTCCCCTGCCTGTCATGCTGAGCTTGTCGAAGCAGCTGGCTTTTTATGAAGTCAAAGATTAGAGATTCTTCGCTTCGCTCAGAATGACATTTTTGAGGCTTTTTCAGTAGCCTGTGAGAGGGGACCTTTGCATCAGTGTACTTGTTTGATTGTCATTGCGAGGAGGCCAGGCCGACGCAGGAACGTCCCTTTTGGGAAAGCAATCCAGAAGGCTGGATCGCCATGCCGCCGGCGCGGCTCGCGATGACACTGGGGCGGCGAAAACCCACAATCGCAGTAAATAACACATTATGAACACCCCCAACATTCTGATCGTCGCCGGAGAGGAGTCCGGCGACCTGCACGGCAGTCACCTGGTCGAAGCCCTGAAAACCCTCTGCCCCGGGGTTTCCTTCCGGGGAATGGGGGGCGTGAAAATGCGCCGCGCCGGCGTGCAAACTTTTTTCGACATCGACCGCATGGGCGCCGTCGGCCTCGTGGAAACCCCCGGCAATATCGCGCATTATCTCAAAGTCTATTGCAAACTGACCACGGAAATCGTCGGCAACAAGTATGACGCCGCCATCTTGATCGACTACCCCACCTTGAACCTGCGGCTGGCCAAAAAGTGCAAACGGGTCAACTGCCCGGTTTTTTATTTCATCAGCCCGCAAATCTGGGCCTGGCGCGGCGGCCGGATCAAGGACATCCGCCGCGACGTCAGCAAAATGCTGGTGCTGTTTCCCTTCGAGGAAACCTTGTACCGCGAGGCCGGAGTCAATGTTGACTTTGTCGGCCACCCCTTCATCGAGACGGTCCGCCCGACACTGCCGCCGGCGGAGGCATTGCGGAAGTTTGGCTTGCAGCCGGGGTTGCCAACCGTCGGCCTGTTGCCCGGAAGCCGGAAAAACGAAATCGATTCGCTGTTGCACGTCATGCTCGAGGCCGCCGGCAGAATCAGGAACGAAATCCGCGATTGCCGGTTCCTCCTGCCCGTGGCCGACTCCGTGGACCCGGATGACATCCGCCGCCAATTGCAGGCCAACCCCCTGGACATCCGGGTGGTTACGGGGAGCAATTACGATGCCATGAATTGCTGTGATTTTTTAATCACGGCGTCCGGATCGGCGACGCTGGAGGCCGGGCTGCTGGGAACCCCGATGGTGATCGTCTACAAACTCAATCCCCTCACCTATTGGCTGGCCCGGCGGCTGGTCAAAATCGACCATTTCGGCCTGGTCAATATTGTTGCCGGGGAGCGGGTGGTGCCGGAATTGCTCCAGGCCGCGGTGACTCCCGGAAATATCGCCCGCGAGGCCTTGCGGATTCTCAAAAACCCGGAATTGAGCCGGAACGTGCGGGACAAGCTCGCCGGCATCGGCCGGTCCCTGGGCGCTCCCGGAGCGGCCCGGCGCGCCGCCGCCAGTATCGCCGCGGACCTCCACCTCCTGCCGACCCATGAACAAGCCGATGGTTAATCGCGTTCTGCCCCGCGTTCTCTGTGCCGCGTTCCGCCTGTGGTGCCGCACCTTGCGCGTCCGCCGCGAAAACCGCGAGGCGTTTCTCCGCGACCTTCCCGACAGCTATATCCTGACCCTCTGGCACAGCAGAATATTTTATATTTTTTATCACTACCGGTGCCGGAGCGACATCTGTCTGCTGATCAGCCCCAGCAGGGACGGCGACTGGCTGGCCGGCGTGGCGCGGTTGCTGGGGTACTCCGTCGTTCGCGGTTCCAGTTACAAAAAAGCCGTGTCCGCGGCGCGGCCGTTGATCAAGGTGCTGCGGCGCGGCCAGAGGATCATAGTCGTCGCCGACGGGTCGCGCGGCCCCCGCCACAAGGCGCAATCCGGCTCGATCCATTTGGCCGCCATTACCGGCGTGCCGGTGATCCCTCTGGCCTGGGACGCCAGAACCAAAATCGAATTCAACAGTTGGGACCGCTTTGTCCTGCCCTTGCCGTTTACCCGGATCACCTTGAATATGGGCGAGCCGATTCACGTGCCGCGGGGTGCGTCCGATGGCGTCATTCAGGAAAAAACGCTCGAACTGGAAACGGCCCTGAACCGGTTGACCGCCGAACGCGGCTGAACATCCCGCCCGCGCGGCGGCAAAACCGAATGCCGTTTTTTTCGGCAAAAATTCCCCCGCATGATGATTTATGAGGCGCAAGCGGCGCGACAGGCCTCCCGCCACTGGCGCGGCAATCGACGCCGCCCGGTAACCCAATGACTTTTAATGAGTTATCTTCCGAGCCTTTTCCCCGCCGCCGGGTTTGGGTTGGCATGGTTATTGAAATAACGGGGGAGTTCCATGGAAGTTTATTCCCGGCGCGTCAGGGGACGGTCAAGGTGCCGGATGAGGTTTTTAATTTTTTTGTCCCAAATTTCAATCACCTTGTATATAATGTCCCTTCTCGGAAAATCAGGCCAAACCCGATGGGGGATTTCCCCGGAGACGGATCCATGGCAATCGATCGGTGTGGGCCAGGCCGGTTTTTCCCAACCGTTTTGCGGCCGGGAGATTTTGGCCTCCATTCGGTATAGCTTCCCGTTCACAAGGAGTCGGTTTTTATGAAAAAAGTTGATGCGATCATCAAGCCGTTTAAATTGGATGAGGTCAAGGACAAGTTGAATGAAATCGGTATCAAAGGGATCACCGTAACGGAGGTCAAGGGGTTTGGCAGGCAAAAAGGCCATACCGAATTGTACCGCGGCGCCGAGTACGTTGTCGATTTTTTACCGAAGATTAAACTGGAGATCATCATCCCGGACGAGTTGCTGGACGATGTCATCGAAAGCATCATGAAGACCGCGCAAACGGGGAGAATCGGCGACGGCAAGATTTTCGTGACCGCTATTGAAGACACGATCCGCATTCGCACGGGAGAACGCGGCCAGGACGCTGTTTGACCTGCGCGGCATACAGGCAGTTTTTTGTAATCCGGGGGCCTGCCTTTGGACTCCGCATGACAAACCGGTTTTTTAACGACTATCAATAAGGAGGGGATCGGCCGATGACGCCAAAAGAAGCTCTCGATTTCGCCAAAGAAAACCACGCCGCGATGGTGGATTTGAAATTCATGGACCTGCTCGGCATGTGGCAGCATTTCACCGTGCCGGAGAGTGAGCTGGAGTTGCATTTGTTCGACGAAGGCCTGGGGTTCGACGGCTCCAGCATCCGCGGCTGGCAGGCCATCAATGCCAGCGACATGCTGGTGATCCCGGACCCCGCCACGGCGGTCATGGACCCCTTCATGCAAACGCCGACGTTGAGCATGATTTGCAACATTGTCGATCCGATCACCAAGGAAAAATACAGCCGCGATCCCCGAAGCATCTCCCAGAAGGCCGAGGCGTATCTCAACTCGACGGGCATCGGCGACACCGTTTACTTTGGCCCGGAGGCGGAATTTTTCGTGTTCGATGACGTGCGTTACGAAAACAACATGAACCGCACCGGTTACAGCGTCGATTCCGTCGAAGGCAACTGGAACACCGGCCGCGAGGAAAACCCCAACCTCGCCTACAAACCCCGGTACAAGGAAGGCTATTTCCCCGTTGCCCCCAGCGACAGCCTGCAAGACATCCGCACGGAAATGATGATGCTCATGGAAAAAGTGGGCATCACCATGGAATGCCATCACCACGAAGTCGCCAGCGGCGGCCAGTGTGAAATCGACTTGCGCTTTTCGCCCCTGGTCAAGTGCGCCGACAGTTTAATGTGGTTCAAGTACATCGTCAAAAACGTCGCCCGGCGCCACAACAAAACCGCCACCTTCATGCCCAAGCCCATTTTCGACGACAACGGCTCCGGCATGCACGTCCATCAAAGTATCTGGAAGGGGGGCAAGCCGCTGTTTGCCGGCAACGGCTACGCCGGTTTCAGCGAAATGGGGCTTTACTATATTGGCGGTATTATCAAGCACGCCAGGGCGCTGTGCGCGATTACAAATCCGACGACCAACTCCTACAAACGCTTGGTGCCGGGATTCGAGGCGCCGGTGAACCTGGCGTACTCCAGCCGCAACCGCAGCGCCGCGGTGCGAATTCCCATGTATTCGCCCAGCCCCAAGGCCAAGCGCCTGGAGTGCCGGTTCCCCGACCCGTCGTGCAACGGCTACCTGGCCTTCTCGGCAATGATGATGGCCGGCCTGGACGGCATCGAAAACAAGATCGACCCCGGCGACCCGATGGACAAGGATATTTATGCTCTGGGGCCGGAAGAGCTGGCGGGCCTCGCCACCTGCCCGGCTTCCCTGGACGAGGCCCTGGTGGAACTGGAAAAAGATCACGAATTTCTCCTCAAGGGCGACGTGTTCACCCAGGACGTCATCGACCGCTGGATCGAATACAAGCGGGAGAACGAGATCAGCCAGTTGCAGGCGCGGCCTCATCCCATCGAGTTTCAGTTGTATTATGACGTTTAGAGCCATCCGTTAGATATCTCGAAACCCCCTGGGATGTTCCAGGGGGTTTTTTATTGGTCCAACCCGGCGCCGCGATTTTATGGATAACAAGATTTTTCAAGTCGATGCCTTTACCGGCAAAGCGTTTTCCGGCAATCCGGCGGCGGTGTGCGTTTTGCCGCGCCCCGCCGGCGCGGCCTGGATGCAGGATGTGGCGCGGGAAATGAATTTGTCGGAAACGGCTTTTCTGAGCGCCCGGGACGATGGATTCGACCTGCGCTGGTTCACCCCGGCGCTGGAGGTGGAGCTTTGCGGCCACGCCACCCTGGCGGCGGCCCACGTTTTGTGGGAAGAAAAAATTATCGACCCGCGGCACCAGGCGCGATTCCATACCCGCGGCGGCGTGCTGACCGCCGAGCGCCAGGGCGATTGGATCGTCCTGGACTTCCCCGCCGAGCCTGCCGAACCGTGCGACCCGCCCGCCGGTCTCGCCGCCGCCCTGGGCGCGGCGCTGAAATATGCCGGCAGGAACCGGTTCGATTTGCTCGTGGAGGTGGAGTCGGAGGCGGTTCTGCGCAACCTGAAACCGGATTTTCACCGCTTGCAAACCCTGGACGCACGCGGCATCATCGTCACCTGCCGCGCCGCTTCGGAGGCGTTCGATTTTGTCTCGCGGTTTTTCGCCCCGGCGGCCGGTATCGACGAGGACCCGGTGACCGGCTCGGCGCATTGTTGCCTGGGGCCTTTCTGGGGCGCGCGGCTCGGCAAGACCGAACTCGACGCCTTCCAGGCTTCGCGCCGCGGCGGCCGCGTTCGCGTACGCCTAGGCGATGGCCGCGTCTACCTGGGAGGCCAGGCAGTCACGATTTCCCGCGGCGTTTTGTTGCCCCGGGAATAAGGGGAGTCTACAATAACGCCATGAACGATTTGCCCGGCTTCCTCTCCTGCCTTTACGAACGCCGTCCCTGGGACGAGTCCCTGCAATCCCCGTTGCGGAGTTACGGCTTCGACGAGCCTAAGAAAGCATGGCAAAACCTCACCATCCTGGCCGGCCACCTCAATTTCCCCGCCCTCTTGCCCGATTTTTTCCCGCGCTTTCTGGACTTGTTGAGCCAGTCCTACCAGCCCGATATTGCGCTGCATAATTTTGAGCGGTTTTCGGAAAAGTTTCCCGACAAAAATTATTTGTTCACTTTTCTCGACGGCGCCCAGGACCTCTTGCGGGCCTTGTCGATTCTCTTTTCCGGCAGCCAGGCGCTGACCGACACCCTGCTGAACCGGCCGGAGTACTTCGACTGGTTAAAGCAGCCGGAGACCCTGGGCCAATCCAAGTCCAAGGACGTTCTCACCCGCGATTTCTACGTCATGGCGGGGACCGAGGACCTGGGGCAGGATACGCCGCTCCTGTTGCGCCGCTTTAAAAAGCGGGAGTATATCCGCATCGGCCTGCGGGACTTGCTGGGGCTGGCCGCACTTGAGGAAAACGTCGAGGATATATCCAACCTGGCGGACGTTTGCCTGCAGGTGGCCTACGAATACGCCGACCGGACGCTCAAGAAAAAATACGGCACCCCGGTGTACCGGAACCCCGGGGAAGAATGGGTGGAGTCAGAGTTTGCCGTTATTGGCATGGGAAAACTGGGCGGCCGGGAACTCAACTACAGTTCGGACATCGACCTCATTTATATCTACACCTCCAGCCGGGGCGAAACCCGAAGAGATGGTTCCGCCGCCGGGCCGACGGTCAGCAATCACGAATTTTTTACCCGACTGGGCCAGATGATCACCGCCGTCATCGGTGAAATCAATGTCGAGGGCCGGGTGTTCCGCGTCGACCTCAACCTGAGGCCGGAGGGCAAGAGCGGCGAAATCGCCAACTCCCTTGCCAGCAGCGAAATTTATTACCAGTCCTGGGGAAGAACCTGGGAACGGCAGGCGCTCATCAAGGCACGGGTTTGCGCCGGCAGCGAATCCCTGGGCCGGGCGTTTTTCTCCATGCTGGAACCGTTCATCTACCGCCGCCACCTCGACTACCGGGCCATCGACGAGATCAAGGCGATGAAACGCCGGATCGACGAGAGCCTCAAGCAAAAAAAGGGTGAAACGGAGAACATCAAGCTGGGTTTCGGCGGCATCCGTGAAATTGAATTCATTGTCCAGGCGCACCAGTTGTTGTTTGGCGGCCGCCACAAAAGCCTGCGCGTGGCCAACACCCTGGCGGCCATGAACATGCTGCAACAGCGCGGATTCCTTGCCGCCGCCGACACCGCCCGCTTGCGGGAGGCCTACATCTTCCTGCGGCGCCTGGAACACCGCGTGCAAATGTCATTCGGATTGCAGACGCACAGTTTGCCGCGCAAGCAGGAGGACCTTGTGGTTCTCGCCCGCAAGATGGGCATTCGCGCCGCCGGCGCGGCGGACACCGTCTCGCGGTTTCGGGAAATCCTGGAGAGTCACACGCGCTTTGCCGGCGATTGTTTTGCCCGGCTGTTTGCCGGAGAGGAAACCCGCGGCATATCGGAAACCGCGTCCAGGCAGTGGCAGCGGGCCGAACAAGGCGAACGGCAGTTCTCCCCGGAACTGATGAAAACGGTTCCTTTCACCGATCCCGGCCGGGCGTTCCGGTTTCTTAAAACACTGCGCGACGGCTCGGCGTTTCATCCCCCCTCGGAAAAGAGCGTCCGGGCATTTTATTTGCTGCTGCCGAAAATTTTGGAGGGCTGCGCGCGCGCCGCCCGGCCCAACTCCGCCGTGGAAAACCTGGTGAAATTTCTCGAAGCCGCCCGCTCGAGGGAAACGTTTCTCGACCTTCTGCTGGACAACGAAGGGTTTCTCGATCTGCTGATGATCCTCTTCGGCAGCGGCGAGGTGTTGCCGCGTATTCTCGTCCGCCACCCCGAGTTCATGGACACCCTTTTGGGCATGGAGTCCATGCATCATTTCAAAACTCCGGAAAAAGTGGCGGCGGAGCTGGTGGGCAAGCTGCGCGCTATCGACGGGCTGGAGGGTAAAAAAACTTTCCTGCGGCGTTTCAAGCAGGCCGAGGAACTGCGGGTCGGGGTGCGGTACCTGATCGGGGAAACGGACCTGCTGGGGACCCTGGCCGACCTGTCCGCCCTTGCGGAAATTTATCTGCAAACCGCGCTGGCAACGGCGCTCCAGGAAACGGCCCGGCAATGCGGCGTGCCGTTGGCGGTCCTGGACGATTTCGCCGTTGTGGCGATGGGCAAGCTGGGAAGCCGGGAGCTTAATTTCGGCTCCGACCTGGATGTCGTCTTCATCTACGACGAACCGTCCGCCGCCGCCCCGGCCTTGTCCGCCGAGGCCACCATCACTTGTTACGTGACGCTTGCCCAGATGCTTTACCGGATCGTGTCGGAGGCCACGCACGCGGGCTATGCCTACAAGATCGACAGCGACCTGCGCCCCGAAGGCAGCCAGAGCATTCTCGTGCAATCGGTTAAAGGTTACGAAAGATATTTCGACGCGCGGGCGAGAATTTGGGAGCAGCAAGCCATGACCCGCGCCCGGTTCGTGGCCGGCAACGCGGCGCTGGCGGAAAAGTTTCTGAAGGTTGCCCACGCCTTTACCTATCGGCCCAAGCTGGAGTACGGCTCGCTGATCGAGATTGCCCGCTTGCGGGAACGCATGGAGAAGGAACTGGCCGGAGAGGCGAAAAAAGGCAAAAACGTCAAACTCGGTTTTGGCGGGCTGGCGGATATCGAGTTCAGCGTGCAGATTTTGCAACTGATGCACGGCTATCGCAATCCCCGCCTGCGCGAAACCAATACCCTGAGCGTCCTGCGGCTCCTGGCGGAAACCGGCATTCTGGATGACGCCGCCGCCGCCCGGCTGCGGGAAAACTATTTGTACCTGCGCCGCCTGGAGTGTTTGCTGCGTATTCAGGACGAGCCGGCCCCCAGCCATCTGCCGCGGCGGAGCGACGACTTGGCCGCCCTGGCAAAATTGATGGACTATGGGGAAGGCGATAACCGGGAGTTGGCCTCGCGGCTGATGCAGGATTACGAACGCACCACGCGCGAAGTGCGCGCCTTCTACCGCAAAAACCTCGATACGTTGCTGCGCACATCGTTATGACGATGG
>Ga0114931_10002168_pt1 | contig 25015 bp, 41 predicted proteins | sample 2SBtaG_FD_89579 | JGI IMG/M metagenome (GOLD analysis project Ga0114931, IMG submission 89579) | Deep subsurface microbial communities from Kolumbo volcano to uncover new lineages of life (NeLLi) - 2SBTROV14_V59a metaG | ecosystem: Environmental > Aquatic > Marine > Volcanic | place: Kolumbo... | reverse complement strand
GTTGGCGGCGGGGGTCGAGATGGTGATGCCGGGGGATAATGTGACGATCACGGGGGAATTGATTGCGCCGATTGCGATGGAGCAAGGGGTGCGGTTTGCCGTGCGTGAAGGGGGCCGGACGGTGGGCGCCGGTGTCGTGGCGGAGATCTTAGGATAGCGCGTTTGGAGGGAGCGATCGTGGACGGAGACCGAAGGATTAGAATTCGTTTAAAGGGGTTTGATTATCGCATTTTGGATCACTCCGTTCGTGAAATTGTTGATACTGTTCAACGAAGTGGGGCGAGGATAGCCGGTCCGGTTCCTCTTCCAACTCGAATAGAAAAATTTACCGTTCAACGTTCAACTCACGCGGATAAGAAATCACGGGAACAATTTGAAATTAGGACTCATAAACGATTGTTGGATATCATGAATCCGACCCCTGATACTATGGATGCTCTCATGAAGCTTAATTTGGCTGCCGGGGTTGATGTGGAAATAAAATTATAGAGCTTTTGAATGGAAGAAGGAAGGCTTTCCGCAAAATTTGAAGGAAGTTCAAGGGGCTGACGATGCTTGGAGGGATAGTGGGGAGAAAATTGGGGATGATCCAGGTTTTTGATGAAGACCGGCGCTTAAGGCCTGTAACGGTTATTGAGGCTGGTCCCTGTGGAGTGACGCAGGTCAAAACCATAGATCGAGATGGATATGATGCTGTACAGATTGGGTTTGATGAAGTTCAGGAAAGAAGATTGAACAAGCCGCAACTCGGTCATCTTCGAGCTGGTCAATCACGCCTTTGGCGACATCTTATGGAGTTTCCAGGGGTAGGCGTTTACCGGGTTGGAGATGTGTTGACGGCTGGTATGTTTTCGAGAGGCGAGAAGATATCCGTTCGGGGAATATCAAAAGGAAAAGGATTTCAGGGAGTCATGAAACGGCACAATTATGCTGGAGGTCCTGCCTCTCATGGATCAATGTTCCATCGGGCGCCGGGATCCATAGGCCAGAGTTCTTATCCTTCAAGGGTATTGAAGAATAAATCGTTGCCGGGTCAAATGGGCAATGTGCGTGTGACGGTAAAGGGGCTAACAGTCGTGGATATCAAGGGAGAGGAAAATTTATTATTGGTTTCCGGCTCTGTGCCTGGTGGTAAGGGATCATTGTTGGTTATTTCCAAAGTGGAAAGATAAGAGAATATGGTTACGTTACCGGTGGTGGATACTGAAAATAATCAGGTGGGGACCGTTGACTGTAGTGGTGCGGTTTTTTGCGCTCCCCTTGATGTGTCTCTTGTCCATCAAGTGGTCGTCATGCAGCGTGCTTGCTCTCGGCAGGGGACGGCGGCGACTCGTGGGCGCGGTGCCGTGAATGGGTCAGGGAAAAAGCCCTGGAAACAGAAGCATACAGGGCGCGCCCGGTCTGGATCTGTCCGGTCGCCTCTTTGGAGGCATGGTGGAGTTGTTTTTGGTCCTCAGCCACGGGATTATAGCTATCATTTGCCGCGTAAGGTTTACCGTGCGGCCCTTCGGAGCGCCCTGTCATCAAAGGTTTTGTCCGGTGATGTCATGATTATTTCAGAATTGGAATTTGATGGGCAGAAAACCAGGTTGTTTTCTCAATTTCTTTCGCGCCTTGGGTTGTCCGGCCATATTCTATTCGTCGTAGGTGGGGAGTGGTCCCATCTTTTGCGTATGACGAGGAATATAAAACAATTGACGATGGTCCCTGTGTCTGGGCTGACGGTCTATGATCTGGTTAGGGCTGATAAGGTGGTCATTGTACGTTCTCAAATTTCGAAAATTCAGGAGTTCTGGGCGTGAAAATGGACCTGCATGACATTTTATTGAAACCATTGTTGACCGAAAAAATTACCTCTTTGAGGGAAGTTAAAAATTGCGTCGCGTTTATGGTTCATAAACGGGCATCGCGTATAGAGATTCAGCGTGCAGTGGAAAAGGTCTTAGGGGTTCGAGTATCCACTGTTAATGTTATAAATGTTAAAGGGAAAAAAAAGCGACAAGGTCGATATGTTGGGAAGCGGCCTGATTGGAAAAAGGCCATTGTGACCCTTAAGGAAGGCGAGAAGTTAGATCTGTATGAGAGTGCTTAGCAGCAATGTATCGGCGTGAAGACTCTCTTTGAGGTTTTGTCTTATGGGATTAAAAGATTATAATCCAACCTCTCCTGGGCGGAGAGGTATGTCTGCGTTGATCGATAAAATGATCTCGGCAAAGCGGCCTGAAAAGGCGCTGACAAAATTCCATGCGAGATCGGGTGGAAGAAATGGGCAGGGTCGTATTACCGTTCGGTATCGTGGGGGTGGCCATAAGCGTTTATACAGGAAAATTGATTTCAAGCGAGATAAAAGAGGAGTGTTCGCTAAGGTAGCGAGTTTGGAATATGATCCTAATCGATCAGCCAGGATTGCCCTCCTTCACTATCTTGATGGAGAAAAGCGTTATATTCTTGCGCCTGATGGGTTAAAGGTTGGGGATATGGTTCAGGCGGGAGAAAAGGTGGAAGTCAAGGTAGGAAATGCCCTTGCCCTTATGGCTATGCCATTTGGAGTTGTGGTCCATAATGTCGAATTGAGGCCTGGGAAAGGTGGTCAATTGGCGCGAAGTGCCGGTGCATCGGCGCAGGTCATGGGAAGAGAAGGGGCTTATGTCCAGATTCGTTTATCATCCGGTGAAATGAGGCGGATCCTTGGCGTCTGTATGGCAACCGTCGGACAAGTTGGAAATCTTGATCATGGAAATGTGACCATCGGTAAAGCTGGCCGTTCCCGGTGGCGAGGTCGGCGTCCCCATGTTCGTGGCGTGGTGATGAACCCGGTTGATCATCCTCATGGTGGTGGGGAAGGGAAGTCTGGGCAAGGGAACCCACATCCGGTTTCTCCGTGGGGTGTTCCCGCAAAAGGATATAAAACACGGAAAAAGAAAAACCAGACATCCAAATATATTATCACTCGGAAGAAGAAATAATTGTCATGGTGAGGGATTATGCCTAGGTCAGTCAAAAAAGGTCCATTTGTAGACTCCCATCTAATGAAAAAGATTGAAAAGCTGAATGATTCAAGGGAATCAAAGATGATTAAAACGTGGTCTCGGCGATCGACGATCACTCCTGAAATGATCGGCCATCGATTGGCTATTCATAATGGAAGAAAATTTGTGCCTGTTTTTATTACTGAGAATATGGTTGGTCATAAACTGGGAGAGCTGGCTCCAACTCGATTTTTTAAAGGTCATGGGTCAGCAAAAACTGAAAAGGCCGTTGCTCTTAAATAATTACGATAAGTCAATGAGCATTCTCTGAGGAGTTAGTGAAAATGGCTGAGGCTAAGGCAGTATTGCGGTTTGTCAGGATCGCCCCTAGAAAGGCGAGGGATATGATCAATGTGATTCGAGGGCGTGGAGTTTCTGAAGCGTTGCATGTGCTACGGTATATTCCACGTTCTTCCGCGAGGGTAGTGGAAAAAGTTCTAGGTTCAGCCGCCGCGAATGCGAGTCAAAAAGAAATGGGCGATGCTGAATCCCTTAAAGTGGTGAAGGCGTTTGTCGATGGTGGGCCTACATACAAGAGGTTTCGAGCCCGTTCAATGGGGAAAGCTAACCCAATCCATAAACGCACCAGTCATATTACCGTTGTGGTTGGGTCTGTGGAATGATGGGGAAAAGGTGGAGTTTTCCGGTTGTTCATGGGGTGAAAAGTGAGGGGATAAATGGGGCATAAGACGCATCCGTTTGGTTTCAGACTGGGGTATACCAGAACGTGGAATTCACGGTGGTTTGCGAAAAAGAATTTTTCAAAGTTTTTGCATGAAGATATTGCTATCCGGGGGATGGTAAAAAAACGTTTGTATCACGCGGGCATTTCACGAGTTGAAATTGAACGATCCGGTGATCAAGTGAAACTTATTATCCATACGGCCAGACCTGGAATTATTATCGGTCGAAAGGGAGCGGAAGTTGACAAACTTAAGTCAACGCTGGAAAAGCAATACAATAGGGAAGTGTTTGTGACGGTGAAAGAGATTAAAAAGCCTGAACTTGATGCCCAGCTTGTGGCGGAAAACATCGCGACTCAATTGGAGAAGAGAGTCTCGTTTCGTCGAGCGCTCAAGCGTAGCGTAGCGGCGGCCCTTCGCCTTGGAGCGTTAGGAGTGAGGGTGTACTGTGCGGGTCGATTGGGTGGCCATGAAATTGCCAGGACGGAATGGTATCGGGAAGGTAGAGTTCCACTTCATACGTTGCGGGCTGATGTGGAATATGGATTTGCCGAGGCAAGGACCGCCATGGGTCAAATTGGAGTTAAGACATGGATCTTTAAGGGAGAAGCAAGCGTGCCTGGATTGGAAAAGCCGGAAGCCGGTCTAGGCTTATTGTAGAATCCTTCTTCATGGTCAAAAAAGAATCCTATTATTGATTGGTCGAGAGGGTAAAAAGAGATGCTCGCTCCTAAACGAGTAAAATATCGAAAGGTTCAAAAAGGTCGAATGAGGGGAAAGGCCTATCGTGGCGGCGAAGTCGCCCATGGCCAATATGGGTTAAAAGCGATGGAGCCATGTCGGATCACAGCGCGCCAACTGGAGGCGGCCAGAATTGCCATGACTCGATATGTCAAGCGAGGTGGTCGTATTTGGACCATGGTTTTTCCAGATAAGCCCATTACGAAAAAACCGGCGGAAGTCAGGATGGGTAAAGGGAAAGGAAGTCCGGAGTTTTGGGTGGCGGTGGTTAAATCAGGTCGAATTTTGTATGAGATGGATGATGTCCCTTTGAATGTGGCCAAAGAAGCCTTTCGCTTGGCAGGTCATAAATTACCTATTTCAACGAAATTTGTGGTTAGAGGAGAAATTCCTGTTTGAGAAATTTTAAGTGGATGGTTCTGAATTTGGAGAAGGCTTGCTAATGGATCTTGATGAACTCAGGGGATTAGACGTACAGGGATTGCGGGAGAAATTAAACCAGCTCAAAAAAGAATTATTTCATTCCCGTTCTCAATTGGCCTTTGGGCGAATAGAAAATCCGATGCGTATCCGCCACACCAAGCGGGATATTGCCCAGGTAAAAACAATCCTCCGGCAAAAGAACACGGCGCAGCTATAAGATTGAGGAAGGGAATCAGGGGTAAAAGATGAATACAGTTTTACGAGGGAAACCGCGTGAATGTCGGGGAGTGGTGGTCAGTAATAAAATGATGAAAACGGTGGTCGTATCTGTTACCAGACGTGTCGCTCACCCCCTATACGGAAAAATTCTTCGCCGAATCACCAAATTAAAGGCGCATGATGAAGAAAACCGTTGCCAAATTGGTGATAGGGTACGATTGGTTTATACCCGCCCTTTGAGTAAGGGAAAGCATTGGAGAATTGTGGAAATCGTGAATGCCGGATCTTTAAAGACTGAATCAACGTGAGCCAAATTATCAAGAAGGGTTTCATGGTAATGACGAAGGCTGAGATGCAAGGGGCATGGCTGTCATGATACAGAACTATACGAATCTTGAGGTTGCTGATAACTCAGGAGCCAGAAAAGTGCGATGTTTTCACGTTCTTGGAGGAACAAGGAGACGATACGGATCGCTGGGAGATCTTATTGTTGTGTCGGTTCGTGAGGCCATCCCCCGTTCAGCTGCAAAAAAGGGAAGTGTGATGAAAGCGGTTATTGTGCGGACCAAAAAAGGTTGTCGGCGAGAGGATGGATCTCATATCAAATTTGACCAAAATGCCTGTGTCTTAGTCAATGCTCAGGGAGATCCTGTTGGGACTCGTATTTTTGGTCCCGTCGCAAGAGAACTTCGGAGCAAGAAATATATGAAAATTATATCCTTGGCTCCAGAGGTTATTTAAACCTAAGGTAAAAAGGGGTTTGTAAAGGGAATGTTGAAGGAAAAAGGGAAACTGCGGATTAAAAAAGGTGATATGGTCATGGCGATGGCCGGTAAGGATCGAGGAAAAGTCGGGAAGGTGTTGAGTGTTCAGCCCCAAAAGGGGAAAGTGGTTGTTGAGAAACTCAATATGTTAAAGCGACATACAAAGCCAACCTCCAACAATCGACAAGGAGGAATATTGGAACGGGAAGGTCCCATCGCCATTTCAAACGTCATGGCCTATTGTGAAGCTGTCCAAAAGCCATCCAGGATTCAAGTGAAGGTGTTTGATGATGGTCGAAAGGTAAGGGTCTTTCAAAAATCTCCAGATGAAGTGTTGGATAAAGGGAAATGAAAAAGCAATCTGGTACGCAGTCAAGGTCGGCTGAAAAGAAGGTTCCTGAGAAGGGAGAAGGGAGAGAGGGCAATGAACCGTACCTGCCAAGGTTAAAGGTTCTCTATCAGGATCGAGTGCTTCCGGCCATGATCAAGGAATTTTCGTATCGAAACCCCATGCAGGTTCCACGTCTCGCCTATATCGTTTTGAATGTGGGAATGGGGGAAGCGACTCAGAATGCGAAGTTACTGGAAGGGGCCGTGAGGGAGTTGGGCCAAATAACCGGGCAGAAACCTGTTGTGACTCGCGCAAAAAAGGCGATAGCTGGTTTCAAGCTTCGAAAAGGAGTCGCCATTGGGGCAAAAGTGACTCTGAGAAGGAATCGCATGCATGAGTTTTTGGATCGTTTGATTAGCGTGGCGTTACCTCGAATCCGTGATTTTCGAGGGTTGTCAACAAAGGCTTTTGATGGTCATGGTAATTATACCCTAGGCTTAAAAGAACAATTAACATTCCCCGAAATCAAATATGATGATGTGGTCTCTATTCATGGAATGAATCTCACCTTTGTCACAACGGCAAAAAGGAATGATGAAGCAAAGTCTTTGCTGGGTCATTTAGGTATGCCGTTTGGAGCGGTGTAAGTGCAGGTAAGGGGAGAAGAAAGTGGCAAGATTAGCCTTAAAGATTAAAGCAGCGAAAAGTCAACGTTTTAGGGTTCGACAATACCATCGATGTCCCTTGTGTGGGAGAGTGCGAGGATTTTTGCGCCGTTTTCAGATGTGTCGAATTTGTTTCCGGTTGTTGAGTCTCAAGGGAGATATACCTGGAGTGACGAAATCAAGTTGGTAATGGAGAGGACTCATGAAAGGATCTAACGTATGTCAATGACGGATCCCCTTGCTGATTTGTTTAATCGAATACTGAATGCCGGCAAGCGAGGGCATGAAGTCGTACAAGCTCCTGCCTCGACCTTAAAGGCGGATGTCTTGCGAATTTTGAAGAGGGAGCGGTTTATTGATGGTTATAAAACCATCAATGTTCAGGGACTTCCTGTTTTGGAGGTAGACCTGCGATATCATTCCGGTCGTATGAAAAAACCCTTCATTGAGGGAATTAAAAGAATTAGCAAGTCTGGTCGCCGGGTGTATGCAGGGAAGAAAGAGCTTCAAAGGGTGAGAGGAGGATTGGGTGTGGCAGTCCTGACCACATCGAAAGGGATTCTTACCGATCAAGAAGCCAAAAAAGAAGGAGTGGGTGGTGAAATATTATGTCATGTATGGTGATGGGAGTGATTCCTAGGATAAGGATGCGATGTCTAGAGTAGGACGTAAGATAATCCCTCTTCCTGCGGGAGTGGATGTGCAGGTGAGTCAGGAGTTGGTCATGGTGAAAGGCCCTCTTGGTCGATTGGAATGGCCATTGGAGAAGGGGCTGCATGTAAGAAGGGAAGGGGATCATCTCTTGGTGAGTCGCACAGGCGATGCTCCTCATAAGAGCCATGCATGGGCTGACACGTGCGGAAATAAATAATTGTATTGAGGGAGTGGTGAATGGTTTTTCTCGAACATTGGAATTAACGGGGGTAGGGTATCGAGCCCAGATTGACGGCAACACCTTACAATTTACGGTTGGCTACTCTCATCCCGTTGTGTTTGAATTGCCTGCTGGGGTAGAAGGGTCCGTGGAGAAGCAAACCATGGTGACGGTGAAAGGAATTAATAAACGGCTTGTGACCCAAGTGGCATCCAGTATTCGTCGAATTAAGTCTCCTGATGTCTACAAGCAAAAGGGGATTAAATACCAAGGAGAAGTTCTGCGCAAAAAGGCCGGAAAGGCGGGAAAAAAATAAAATGGGTGGTGGTATTTGTAGGAAAAAACGTTCCCTGGATAGAAGAAAATTCCGCGTTCGCTTGAAAGTACGGGGAACAGCCATGAGGCCGCGGTTAAGCGTGTTTCGGAGTAATGCGCATGTGTATGCGCAAATTATCAATGACGCAGATGGACACACCCTTGTCTCTGCTTCTTCCCGTGATCCTCAACTCCAAGAATCTCTCAAGAGTGGCGGAACCATGGAATCGGCAAAAGAAGTAGGTCTTGTCTTGGCCAAGCGAGCCCAATCCCTAGGAATTACCGCGGTGGTTTTTGATCGAGGGGGGAGATTGTATCATGGCCGTGTGAAGGCTTTGGCGGATGGATCGAGGGATGGCGGCCTTATTTTTTAAGAAATATATTGATTGAATTGAGACGGTTTACCCTCGTGTCATTCCTCAGTTATGGGGAAAGGAGTTTTTTGTGCGCGTTAAAATGGAAGATCTTGAGCTGAAAGATAAGCCAGTGGCCATCAATCGTGTGGCCAAGGTGGTCAAAGGTGGAAAACGTTTCTCTTTTTGCGCCTTGGTTGTTGTTGGAGACGGAAAGGGAGTGGTGGGGATTGGGAAAGGAAAAGCAACCGAGGTCCCTTCTGCCATCGCGAAGGGGGTTGAACGAGCCAAAAAACAACTCATGAGCATTCCTTTAAAAAATGAGACGATCCCTCATGAAGTTCATGGCTGTTTTGGCGCGGAGCGCGTGCTCTTGAAACCCGCAAAAAAGGGGAATGGCATTATCGCTGGAGGAGCAGTCCGGACATTATTGGAGATCGCAGGAGTTCCTAATATCATTGCGAAAACATTGGGAAGAGGAAATCCTTTTAATGCCGTTCGAGCAACGTTAAATGGATTAGGTCAGCTTCGTGATCCCGATGAAATCAGGCGGTTGCGTTTTCAAAACCGGGAGGGCGTCTGTGATGAGGAGAATGAGGAAAAGATGGAGCAAGCGAGGTAGAGCGCATGGAGAACGCAACCGAAGGTCAACACTCAATCCTGACAATTACCCTGAGACGGAGTCCGATTGGATCAACACAACGTGTCAGGCTGATGTTAAAAGGATTGGGATTACGAAAGATTTCTCAAACCGTGACTCGTCCTGATACCCCGCAGGTTCGGGGGCTCGTTCAAAAAGTCAGGCATCTTGTTGAGGTAAGCATCGCATGAAACTTCATGACTTACATCCCTATCCGGGATCGAAGACTAAGAGCAAGCGAATAGGAAGAGGGCCTGGATCCGGACGAGGAAAGACTGCTGGTAAAGGGCACAAAGGAATGCTTGCGAGATCGGGATTGGCGAATCAAAGTGGATTTGAGGGTGGGCAGATGCCATTGATCCGTCGTATCCCCAAAAGGGGTTTTATTAATAACTTTAAGATTGAATATACTGTAATTAATTTAAAAACCCTTTCCTCTCTCCCCGAAGGGGAAGAAATAACCATGAAGACCTTGAGGCAGGCAGGGCTTGTCAAGCGCCGGAAAGTGCGGGTCAAAATCCTTGGACAAGGAGACCTAACGGGCCCACTTGTCATTGAAGCCCATAAGTTTAGTGAAACGGCTAGAAAAAAAATTGAGCAAACCGGTGGAATAGCCAAGGTGATTGGCAGTGCTTGAACGGCTCATCGCGAGCCTCCAAAATATTCTTAAAATTCCGGAGCTGCGGGGCCGTGTGTTGTTTACCTTGGCCATGCTGGCCGTCTACCGGATTGGGGCTCATGTTCCAACTCCAGGAATTAATAATGATGAATTGGCCAAGTTTCTTCTGGAGCGAGGAGGTGCGCTTCTTGGTTTTTTAGATATTTTTTCTGGCGGGGCATTATCAAGGCTGACAATTTTAGCCTTGGGGATCATGCCCTATATAAGTGCGTCGATTATCCTACAATTGCTGACGGTTGTTGTTCCGCATTTATCCAAACTGGCAAAGGAGGGAGAGCGGGGGAGAAAAGCGATTATTCAATATACCCGATATGGGACCATTGGTATAGCGCTCATTCAGGGTTTTGGGATAGCGGTTGGTCTTGAAGGGATGAACGGGGGGGCGTTTGTTTTAGATCCCGGATGGCCCTTTAGACTGATGACCGTTATTACCTTAACGGCAGGAACGGCTTTTTTAATGTGGCTTGGAGAGCAAATTACGGAACGGGGTGTCGGGAATGGGATTTCGTTAATTATTTTTGCCGGCATTGTTGCAAGACTCCCAAGCGCCATATCTCAGACGGTGGAATTATATCGTGTGGGACAATTGACCCTTGGGTTTTTAGTGCTTCTGATCTTGGTCATGCTTGGAGTGATGACCGCAATCGTCTTTTTGGAAAGCGGAAGAAGAAAAATTGCAGTTCAATATGCCAAACGGGTGATTGGACGACGTGTCTTTGGCGGACAAAACACACATATTCCACTTAAGATTAATACGGCAGGGGTCATTCCCCCAATTTTTGCGTCTTCGATCATTGCCTTCCCGGCGACGATAACTGGATTTATTCAGGTACCTTGGGTCCAATCAATTGGGGCTCAATTAGCCCCCGGCTCTTTGTTGTATACGCTTCTGTATGTCAGCATGATTCTTTTTTTCTGTTTTTTTTATACAGCCGTGGTCCTGAATCCCGTTGATATGTCTGACAATATGAAAAAATATGGCGGGTTTATTCCGGGTATTCGTCCGGGCCAAAGAACGGCAGATTATATTTATAAGGTCCTCACAAGGATTACGTTTGCCGGGGCTATCTATTTGGCGATTGTGTGTGTGATCCCGGAACTGTTGATTTACCGATTAAATGTGCCTTTTTACTTTGGTGGAACCTCTCTCTTAATTGTCATCGGTGTTGGATTGGATACAGCCCAGCAGATAGAATCACATATGCTCATGCGGAATTATGAAGGGTTTTTATCCAAGGGCCGGTTGAAGGGGAGAAGTGGCTAGATGGGGTTGAACCTTATATTCCTGGGACCACCGGGAGTGGGGAAAGGGACGCAAGCGGAGGCAGTTTCCGCTCATTTTCTGGTGCCGAAACTTTCAACCGGTGATCTTTTACGGGAGGGAGTAGCGAAAGGAACCCCATTAGGAAAAGAGGCGAAAGCCTATATGGATCGTGGAGAATTGGTTCCTGATCCTATTATCATGGGGCTCGTGCGAGATAGACTGGCCGGCACGAATTGCCGGGAAGGATTTCTCTTCGATGGATTTCCCCGTACCGTTCCTCAAGCTGACCAATTAGCGGCCCTTTTGGAATCTATGGAGCAATCGCTCAACAGGGTTGTGTGTTTTGTCTTGTCGAGAGAAGAGATTGTTCGGCGATTGAGTGGCAGAAGAAATTGCCCGCGGTGTCAGGCCGTTTTTCATGTAGAATCCCGCCCTCCCAAACAGGAGGGACAATGTGATAAATGCGGAACAGCTCTTGTTCAACGAAATGATGATCAACCTGAGACGGTGGAGGCTCGTTTAATAGTGTATGAGAATCAAACAGCTCCGCTGATTCAGTATTATAAAAATCAAAATGTCCTTTCAGAGCTGGATGCGTCCGGTCCTATCCAGGCCGTTCAAGAGCGATTGATGGCTTTGTTGTCGAGTCTTTGAGCGAAATGATTGTCCTGAAAACGCCGGAAGAAATTGACCTGATCGCCCGTGCATCGAAAATCGTCGCTGAATCCCAGTATGTCCTGACGAGAGAAGTCAAGCCAGGCGTGACAACGTTGTCATTGGATAAACTGGCCGAGGAATGTATTCGAGACTATGGTGGAGTCCCGGCTTTTAAAGGATATCGTCAGTATCCTAAAACGCTCTGTGCTTCCATTAATGATCAAGTGGTTCATGGAATCCCTTCGGCGCGTGTTCTCCAAGAAGGCGACATCATTGGCCTTGATCTTGGGGCGATTGTCGGGGGATTTTATGGAGACGGAGCTATTACGGTGGGTGTGGGGTCCATCTCGCTGGAATTGGAAAACCTGCTGACTGTCACGAAGCAAGGATTACAAAAAGGGATCGAAAAGGCTGTTATTGGAAACCGATTATCTGACATTTCTCACGCTATTCAGAAACATATAGAAGCGCATGGATATTCCGTGGTGAGGGATTTTGTGGGACATGGTATTGGTCGGCAATTACACGAGGAACCGCAGGTGCCGAATTATGGGAGACCTGGGCATGGACCTCGATTGCGAGAAGGCATGGTATTGGCCATTGAGCCAATGGTGAATATAAAAGGGGCCGCCGTTCGGGTACTGGATGATGGGTGGACGGCTGTGACCTGCGATGGGTCATTTTCCGCTCATTATGAACATACGGTGGCGATTCAATCGAATGGCTCTCCGCGAGTGCTGACCGTACGAAAATGAGTTTGAAATTTTTCACACAAGGATAGATGAAATCGTCATGGCAAAAGAAGATGTTATTGAAGTGCAGGGAGTAGTCAAGGAAACCTTACCCAATGCGATGTTTCGGGTCCAATTGGACAATGGGCATAAGATTTTAGCTCATATTTCAGGTAAGATGCGTATGCATTTTATTCGGATTCTTCCGGGTGATAAGGTGACAATGGAACTTTCTCCCTATGATCTGACGCGAGGGCGAATTACCTATCGATTTAAGTAAGGAAAATGGCGAGGTAACATGAAAGTCAAATCTTCAGTCAAGCCGATTTGTGCGAAATGCAAGGTCATAAGGCGAAAAGGTGTGGTGCGGGTTCTTTGTAGCAATCCTCGCCACAAACAGCGTCAGGGGTGATCGGTAGAGGATCAAGGTTGGGACATCCGATGAATCTGATTGTAAGGGTTCTCAGTCATAAGGAGAGAAAATGGCAAGAATTGCAGGAGTAGATCTTCCATTGGGCAAACGGATTGACATTGGTTTACGGTATATCTTTGGACTTGGTCCTACCAGTGCCAGAGCTATTTTAAGAAAAACAGGGGTGTCGGGTGACGTCCGGGTGAAAGATCTTCTGGAGGAAGATATTATCAAACTCCGGGAACTGATTGATAAAGAATATACGGTTGAGGGTGATCTTCGAAAAGATATTACCATGAGTATCAAGCGACTGGTTGATGCAGGAACATATCGGGGGCTTCGGCATCGAAGGAGTCTCCCGGTCAGGGGGCAGCGAAGTAAAACGAACGCAAGAACCCGCAAGGGAAAGCGTTCGGCAATTGGGCGAGCCAAAAGATAAAGAGATGAACCTATCTTCTTGTCTGAAAGAGGAACAAAAAAGATGAGTGTAAAAAAGGGGAAAAGGAAGGAACGCAAAACAGTTCAAGTGGGAGTGGTTCATATACAGGCTTCATTCAATAATACGATTATCACGATCACGGATATGACGGGTGGAGCGGTTGCCTGGGCCAGCGCGGGAAGTCAGGGGTTTAAAGGGTCCCGCAAAAGCACGCCGTTTGCTGCAACGAAGGCTGGGGAAGCTGCTGCGAGAAAGGCCATGGAACATGGCATGAGGCAAGTCGATGTCTATGTGAATGGGCCTGGATCTGGTCGGGAATCTGCCGTGCGCGCGATCCAATCCGCTGGACTTCGAGTCACGCTTATCAGAGATGTGACGCCCATTCCTCATAATGGCTGTCGACCGCCAAAACGCCGGCGAGTATAAGTGACTCATGAGTGATGAATGTCATAAAAGAGGAATGCCCGATAGGCTGGAAAACGATGATGTTGGGGAAACATTGTCATCAGGACTGATACATTTTTTGAAAAAAGGGAGGGAGAGACGTGGCAAAATATTCTGGTCCGGTCTGCCGTCTGTGCCGGCGTGAAGGGATGAAGTTATTCCTGAAGGGGGTCAGGTGCATGTCGGACAAATGTGCCATTGAGCGACGGAGTTACCCTCCAGGTCAACACGGTCAATCCCGGCGGAGTCGCCCGACAGAATATGGGCTTCAACTGCGCGAAAAGCAAAAGCTTCGCCGGATCTATGGTGTGCAGGAACGCCAGTTTTTTCGGACGTTTCATAAGGCGGAACGTCGGAGGGGGATTACCGGCGAACATCTCTTAGGCTTGCTGGAATGCCGTCTGGATAATGTGGTGTATCGTTTGGGGTTTGCTTCCTCGCGTCAGCAAGCGCGGCAGTTGGTCAATCATGGCCATATTCTGGTGAATGGGAGAAAGACCAACGTGGCCTCATTTACCGTCAAAGTCGGGGATGTGATTGAAGTAAAAGAAAAAAGTCGTGAACTTCCCGTCATTCAAACATCTCTAGAATTAATGGAAGGACGAGGCCTGGCTGCTTGGTTGGAATTGGAAGCGGGAGCTCGTCGAGGCACCATCCAAGAATTTCCTGGGAAGCAGGATGTGGAGCTATTGGTGAACGAGCAAGTGGTCGTTGAACTCTACTCACGTTAACGTGGTAGCTGATATGATGTGTCTAATGATGAGATGGATGAGTGAAGAGCACACAGCCTATTGTATAGATCGAATGAAGGGGGGGGTATGATTAGAGGAATAAAAGATTTTCAGCTGCCGGCGCGGCTTGAAATTGACAAAGAAACCGCCTCTCCAAGCTATGGGAAATTTGTTGGTGAGCCGTTTGAGAGAGGATTTGGCACGACTATTGGGAATTCCCTCCGTCGTGTGATGCTGTCTTCTCTGCCGGGTGCCGCGGTGACGTCGGTGAAAATCGAAGGTGTCTATCATGAAATCTCGACGATTCCCGGAGTGACGGAAGACGTCACCGTTATCATTTTAAATATCAAAGCACTTCGTTTGAAACTCCATACGGATAAAGTGAAGGCCATCCGGCTAAAGAAAAAGGGACCTGGAGAAGCCCGAGCTGGAGACATCGTCTGTGACGCGGATGTGGTCATTCTTAATCCGGATCTTCACATTGCCACCCTGGATAAAGGCGCTCTCTTGGATATGGAATTAATTGTGAAACCGGGTCGTGGATATGTGCCGGCTGAACGGAACAAAGAAGAGGGGCTTCCCATCGGGGTCATTCCCATTGATTCCATTTTTTCCCCCATTAAACGGGTGAATTTTTATGTGGAAAGCGCTCGAGTGGGGAGAGTGACGGACTATGACAAACTCAATTTAGAAGTTTGGACGGATGGTACCATCTTGCCTCAAGAGGCGTTATCCACTGCCGCGGGTATTCTTCGCAATCATTTGGACATTTGTATTCCAAGCGAACATGTTGGGGATGCGACCCGTGAAGCGATACCTGAGGATGGACAAGTGGAAATCAATGAACATTTGTTCAAAAGTGTGAATGAACTTGAGTTATCGGTGAGAGCGGCGAACTGCTTGAAGAATGCCAATATTAAAACCATCGCGGATTTGGTGCGAAAAACGGAAAATGAAATGCTCAAAACAAAAAACTTTGGGAAAAAATCTCTCAATGAAATTAAAGATGTGTTATCTGAAATGGGTCTGACGTTAGGAACAAAAGTGGATGAGCTGATGCAAGCGAGTGGAAAATCCCAAGAAGAGACTTCATAGACTTCATCCTATGTCTCTATTCTGGTCTGGGGAATTGTGCTTTTTCAATAAACAGGAAGAGGGGAAGACCGTGCGTCATCAAAAAAATGGAAGAAAACTTGGAAGGAATACAAAGCATCGAAAGGCGCTCTACCGGAATCTGGTGACAGCATTGTTGGAGCATGAACGTATTGAAACCACAGAAGCGAAGGCAAAGGAATTACGAGGTCTCACAGACAAAATGATCACCCTTGGTAAAGATGGATCGTTACATGCCAGGCGGCAAGCCCTTCGGATGGTGCAGACCAAGGAAGTTGTGGAAAAATTATTCCGTGATGTCGCGCCTCGTTTTCAAATTCGGGCAGGAGGGTATACCCGTATCATCAAAACGAGGCGTCGTCCTGGTGATGCTGCGGAAATGGTTGCGATCGAACTTGTTGAAAAAGATGAATCTGTCCATGCTGAGCAAACGGTTTCTGCAACGTCGTCCGAAAGGGCATCTTGACTGTTCCTCCCAACGGTGACCTTTCCCATCGTCTGTTTCTGTTGTCGGTGATGGAGATCTGACGGTCTTCCCTTCCTTCCCCTTCCCTGCTGATTCTCTCCTTCTGTTTGGACTTTATTTACTTGGCATAGGGCCTGTGCTATCATTTTTTCATTCAGCGGGTAGCCTGGGACATCTCGATTGTTATGCAGGTTCAGTGGGTCCGATGGGGATTAAGCAGTCTGGTATGTGCGGCCGCTCTCTTCATTGGGTATCGAGTTGTGCTGCACATCCAAGCCAAACCTCCCAGCCCAACGGTGAATCGCCTGGCTGATAACCAGGCTGATGCCTGGATCAATGGGTTTACCTATCAGCACACACAATCAGGAAGGATAAATTGGGAAGTCGTGGCTGAACGGGCGCTGGTGTTTGAAAATCAACACCGTGCGAAACTTGAAGAGGTTCGCGTCAATCTGTTCGGTGAGAATCGGAAGACGATGATGATAGAAGCAGATGAAGGAATTCTGAACACCACCACCAATGATTTTGATCTCAACAAGAAACAGAAACAGGTCACTGTTCATTTGGCAAGCGGGTATCGTATTATCGCCGATCATTTTCAATGGATTGAATCGGCCCATAAATTTACCACCAAAGATGCGGTAAAAATTAAAGGGAATGGCGTGACGATTACAGGAATAGGACTCATTGGATATCTCGATAGTGAGAAATTCAAAATTCTTCATCATGTTCGAGCCCACGTCTCATTGTAAAAAAAAAATTGTGTGGTGGTGTGTCTTCGTAATGGGGCTCGTCATTGTGGAACCTTCCTTTCAGGGGAGTGCCACGGCTGAGGAGAGCGTTCCGACGACGATTACCTCTAAAACTATGGCCGCGTTTAATAAAGATCGAAAGGCTATTTTTCGAGGGTCTGTTGTGTTGACGCAAGGAGCGTTGGTCGTCAGGTCGGATATAATGATTGTGTTGTTTAAAAAAAAAGATCAACACGATGATCAACCAAAAGGAGAAAACCCTGATCGTCAACGCATTGAGCGAATTGTGGCAAAAGGTCGGGTCGTGATTGAAAAAGCGAAGGGTAGGGCGACAAGTCAACATGCTGTATATTATAAAGATAAAGAGGAAATTGTTTTGACAGGGTCCCCTGTGGCCTGGCAGGAAGGGACTCGAGTGAGCGGTCCCAAAATGACGATGTATTTGAAAGAAAATCGAAGTATTGTCGAGGGTGGCTCTAAAGTGGTGATCATGGAGGACCAGCAATAAGGCAGGGGATGCGTCACTTTTCTTCTGAATGTCTATGACCATCGATCAGCCTCAAACGTCTCCATTCCGGATTGTTGCTAAAAAGCTTCGGAAGAGTTTTAAAGGGCGGGAGGTTGTTCGGGGGGTGAGCCTTGAACTCTTGGCAGGGGAAGTGGTGGGGCTGCTCGGACCCAACGGTGCAGGGAAAACCACCATTTTTGACATGGTGGTAGGATTAACCAAACCGGATCGTGGGCAGATTCATCTCAATGGGAAAACAATTACCACCTTTCCGATGTATCAGCGAGCGCGACTGGGCATTGGATATTTGCCGCAAGAACCGTCGATTTTTCGACATCTGTCCGTTGAAAATAACATCTTGGCAGTTCTGGAAACGCGGAACATGGATCGACAAGGTCGAAAGAATCGTCTGGAAGAATTGCTCAGTGAGTTGGATCTGCTGGCACTCCGAAAAAGTGGCGCCTTTACGTTGTCCGGAGGGGAACGCCGTCGTCTTGAAATCACGAGAGCCTTAGCCACTGATCCACGGTTCCTTCTCTTGGATGAACCATTTGCGGGGATTGATCCGATTGCCGTGAGTGATATCCAAGATATTATCGGCAATTTGAAAAAAAAGAATATCGGGATTTTGATTACCGATCATAATGTGCAGGAAACACTGTCAATCACCGACCGCGCCTATGTTATTAATGAAGGGACCATCCTGGAATCAGGCGAACCGGATTGCATTGTCAATAGTCCCAAGGCGCGTGCCGTCTATTTGGGTGAACGGTTTCGTTTGTAACGAGCAGGTGAAGGCGTAAGATGGATTTGCGGTTAGATCTCAAACTGGCTCAGCGACTGGTCATGACTCCCCAGTTGCAGCAGGCGATAAAATTGTTGCAACTTTCTCGTTTGGAATTGCAACAAATTCTGTCTCAGCATCTGGTTGAAAATCCCTTGCTGGAAGAGGCATTACCTGATGAACAAGATGACGAACCGGTTGTCAATGAGGAAATGCCAGAGGTCAAAGCGCTTGATCGTGAGGGACCGGGTGGTGGGGAGGAAGAACCGGAAGGATCGGAAAGTCGGGATATTGAACCATGGTCTGCGGAAGAATGGGATAATGTTTTAGATAATGATTGGCGGGCAGGCCCGGTGGAGCGGGTCTCATCGACATCGGATGATTTGCCCTCTTTTGAGCAGACGTTGGCGAAAACGATCTCACTTGAGGATCACTTGGAGTGGCAACTCGGTCTGTCTTCATTAGCAGGAAGAGATCGTGATCTTGGGAGGATGATCATCGGTGATCTTGATGATGATGGGTACTTGAGGATCCCCCTCACGGACATTGCAGAAGATGCCTGTATGCCGCTGGAAGCCGTGGAAGCTGTCCTCCAACAGATTCAAGCATTTGATCCCCCCGGCGTCGGTGCCCGAGATTTGCAAGAATGTTTACTCATTCAGTTACATCACCTTGATCGGGATCCCATTGGTGTGGGAACACAACACCATGTACCGATCCATGTGCAATTGGTCGCAACCATCGTGGCCAACCATTTGCCGGATTTGCAGAAAAAACGCTATCCCGCAATTGCCAAAATGATAGGGGTCACCCTGGAAGAAGTGTACGATGCGGTTCGCGTCATTGAAAGTTTGGAACCCAAACCAGGGCGCCCATATTTTTCAGACAGTAATTACCGTATCATTCCTGATGTATTTGTATTTAAGCATGAAGGAGAATGGGTGGTGAGTCTGAACGAAGATGGGCTTCCTCGATTACGCATTAGCCCATATTACCGGAAGTTAATGGCAAGCGGTGGGGAAGACCGTGAGATGACGAAATCCTATATTGAAGAGAAGTTCAGGGGAGCCCAGTGGATCATTCGAAGTATTGACCAACGCAATAAAACCATTGTCAAAGTCGTCGAAAGCCTTGTGAAATTTCAGGAGGGATTTCTGGAGAAGGGAATCCAAGCCCTACGGCCTCTGGTGCTAAAACAAGTGGCTGAGGATGTTGGGATGCATGAATCCACGATCAGCCGTGTCACGACGAATAAATATATGCATTGTCCTCAAGGGATTCTTGAACTCAAATACTTTTTTAATGCGGGCATTCAACGAGCCAACCATCTTGGAGAAGATGTCTCATCTATCACGGTACGGGAAATGATTCGGGAAATGGTTGTCAACGAAGATCCCTCCCATCCTTTAAAAGATCAGGAAATTGTGAGTCGGCTTCGTCAAAACGATGTGTTGATTGCCCGCCGGACGATCGCCAAATATCGTGCGGAATTGCATATTGCCTCAGCGAGTCAGCGAAGACGCATTCCCACCTAACCAAGCATTCTTTCTTGGAATGGAAGGAACATTATCCTGCCGGCGTGTCCCATGGAACAGGAGAAAAGGATCGTTCCAATCAGGAGCGAAATCTGATGAAAAGTCCATTGGCTCAGTCTGATCTGCAGTTCGTGATTATCACGGGAACGTCAGGATCCGGGAAAAGCCAGGCTCTCAAGTGCCTGGAGGATCTTGGGTTTTTTTGTGTGGATAATCTGCCTCCCGCTCTGTTTCAAAAATTTACAGAGTTGTGTGCGCGCCGAAGTGGAGAAGTCAGGAATGTCGCCCTCGGTATTGATGTTCGGGAACGTGGATTCTTTGGAGATTTGGTTGAAAATCTTCAGATCCTGAAAGATCAGGGTTGTCAGGTACAACTTTTATTTCTTGAAGCCCAAGATGAGGCTCTGGTCAGACGATTTTCCGAGTCTCGGAGACCTCATCCTCTTCTTCCCCAACGCCCCGTGATTGAAGGCATTCAGTTGGAACGAAAACGCTTATTCGATCTTCGTCGCCAGGCAGATAGAATCGTGGATACGTCTGATTTGACGGTTCACGATCTGAAAGCATGGATGAATCAGCAATATGGTGGGCTGGGCCACAAGCAATCGATGAAGGTCGTCTTGATGACATTTGGCTATAAATATGGTGTCCCCTGTGATGTCGATTTTGTTTTTGATGTTCGGTTTCTTAAAAATCCCTACTTTGTTCCAGATCTCAATCCTCTCACTGGGAAAGACCATTCCGTGCAGCGCTATGTGCTTGAGACTCGTGAGGCGCAGCGTTTACTTCAACTGTTTCATGAGTGGTTCACCTTTCTCTTGCCGTTGGTGGAACGGGAAAACAGGAGTTATCTGACTCTTGCCATTGGATGTACAGGGGGGCGACACCGTTCGGTTGCCATCGTGACTCAGCTTGAACCAATGTTTGAGAAACTGGGATATCAGGTCATTGTCCGTCATCGAGACATTTCAGCATCTGAACCATCCAAGACCTCCCTGCCCTCCGTATAGCCGACATTTCTGCATAACGGTCACTTGAAGGGAGGCTTCTTCCCATCATGCGTTTGGGCGGGCTTTGCCCCTGGTTTTCAGCGTGGAATGAATTGTATACTGGGGGCACGATTGTTTCGATGTGTTCAATCAGGCATGTTCACCAATATCCTATCCTACCGGTGGTCTCAGAAGCTTCTCAGGGGGGGGCTCATGGGCCGGTTTTCCTGGAACCGCCATCTCCTTGGTCTGGATATTGGATCCCAGGCGATTAAACTGGTTCAGCTTCGGAAAGACCAAGGGAACCTGCGCCTCCATCGTTTTGACATCATTGACAGTGCGTCAACGAGGAACAGGGCAGGGGGTGATCATGCTACAAGCAACGTGGAACAGATAGTGAAAGACCTGATTCGGGAAAACCATGTGCAGGATACACAAGTCGCCATCGCAATGAACGGAGAGGCCGTCATCACGAAAACGTTAGAACTCCCTTCGATGACCCACCAAGAACTTGCGGAACACTTGGAGTGGGAACTGGATCAGTATGTTCCGGCTCCACCATCCCAACTGTATTGGGATTTTGTCATTTCAATCCCTTCAGATGGCACAAAGGGTTCTCGAATGACCGTCATCTTGGTTGCGGCAAAGAAAGACATGGTTAACGAACGGCTCGAACTTCTTCGACAAGTCGGTCTCAATCCCGTGATCGTTGATATTGACGGCCTAACGCTTATCAACATGTATGTATGGAATTATAAACCGGACCGGTATGAAATGGCGTTATTGGTGAACGTGGGTCCTTCGGGTCTGACGATGAGCCTTGTTGAGGGAAAGAGACCGATCTACCTGAGGAATGCCACGATTGGAGGCCGTTGGCAAAAAGACGTGTTGGACTATAAGGCCGAGGACATTTCAGAGGACCTGGAAAAGGATTCTGGAAGGCTGGAAGAACAGGATACCCTGGAGGTTCTCCGTGACGACCTCTATGTGGAAATGGCGGGAGAAATACAAAAAACCCTTGATTATTGTCAAGAAAAATTTTCCAAGGGGCCGGTTGGGAACATTCTTTTGTGTGGGGGGTATGCCGGACTTCCCGGATTGGTCAAAATTGTGGGAAGACATCTCTCGATTCCTGTTCGAATCGCGAATCCCTTTCAGACGCTGGCTCTTCGTAAAGAGGATCGGAAGGATATGAGGAAGGCCCCTTTAGCTGGGATTGCAGTCGGACTCGCGTTGCGAGAAATCGGGGTGTGATGATTACCGTTAACTTATTAGCTCAGCGCCAGGTCATTCATCGCTCTTTTGACTCAGGCCTCTGGCGTCAGATTCTGTTTGTGGTGGTGGTCTTTCTCTTGGTCGGGAGTGGCTGTTGGGAATGGGACCGTCTTCTTGAAGATCACTATCAACAGCTTACGAAAGAGAAACAGCGGAAAGAAGCCATGCTGGTGAATCTGAGGACGCAGGGTGAACAAGCTGAGCATTTGCGAAACAAACAGCATGACCTGTTGGAGGCCTATCAGGTACTTCATGTGGATTCGAGGAAGGTCTTCGCGCCAGTGCAGCTTTTAGATGAAGTCAGTCAAAGCCTGGAGTCACTGAAAATTTGGCTTTTGAAACTTTCGATGGAAGGATCACATGTTGACATGGAAGGTGAAGGATTGACCAATGCTGAAGTCGTTCAGTTTCTGGACCATTTAGAAAAATCGTCCTCCTTCCAATTTCTTACGGGAATAGAAACCACTCAACAGTCCTATGGCGGGCAGACGCTGCGGCATTTTACCATTGCCTTTTCGCTCAAAGAGTGATCACATGATTTCGGAATGGATGAAGACCACGCCGCTTTCTCAACGACTGATCCTCATGATGGTTCTTACGGGGCTGATGGTGGTTGGGTTTTATGTGTTTGTGGTGGAGCCGGCCCAGGATAGGATTCAGTTGTTACGCCATGATATGGCGCGAGTGGACCAAGCCCTCATTCAGCAACGGGATGCAGTGGATCAGCTTCCTGTGATTCGCGAAGAAGTTCGGACATTGGAATATACGCTCCAATCACAGCTTTATCCTTCTGTGGGGAAGGGACAACCAATTGACATTCGTCATGAAGTGACCCAGGTAGCCGAACAACAGCACCTCAACCTCATCGTTTGGAAATCGGATGGGCCGGCTTCTGATTCCACTGGCCCCTTGGTCAAACGGTCGGCCGGTATGCAGGTTGAAGGCGGCTATCATCACGTTGCACAATTCTTGAGTCAGATTCTACAATTGCCGGGCGTCCTCTCCATCCCATCCCTCCAGATGAAAAAACCGATGGACCTGGAGCAGTCTTTTCCGTTAATCACGACCGTGCAACTGGAGTGGATAGACGGTTCAACCTCTCCTCTGTTGGCGAAACACAAGCAACAGCCAATGGTCGTGGCGTCCCAACATAAAAGGGATGAGTAAGAACGTGGCCAGGACTGTTGAACGCATAGTGTCATTCGTCAGGGGGCTGACCATACTCAGTCTGGTCGCACTTGGAGTTGGAGGGCTCATGGGAGTAGCGTCGGCCGTCCCAGCGCCGCAGGGAGAGGAGAAGCCGTTCCGAACTCAGATACAGTTGCAGGAAGGTGGAAAGCCTGCGCAGACGTATTCTTATCAGTCAATGAATCGGCGTGATCCGTTCATTCCTCTTTTGAACACCGATAGGCCATCCCGGCCACGGCCACTCGTCAAGCATTCGGAAAAGGTTCCGGAGGGATGGCGGATTATTGGAATCATGTCCGGCAAAATTGGAGCCCGCGCGATCCTCGGAAACAGAGAAGGGAAAACGTATCTTTAAGCCTGGGCAGCGAATTGGGGATGACGGATGGAAAGTGAAGGCCATTCATGAACAGAGTCTTATTTTAGAAAAAGTGGGTGTCCATCAATCAGGAGACCCTTCCCAGACACAAAAACTGGTTATTGGACGATAAGGCTTGATACGTTTGCCGGCCATCGACACAACCTCGTGACCATCACTCATCTCGGACAGTCTCTAAGAGCCAATGGTACCCGGTCCTCTGCGATGGGTAACAGGAAGGCTGGGTTGGTGCTGACAGGTGTCGTTGTTCAACGGAAACAAGAGGGGATTATTGTGATTATCAGTGGCCACGGTCCCTTCAAATATCTCGACACGTCCTGGGATCCCTTTCGATTTATTCTTGACTTTCCAGGAGGAACCTCTTCGCTGAGTTTTCATGAGCTTCAGGTCGGTGATGTGATGCTGAAGCGTATTCGAATTGGTGAGCATGAGGATAAATTGCGTCTGGTGTTTGATCTGGCTCAACGTGTACGCTATGCCGTGAGAGAGGGCATCAATTTTATGGCTGTGCAATTTAAACGATAAGGTGACAGGGAATCAGAATGTTACGATACTTGAATGCAGGGGAATCACATGGGAAAGGCTTGATGGCGGTTCTGGAAGGCGTCCCCGCCGGATTACCATTGACGGCGGAGGAGATCAATGCCGATTTGGTGAGGCGGCAGGGAGGGTATGGCCGTGGGGGACGCATGCGAATAGAAAAGGATCGAGTGGAATTGATATGTGGGGTACGCAAAGGTCTGACACTGGGGAATCCACTCGGGCTACTGATTCACAATAAGGATTGGGAAAATTGGAAGGACATTATGGCAGCGGAGCCCGGGCCTCCTTCGACCCAACGGGTGGTAACACATCCAAGGCCGGGGCATGCCGATCTGGTGGGAGCGATCAAGTATGGACATCACGACATTCGGAATGTATTGGAAAAAGCCAGTGCCCGGGAAACGGCTATTCGCGTAGCGGTCGGTGCGGTTGGAAAAGCTGTCTTGGCTCAATTCGATATGCGTGTGGTCAGCTATACGATGGAAATCGGTGGGATCCCATGCCCGCCGGTTGACGATCCTCTGAAAGCCTATGAGTTGGCAGAACAATCACAGGTTCGATGTCCGGATCCGGAGGCAGGAGAAAAAATGATTGAGCAGATTCGATTGGCAAAGCATAAAGGGGATTCGCTCGGTGGAATCTTCGAAGTCGTCGTGACCAACCCACCCATTGGCTTAGGAACCTATGCTCAATGGGATCGCCGGCTCAGCACTCGACTGGCAATGGCCGCCATGAGTATTCAAGCGATGAAAGGGGTGGAAATTGGGATGGGGTTTGAATCGGCCCGGCGATTTGGTTCAGAGGTGCATGATGACATTTATGTGGATGAAGCGACGGGGCGGTTTGTTCGTCAAACCAACAATGCGGGGGGACTGGAGGGAGGGATCACCAATGGGCAGCCGGTGGTCCTCCGGGTGGCGATGAAGCCGATTGCCACGTTGTATAAGCCCAAACACAGTGTAGATATTGAAACAAAGCAGCCGTTTAAGGCAACGGTGGAACGTTCAGATATTTGTACGGATCCTGCGGCGGGGGTGGTTGGTGAAGCGGTTATTGCCTTTGAGATGGCCAATGCCATGGTTGAGAAATTTG
>Ga0114931_10002167_pt1 | contig 25020 bp, 26 predicted proteins | sample 2SBtaG_FD_89579 | JGI IMG/M metagenome (GOLD analysis project Ga0114931, IMG submission 89579) | Deep subsurface microbial communities from Kolumbo volcano to uncover new lineages of life (NeLLi) - 2SBTROV14_V59a metaG | ecosystem: Environmental > Aquatic > Marine > Volcanic | place: Kolumbo... | reverse complement strand
GTTTCGTTTGTGGCATCATTGCGCCGTGCCAAGCATCAAGAACACGATGACAAGAGCGCACCGGGCGCTCACGGACGCAGGCATCGACCACGCCCTGATAGGCGGGCTGGCGCTCGGTGGATTGGGGATCCATCGCGCGACCTTGGACGTCGACCTGTTGGTCTCCGGCGCCGATCGAGAGCGGACTGCGAAAATCCTCGTCGATCATGGTTTCATGTTGGATGCGGAGACACCGGAGACGCTTCACTTTTCCGGCTACGGCCCGCTCGATATTCTGTTTGCGAATCGGAAGCCAAGCCGGGAGATGCTCGACCGAGCGACGACGTTGTCGATACTTGGCATCAAATGCCTGAGAGCCGAAGACCTCATCGGGCTCAAAATTCAAGCCTACGTCAACAATCCTCGACGGGAACTGCAAGACAAAGCGGATATCGTTGCGCTGATCGAGAAGCACCCTGATCTCGATTGGAGCAAAATCCGCGAGTATGCCGATCTGTTCGCCGAGTGGCCGGCGCTGGTGAAACTCAGGAAGCGATATGACATTTGAGGAATTTCTCGATTTTCTGGATGAATACTGGGCGCTGTTCGCGCTACCTCGGATCCGTCGGGTGCGTGGTGCCTACAAGAACTTGCGCCTATGACGGACAGCCATCCACGCTGGATCTCGTCAACGGGCCACTCATTGAGTCCTATCGGGGGAAAGGGGGGGAAGCGAATGCTACCCTTTACGGCGGCGTAGGTCCGGTAAAGGGTAGCGTCCCCTTTACCAGCGTCCCCTTTACCGGGAGAAATTATTTTCTCCCGCAGCCCTGACTACGGCGTGGCGCTGAATAGCTCCTGGGCGACCCGCTGGGCGTTGCCGGCCCGAAACGACAGATCGTCGTAGTTGGCCAGATAGGCAAACGGACTTTGGTCCAGCCCCTGGGCCGCCTCCACCGCATCGAAGGCGCCGGCGTCGATCCGCGCCTGGATGCGGGAGCGCAGCATGTGTAGATAGTCGTAGCTGTCGCGCATCGCCTCGGCCAGATCGGTGACGTGCCCGTGGCCCGGGATCACGATGGCCGGCTTCAAGGTGTCGCGCATATACTCCAGGCTGTGCAGCCAGGGCCCACTGCCCCCTTCCCGAATCCCCAGCAGGCGCTGCACGAACACCAGGTCGCCAGCGAACACGATGCGCGGCCGGGGCAACCAGACGAAGATATCCCCCGGGGTATGGCCGCCACCGGTAAAGATTAGTTCCACGTCCATATCTGCCAGCGGCAAGCGATAGCGTTGCGCGAAAGTCACATCCGGATACACCGGTTCGGTCCCCGCCAGGGCGTCGCCCAGAAAGCGACGCAAACCGGTCAGCTCCTCGCCGGCCCGAGCGCGCATGTCCGCCGCCGCGGCGCTACTGGCCACGATCTGCGCCCCCTTGGCCTTGAAGTAACCGTTGCCCAACCAACGGTGGTCCTGGCCGCCGGTATTGATCACCCAGCGCACCGGTTTGTCGGTGCGCTGGGCGATGGCCGCATCGATGGCCGCGGCCCCGGCGCGGCTCGCGCCACTGTCCACCACCGCCACCGCCGACGTCCCGACGATGAAGCCTGAGGTCATGTTGTGCCCCAGGTTCTCGGCACTACGCTGCCCCAGATCACCCACCAGAGCATACACATTCGGCGTTACCTCGACGACCTCGAAGGCCAGGGCAACCGGGCTGAACAACAACAGGGACAGACAGAACGATCGAATCAGCACTATCGAATTCTCGAAGTGGGGAAACAGGGCAAGGCAGGAGCGGATCGACGACACCCGCAACGCCGCTACGGCCTTACCTATGACGGGGGTCGACGGAATATTCGTCCAAACGCATGCATGCCGTCAACCTCTATCGGCGATAAGCCGGGCGATGGCAGCCCGGGCATCGAACCACCCTCCGCGCCGCTGGGAATAGGGGACGGATTTATTTTCTTGCCGCATCCGGTTGGCGTTAACGCCTCGAACTTCGCGCTTCTCTCAAGCCAGTCCAAAGAAAGCCAGAATCGCTCGGGTTTGACCTAGAATCATCAGTTGACCGCTACATTCTGACGGTAACCGGCTGATATGAATGCCTTTGATGTCGTCGATCGATGTCTTCACGCGCCCGGTGAATCACGCTACGGCGCGAATGGCACGTTTGCGGCGGCAGCAGGGCGGCGTTACAACGCTTTGAATAGAACGACTAGTCCGCATCGTTGTGCCTTGCCCTGCACCACCGCAAACCCACACTTCACCCCGTCCAACTGAGGATTCTGGGTTGAACCCTGAACCTGAGGCGTTACGATGCCCCCAAGGTAAAATGCGACCGCCGCTATTCAATTCGGATCGAACGATGTCCGCACAACAACCGATTTCGTTGTCCATTCGCCAGGCGACCCCCGCCGATGCCGAGGATTTAATCGCCTTCAACCAGGCGATGGCCTATGAGACCGAAGGCCTGCGCTTGGCCACCGAAACCCTGCACGCCGGGATCCACACCGCACTTTCCGATCCGGCGCACGGCTTCTACCTGGTCGCCGAGCGCGACGGGCGGGTGGTGGGTTCCCTGTTGGTGACCTTCGAATGGAGCGACTGGCGAAATGGACAATTCTGGTGGATCCAGAGCGTCTACGTGCTTCCGCAATACCGCGGCAACGGTGTCTACCGGACGCTCTATACGGCGGTGCGCGAACGCGCGCGAGCGCGCGACCACGTGTGCGGCTTCCGTCTCTACGTGGAGCGCAATAACACGCGCGCGCAGCGCACTTACGCCGCGCTCGGCATGGCTCCGACACCCTACCTGATGTACGAGGAGACGATCGAATCGTGAACGACCGCGCCGCCGAAACCAGCCACGCGCCGACCCTGCACGAAATCGACGCCGCGGCAACGCGCATCCGCCCGTATGTGCATCACACCCCGATCCTCCATTCGCGAAGCATCGATCAGGATCTCGGCGCCCACCTGAGCTTCAAGTGCGAGAACCTGCAACGCGGCGGGGCGTTCAAGTTTCGCGGTGCCTGCAACGCGGTGCTGTCGCTCGACGAAACGGCGATTGCGGGCGGCGTCGCCACCCACTCGTCGGGCAATCATGCCGCGGCGCTGTGCCTCGCGGCCGGGCTGCGCGGGGCGCGCGCGGTGGTGGTGATGCCGCGCGGATCGAGCGCCGTCAAAGCGGCCGCGGTGCGTCGCTACGGCGGCGAGATCGTGCCCTGCGACCCGACCCAGGAGGCGCGCGAAGGGACCTTGGCCGAGGTCGTCGCCAAGCGCGGCTGCCATCCGGTACCACCTTATGACGACTATCGCGTGATCGCGGGCCAGGGCACCGCGGCGCGCGAACTGCTCGCCGCGGAACCGGAGATCGATCTGCTGGTCACGCCGCTCGGCGGCGGCGGGTTGCTGAGCGGCAGCGCGATCGTCGCGCGCGCGCTGCTGCCGAAACTGCGGGTCATCGGCGTGGAACCGGCCGGCGCCGACGACGCCCGGCGCTCGCTCGCGGCCGGGCGCATCGTCACCGACGTGGTGCCGCGCACGGTTGCGGACGGCCTGCGCGCGCGGATCGGCCAGCTCACTTTTCCGATTATCCAGTGTTGCGTCGATGCGGTGGTGGCGGTTTCCGAAGAATCGATCATCGGCGCGATGCGGCTGCTCTGGGAGCGCATGAAGCTGGTGGTGGAACCTTCCTCGGCGGTGGCGCTCGCGGCGTTGTTGGCCGGCGCCATCGATGGCGCCGGCCAACGGATCGCGATCATCCTTTCGGGGGGCAATGTCGATCTGGACGCGCTGCCGTGGGTGGCAGGACGGTGAATACCGCGCGCGGCGGTCACGACCACGGCGCCTGGCCGCGGCGCGGCGCGCGCCGCTGGCTTGCCGCCGCGCTGCTCGCGGGTGCGCTGCCGGCATCGGCCCAATGGGGGATCGTCATCGAGCACCCGCCCGAAGTCTTGTCACCGATCAAGGTCGCACTCGCGCACGACCAGCAAGGCAACAGCCTGCGGGTGTACCGTGACGACGACTCGCGGATCGTCGCGCTGCTCACCATCCACGGCGGCTTCACCGAGTTCGCGCCCGATAGCTGCCCGACGATCCAGATTGATGAGCAGGCGCCGCTGGTCGTCACCAAGGGCGAGGCGCCATGTGAACTGCAACCGCGGACCGCCCGTTTCCTGCTCGGCAAGGTGGAGGAACGCGATATCCGCTCGCGGGTTCTGCTCGGCCTCATCAACGGGACCCGGATACAGGTCCGGTACCGTCTCGCGGGGGCGCTCGGTTATCGCGAATTCGAGCTATCCCTGCGCGGCTCGCGGCAATCGCTGTATGCCGCGATCGGTAATGTGAACGTCATCGACGAAGCCCCCTGAATTCAATCTGCACGGCACCGAGATCCGCTTGGGACCATCACCGCAAGCAGACGTGGCGGCGGTGACCTCCGTGCGACAAGCCTCGATCCCGATCAGCGTTGTATTGGGTGGTTTGATGTTCCGGGAAGGAAGTATCGCTCGGCGGTTCGCCGCCTCCTGCCTACTGGCTTTCGGTATCGTCGTCATCGCCGTCACCGGATAGGGTGTCAGCGCCCCGCTCGGCGAGCCGAAAAAAAGTGCCCGTACCGCTACACCCGCGCCCGTCGCAAGGCGCCGGGCTTGGCGACGTCGCTACGCGTTCCAGCGGGTGCGCAGTTCGGCATGGTGCAACGCCAACCACTGCAAACCGACGACGGTGCTGGCCGACAGCAGGTGCTCGCCGGAATCGAGCAGCGCCAGCGCGGCGTCGCGATCGAACACTCGGACGCGAATGTCCTCGCCCTCCGCTTCGACACCGTGCAGCCCCCCGGCGGTCGCGGCATCCACGCGCCCGCAGTACAGCGCCAGACGCTCCGAACAACCACCTGGGCTGAGCACGAAATCGCAGACCGGCGCCAGATCATGGATGTCGATGCCCGCCTCCTCCAGGGTCTCGCGCACCGCCACCTCTTCGTCGCGTTCGCCGGGTTCAACGATCCCGGCGATGAACTCGATCGTCCATGGCCCTCCCCGCGCCTCCAGCGCCCCGATCCGGAATTGCTCGACCATCACCACCCGGTCGAGGCGCGGATCGTAGGCGATCACCCCGACCGCGTGGCCGCGCTCCAGCAGTTCACGCTCGATCGGATGACCCCAGCCGCCGGCAAAAAGCTCGTGCCGCAAGCGGTAGCGGTTGACTGTGAAAAACCCCGCGTAACAACAGATCTTGTCCAGTATTTCGTAACGCTTCTTCACAGACCCTCCGAGTGGTAGCCCGGTCGCCGATCGGCCACACTGGCGCACAGTGTAATGGTCCACGGTGGCCCGGAACAAAGAACTCGCGGCCACGGTCTTCTTCAAGACCGATGCTGCGAGCTCCCACCGCGCTGCCCGCCCCGGAGGAAATCCATGCATGCGTTAATCCGCTCCCGCGCCCTACCCTATCGCATCGCCCGCATCGGCCTGCTGGTGCTGCTTGGCTGGTTCGCGGTCAAAAACCTGGTTTACGCCGAGGTTCCCACCTCCCTGGAATGGCCGCACACCGACTTCAAGAAGCGCCTGGTCGAGATGAGCGAGATCCAGTCCGGCGGTCCGCCCAAGGACGGCATACCGGCGATCGACCAACCGCGGTTCGTGAGCGTCAAAAAGGCCCGCGCGTGGCTCGACCCGCGCGAACCGGTGATCGTCGTCAGCGTGGGCAACAAAACCAAGGCCTATCCGCTACAGATATTAATCTGGCATGAAATCGTGAATGACAAGATCGGCGACCTGCCGATTTCGGTGACCTTCTGTCCGTTGTGCAACGCCTCGATCGTGTTCGACCGGCGCCAGGGAGGCCGGGTGCTCGACTTCGGCACCACCGGACGCCTGCGCAAAAGCGATCTGGTGATGTACGACCGCCAGACGGAGAGTTGGTGGCAGCAGTTCACCGGGCGGGCGATCATCGGCGAACTGGCGGGTACCGTGCTCACCCGGATCCCCGCCTCGATCGTCGCGTTCGAGGATTTGGGTACGACCTATCCGCATGCGCAGGTACTGTCGCGCAAGACCGGCTATAGCCGTGCCTACGGCAAGAATCCCTATCGCGGCTATGACAGCATCACGGATCGACCTTTTCTGTTCTTCGACCCCGTGGATCCGCGGTTACCGCCGATGGAGCGGGTACTCAATGTCGCCGCTGGTGGCGCGCAGCGCCTGTATCCCTTCTCGGTGCTGCGCAAGCAACCGGTGATCAACGATCAGGTGGGCGGCGTGCCGGTGGTGGTGTTCAGTCGCGAGGGCACGCTTTCGGTGCTCGACGCGGGCTCGATCGCGGGATCGCGCACCGTCCCCTCGGCCACCGCCTTCCGGCGCGACCTCGGCAAGCAAACGCTCGGTTTCGAACTCAGCTCCGGGTACATCACCGACCGCGAGACCGGATCACGCTGGAACCTGCTCGGCGTAGCGGTGGGCGGGCCGCTCAAAGGCACCCGCCTGCACACCGTTGCCTCGGGTGTGCATTTCGCGTTCGCGTGGCTGGCGTTCAACCCGAACTCGCAAATCTACGCCCGGCCCGCGGGACAGTAAGCGGTCTAGACGCTATGATGCCCGCAGTCGCGCTGCCGGGGGACGAGTCATCATGAGTGAACAAGCCCGCTACTCGATCGGGGAACTGATCCATCACCGTCTGTTCGGCTATCGCGGCGCGATCATCGACGTCGACCCGGTGTTCCAGGGCAGCGAGGCATGGTACCAGCAGATGGCGCGCTCACGTCCGCCGAAGGACCAGCCCTGGTACCACGTGCTGGTCCACGACAGCGACAATCGGACCTATGTCGCCGAACGCAATCTCGAACGCGATACGGTGCGCGAACCGATCGAGCACCCCGAGCTTCACCACCATCTGGGCGCCTTCCGCGATGGCGCCTACGCCCCGCAGCACATCGCGAACTGAACTTGCCTCGCGCTCGGGGTAGCGCCACGCCGGGGGGCCGTTGATTTGCCCCTGCACGTCCCGCGCCCGATGACTGAACGACCGCTCGCGGCGCCGATGCGGCTTGGCGAGTTCGTGCCGCTGGTGGCACTGATGATGTCGCTGGTAGCCTTGTCGGTCGACGCGATGCTCCCGGCGCTTCCGGCGATCGGACGCGATCTCCTCGTCGCCCACCCCAACGACCCTCAACTGATCGTCTCCGCGCTGATCCTCGGACTCGCCATCGGCCAGCTCGCCTACGGGCCGCTATCCGACAGCGTCGGGCGCAAGCCCGCCGTTTACGCCGGTTTGGCGCTGTTCATGCTCGGTGCCCTGTTGTGCGCATTCGCCACCCGTTTCGAGGTCATGCTGGCGGGTCGACTCCTCCAGGGTCTCGGTGTCGCCGGCCCGCGGATCATCAGCGTCGCCCTGGTCCGCGATCAGTTTCAGGGTCGCGAAATGGCGCGTGTCATGTCCTTCGTGATGGCGGTGTTCATACTGGTTCCGACCGTCGCCCCGGCGCTCGGCCAGGCAATCCTGCTGTTCGCGAACTGGCGGGCGATCTTCGCGACCTTCCTGCTAATCGCCGTAGTCGCCTTGTGCTGGCTGGCGCTGCGCCAACCGGAAACCCTGCCCCCGAGCCGGCGCAGACCATTCTCTGCGCGCGGCATCGCGGCCTCGGTGCGCCAGATTGTCACCAACCGCGTCGCGATAGGCTACACCATCGCCAGCGGTCTAATTTTCGTACCGTTCATCGGCTACCTCAATTCAGCCCAGCAGATCTTCCAGGAAAGTTACCGGGTCGGCGTCCGCTTTCCCGCCTATTTCGCGGTGCTCGCGCTGGCCATCGGGGCCGCTGCATTCATCAACGGCCGCCTGGTCAGACGCTACGGCATGCGCCACCTCGCGCAGCGTGCCGCCGCTTTGCTGACCGTCGCTTCGGCGGCGTTCTGGTTCGCCGCCTACCACGGCGGCGGAGTGCCGCCCCTGTGGCAGTTCATGGTCTATTTCATCGTCGCCTTCTTCTGCGTCGGGATGTTGTTCGGCAATCTCAACGCGATCGCGATGGAACCCCTCGGCCATATCGCCGGCGTCGGCGCGGCGGTGGTCGGCTCACTGGCGACCTTCATCTCGGTCCCGTTGGGCGCCCTCATCGGCCGCGCCTACGACGGCACCGTGCTACCCCTGGTCGGCGCTTTCGCGTTGTTCGCGGCCGCTTCTCTGGCCGCGATGCGCTGGGTCGACCGTAGCGCAGCCGCCGCGCGCCGAGGGTGAATCGGCGACAGCACGACCCCCGGGAACTCAACTGGATGTTTCCCCTACGAATCACCGCCGGCGAGCGGGTCGAAGGCTCGTCCGCCAACGTCAATCCTATCCTTTGCCGGCAAGGTGAAAACGCACCCCGGCGCCACTCATGGCCTTGGCGATCACGGCATCGGGGGCCGCGTCGGACACCACGTCGTCGAGGTCCGCCAGGGGGCAGACCCTTTCTAGCGAGCGGACGCCGAACTTGGTCGCGTCGACCAGCAGCAGCACCCGGTCGGCGCGTGCGATCATGCGTCGCTTGACCCAGCAGCCGGCCGAGCCGACCTCGACCGGGCCGTCGGCGGTCAGCCCGCTGGCACCGATGAATGCCTTGTCGGCGTGGAAGCGTTCGAGGAAGGCGCCGGTCTCGTGGCCGAAGGTGCCTCCTTCGCGCACATTGTAGTCGCCGGGGCACAGCACCACCCGGATGCCGGGCGCCTGGCCGAGCGCCAACGCCACCCCGATGCAGTTGGTGAGAACCGTGAGATCGCGCGCCCGCGCGGCGAGCCGTTGGGCGAAATGGGTGGTGGTTGAGCCCGAATCGATCATCAGTACCTCGCCCGGTTCGACCAGTTCGGCGGCGCACGCGCCGAGCCGCGAGCGTTGCTCGACCAGCAGCCGGTAGCGCTCGTTGACCGCCGGCTCGCTGGCCAGCGCCTGGACCGCTGCGCCGCCATAGGTGCGGTTGACGAGACCGCGCCGGCTCAACTCGTCGATGTCGCGGCGCACCGTCTCGGTCGACACCCCGAAGGCCTCGGCAAGCACCGAAATCCGCACCGTCGGGCTGGCGCGCAGTTCGGCGACGATACGCTCGAACCGCTCGGCCTTCTTGATCCGGCCGCTCACGATGTGCGTGCCGCGATCAAGGCGTCGGCGAGTTCGGCGAAGCCGTGGCCGCCGGGGCGCTCGGTGATCCAGGCGGGCTCGGCGTCGATGCGCCCGGCGAAATCACGTAGATTCGCGACCCCGACCGCGTTCGGGAAGTAGCCGAACATCGGGGCGTCGTTGGGGGAATCGCCGACGAACACCACCAACTCGCGCGACGCGTCGAGATCGGTGGCGAAGCACTCCGCGAACAGCCGTCCGGTCATGGTGAGCTTGTCGAAATCGCCGAACCAACCGTTGACGTGGATCGAGCTTACCTTGGCCGTGGCGCCCGCGTCCTCGAAGATCGCCACGATCCGTGCCACCACCTCGGACGGCAAGGGCGCGACGTCCTCACGGTAGTCGATCGCGAGGTCTGCTTCGCGGTACGCTTGATCGGCGGAGACCGCGGCGCCGGGTACGGCCGCGAGGATCCGGGTCTCGAGCGCGGCGAGGCGGGTGCGGTCGGCGGCGCGCGTCGCGGCGTCCTTCCAGTAGCGCCGTCGCATGCGCCGCGCGGCGTCATCGTAGCGGAAGTACAGCGCGCCGTTCTCGCCCACCACCGCGTCGACCGGCCACATCCGCGCGATATGGTCGCACCAGCCCGCCGGCCGCCCGGTCACCGGCACCACCACGAAACCTGTGGCGCGCAAGCGCTCGAGCGCCGTGTAGGCGATCGCCGGAAGTCGGCCGTCTAGGGTCAGGGTATCGTCGATGTCGGTCAGTACGTAGCGGATCGCCCGGCGTTGGGTGGTGGAAAACTCGATGAGTGGACGCATGCGGTGGCGGGTCCTGATGGCTGATTCAACCGGATAGGGAAGTATCGAGCATACCGCAGTCGGCGGCCAGATCGAGGAATGTGTAGCGATTGCGGAGCTCGCGCGCGTGAACCACTGCGTCAAGGTAGAAGTCGCGTGGCCAGCCAAGCGCCTCCGGCGTGGTCGGTGCGCCGGAGGCTTCGAGCACGGACGCGAGCCGCACCGCCGGAATTGTGGTCCTCGCGATTTCGCCGCGGATCGCGTCCCAGCGCTCAGAGAGCCGCGCGTTGAGCGCCTCGACGGCGGCGGCGTCGAGCCGCTTGGCCGCGAACTCGCGCCAACAAGCGGCGCCGAGCACCGCGCCGAAATGGGCCTTGAGCGCCGATTCGTCGATCCTCGATGCGCGCAATACCGGCGGCCCATCGTTGGCGAGGAGGCGCTCCTGAATACGCGCCATGGTGAGCGTAGTGACGGCGATCTGCTCGCCGTGGAAGGATCCGGGCCAGTCGCCGGGCGCCATCATCTCCACATAATGGCTAATCAGGTGCTCACCCTCGCTGGCCGGATGGCTGCTGCCGCACAGGGTCATGCCGAAGCCCGACAGCACCAGAGTGCGGGCCAGACGGCGCATCGCCGTCAGGTCGCCGGCCATCAACGCTTCCGCGCGCGCGAACAGCGCGGGCTCGTCGTCGGCGAGCAACACGAAAGGCGCGCGACGATAAGGTTGGTCGAACAGCAGATGGGCGAGCAGCCAGTCGGCCTGCGCGGTCGGTCGGCAGAGGCTGTCGCCGAGTCCCGATCGGATCATGCGCGGGGGCGCGGCGGCGAGCACCTCGAGGTCGAAAAACACCCCGCTGGCGGCGGCCGCGGGCAGCGACTTTTTGTGCCCGTCGACGGTGATCGCCGCGTTGACCGAGGTGTAACCGTTCATCGACGGCGCGGTGGCGAACACCGCATAGGGGCGGGCGGTTTCGGCCGCGACGTATTTGCAGAGATCGTTGATGGTCCCCGAGCCGACCGCGATCAAGGCGTCGCATCCGGCGCTGGCGGCTTTCACGCGGGCGGCAGTCTTGGCGTCGGCGTGAGGCCGACCGGGAAGCCGGAGGATCTCGATTTCGGCGACCGGACGTAACGCGTCAGCGAGCCGCGCGCCCAGCACACGATCGGTGTTGGCGTCGACCACCAGCGCTAGCCGGCGGCCGAGATCGAGCGCTGCCACCAGCTCGGCCTCGCGCCCGGCGAGGGTGTCCTCGATGGCGACGGTGCGGGTTGGCACCGCCAGCGGTGGCCCACCGTCCGGGTCCGGGTATCGTCCCTCGATCAGCGCCGCGAGGGGATCGCCGGTCATTGCCGACTCCTGCCGGCACCGCCGCGACCGTACATCGGACGTAGCGAGTCGAATAGCCGACGGTAGGCGTGGTAGGCGTCGTCGTAGGCCGCGCGGTGGCCGGGATCGGGATCGATCGTCTCTGCGCTGCGGCCCGCAAGGTGCGCGCAATCGGCGATTTCGTCGTAGAGTCCACCGGCCACCGCGGCACAGATCGCGGCGCCTACGGCCTAGGTATCGCGCCGTGTCGGTACGCGCACCGGCCGAGCGCTGCAGTCGGCGCGCATCTGCGCCCATAGGCGGCTCCTGGCGCCGCCCCCCAGGAGCAGCAGATGATCGGTCGCGACGCCCAGCGAGGCCAAGCGCTCGACCACGTCGCGCATCGCGAAGGTGCAGCCCTCAAGCACCGCGCGAGCGAGGTGGCCACGCGCGTGGCTCGGGGTGAGACCGTAGAATACGCCGCGCGCCGAGGCAATCCATTCGGGCGCCATCGCGCCGCTCAAGGCGGGAATGAAGGTGAGCCCGTCGGCCCCCGGCGCGAGTTCGGCTGCCGCGGCGTCGAGCGCGTCGACATCGTCGAAGCCGAGCAGTCCGGATAGCCAACTCAGTGCGCCACCCGCCAACCAACCCGGATTCTCTATATAGAATCCGCCGCCCGGATAGGCGTGGGTCTCGACCAATCCCTGTTGATCAATTCGCGGCGCGGGATCGAGCGCGCCAACCACCTCGGCGGTACCGAGCACGCACGCAACCGCTCCCGGCGCGACCAAACCGGCGCCGAGCGGGGTCGCGAAATCGTCGCCGCTGCCGACCGCGACCGGCAATCCCACCGGCAGTCCCGCCAGCGCCGCGCCCTGCTCCGACAGCATACCGGCGCGGTCGCCGGCCTCGGCGATCGCGGGCAGTTCGCTACGCTCGACCTCGAAGGCGGCAAGCAGCGCCGGCGCGAAGTCACGCCGGTCGAGCGCATAGAGCATCGTGGTCGAGGCGAGCGCGTGGTCGAACACCCGCGCGCCGGTCAACCGTCCGACCAGGTACGAGACCGGCTGATGAAAATGCACGGCGCGCCGGGCGGCGGGATCCTCGCGCTTGAGCCAGCGGATCTTGGCTGCCATGTGCGTGGCGTCGGCGACCACCCCGGTCAGCGCCCGTAACTCGGCCGCGGGCAGCACCTCGGCGTCACGCGCAGCGTGCCGGTCCATCCAGATGATGCACCGGCCGAGCGCCCGACCTGCACCGTCAACCGCGACGCAGCCGTCTAGCTGGCCGGCGATTCCGAGCCCCCGTACCGCGGATCCTTGCACGCCGGCTTCGGCGAGCGCGTCCGCGATTGCCGGGCCAAGCGCCGCCTCCCACAATGCCGGCGACTGTTCGGCCCAGCCCGGTCGCGGATAGTCGGGCGCATAGGCGCGCGTTCCTGAACCCAACTGGCCCAGGCGATCATCCGTGACCACGGCCTTGAGGCTCTGGGTTCCGATGTCGACACCGATCAGCGCGATGATCCCTGCTCCCGTTTATGCGCAGGCGGCGAGGATATCGCGGAGCTGCGAGCGCAGCGAACCCTTGCGCGGCGAGAAAGAACCGTCGAACGCGGCACTGCCAATGGTGAAGGCGTCGGCGCCCGCCTCGGCGAGCGCCTGGATGCGCTCGGGCGAATCGATGCTGCCGGCGACGATCAACTCCCCCGTCAACGCGCCGCGCGCCGCGCGCACCAGATCGATAGGGTCGGCCTCGACCGCGCGGTAGGCGAGCAGATCGGCGCCCGCGCAGCCCAGCGCCTCGAAACGGCGGCAGTCGGCGGCCACGTCCTCGGGTCGCCCGCCGAGCCGCGTCGGGTGGCCCTCGGGTCGGCCTGGAAAGGGAAAATAGGCGATACCGCTACCTTCGAGCAGCGCCAGGGTCGGCTCGATCTCGGTGCCGCCTAGCAGCCGGTCGACGCCGATTTCGAGCGCCGTCCGCGCCGAGGCGAGGCAGGCTTCCAGTGTGGTGCTCACCACTTCCATGTAGCTCACGGCGCCGGCAACCTTGATCCGGTCGGTGAGCCCGGCGAGGGTCTCGCGATCGACCCCTACGTCCTTGAACCCGATATGCCTTACGCCTGTTCTGGTTACAAATTCAAGAACTTCGAGCCCATCTTCGATCGTTTGATCGTCGCGCGTGAGCATGAAAATGAACTCCATCATTTTTCTCCATCTAAATTTATATGCTATTGAAGATAGCAAAAAAGACTTTGTATTTACAACATTTTTTGTTGGAATTCACATTGATGCTGTGCTAGGGTTTCGCTTCGCAGGCTGGCGATGAATTGCTCGCCCGGTCGCGGAGCCCCGGCACGAGTTTCAACCGAGCAATCGGGGTCAAAAAAGCTAGAGGAGGCAGTGAAAATGACAGTCAAGAGTTCGATTTCTTTGCGCGGCGTGCTAATCGCGGGGGCGAGTGTCGCCGGTCTGGCGTTGGCCGTCGCGACCAGCGGCGAGGCACAAGCCTGGAGCCTTGAGCAAGCGGCAGCGCCTTACAAAGGCGTGACTATCCGCACGATCGGCGAATCGCTTCCACCGCTCGAAGCGATGAACAAGATGAAGCACAAGTTCGAGGAACGCACCGGGATCAAGGTCGTGATCGAGCAGTACGAGCATTCCGAGGCGGTCAACAAGGTGATGCTGGATCTCAACTCGCGACGCGGGCGTTACGACTTTATCCTGCAGCCGCACCGCGAACTCGGCCGCTTCGTCGCCAACGGGCACCTCACCTCAATCGATAAATTCATGAACGACCCCAAGCTGCGCGATCCCGGATTCAAGCCCGAAGAGGTGCTCAACCAGCGCCTGTGGAAGGAGATCTCGTGGTACAAAGGCAAGTCCTACGGTTTTCCGTTCACCGCGCTGACCATGTTTCTGTGGTACCGCAAGTATCTGCTCGAAGATCCGGGCGAGCGTGCCGGGTTCAAGGCCAAGTACGGCTATGACATGGTGGTGCCCCGGAATTGGGATCAGTACCGCGATCTTGCCGAATGGTTCACGCGCCCGAAAAAGGGCTTCTACGGCACCGCGATTCAGGGCAAGCGCCACGAGGCGCTGTGGTACGAGTGGCTCAACTTCCTCTACAGTTTCGGCGGCGACATGATGGACGTGAAGAGCGGCAGCGAATGCGGCCCGATCATCGTCAACAGCCCCGAGGCGGTCGCCTCGCTCGACTACTATAAGGGCCTGATCAAGTACTCGCCGCCGGGCACCCTCAACTACTTCTGGGACGACGTGATGGTCGCCATGCAGGAGGCCAAGGTGTTCGAGCTGATCATGCGGGACGACGCGACCTACGCGGTCGAGGATCCCGCGCATAGCAAGGTCGCGGGCAAGATGGGCTTCGACCTCATCCCTCAGGGTAAGGGTGGCAAGGTCGGTCAGGTCGAGGGCTGGACCTATTTGATCCCCAAGTACGCGCGTAACCAGCAAGCGGCATTCCTGTTCATCCAGTGGATGATGGGCTTCGACCGGCAGCTCGAGCAGTATCTCAACGGTGGCGCCTCGTCGCGACCCGATGTCTACGCCGACCCGAGCGTACGCAAGATCCCCTATTCCCGGGCCGCGGCCCAGACCAACGCCGTCGCGATTCCCAAACCAACGATCCCCGAGTCGCCGCAGATCACCGAGATCCTGGTCCGCGAGCTGTCCAACGCGCTGGTCGGCCAAAAGACCTCGAAACAGGCGCTCGATGACGCCGCGGTGGCGATGCACAAGCTGCTCGGCGATTGTGCGCCGCTGCGTTTCGCGGCGAAATGAGACGCCGCATCGGCTCTCGATAGTCGATTGTGGCCGCGACGATTTCCGTCAGTGCCCGGCGGCGTCTAGCCGCCAGGCCGACGGCGAATTGCGCGGCGCGATCCTGATGGGGAGCAATTCGTGAGTCGTTCGAAGGCTGGAGGCGGGATCCTGGATCGCGGCGTCGGCGTCTTATTTCTGACGCCTTCGGTGGGGCTGCTGGTGGTCCTGCTGCTCGGACCTTTCGTCTACATGGTGGCGGTCAGCTTCACCGATCTGAACTTCGCGCTACCCGGACACGACGGCAGCTTCGTCGGCTTCGACAACTACCGGCACTTGATGCAGGACGACCCGGTTTTCTGGTCGAGTTTCCGGACCACGATGGTGTTCGTGTTCGGCGTCGTGTCGGTCGAGTTCGTGCTCGGTTTCACGCTTGCGCTGCTGCTGTTTCACTACATCCAGCGCCGTCGGGTGGTGCTCACTTTGCTGTTGATTCCGATGATGCTGGCGCCGGTCGCGGTCGGGTTGATGTGGAAGCTGATGCTTCAGGACGAGTTCGGCGTGCTCGCCTATTATCTGCGCGCGATTGGGTTACTGGGGCCGCAGACGTCGCTGCTCGGTGACTATCATCTGGTGCTCCCGACCGTGATGGCGATTGATGTCTGGGAGTGGACGCCGTTCGTCACCCTGGTGGTCCTCGCCGGGCTGCTCGCGCTGCCGCGCGAGCCGTTCGAGGCCGCGATCATGGACGGAGCGGGGCCGTGGCGAGTATTCCGCGATATTACCGTGCCGCTGCTGCGCCCGATCATCGCGCTGGTGCTGCTGTTGCGCGGGATTGATGCCTTCAAGGAGTTCGACAAGGTCTTCATCCTCACCGGCGGTGGTCCGGGAACCGCGACCGAACTGCTCAGCATTTATACCTGGCGGGTCAATTTCCGCCAATGGGATCTCGGCTACGGCGCGGTTTGCGCCTTTATGGTCTATCTGGTCGTCCTGATTCTGTGTGCCGTATTTTACAAGGCCGTGTACTGGACCGAAGAGAGCCAGAAATCATGAGTCGTCCGTGGTGCATGGTGGTGCTGGCGGTATTGATCGTGATGCTGGTGGTCGCGCTGACGCCGTATCTGTGGTTGATCATGACCTCGTTGAAGAGCCGACTGGACGCGCTCGCCGACCATCCGGTTTGGCTGTTCACGCCTACCTTCGAGCACTACCCCAAGATCTTCATCGACAAGGGTTACCTGCCGCTGCTGATGAACAGCGCGGTGGTGGCAACCGGCTCGACCCTGATCTCGCTGGTGGTCGGGGTTCCGGCGGCCTACGTGTTTGCGCGTCACGACTTTCCCGGCAAGGAGGATCTATTCTTCTTCTTCCTCACCACGCGCATGGCGCCACCGATTTCGGTGGTGGTGCCGATGTTCCTGATGTTCACCGCGGTCGGGCTGATCGACACGCGGCTGTCGGTGATCCTCGCCCATTCGACCTTCAACCTGTCGCTGGTAGTGTGGATGATGCGCGGCTTTTTCGCCGACATTCCACGCGAGATCGACGAAGCGGCACAGATGGACGGCCATACCCGCGCCGGAATGTTCCTGCACGTGCTGATGCCGCTCGCCGCGCCCGGAATGGCGGCGACCGCGGTGTTGTGCTTCATCCTGAGCTGGAACGAGTTTCTGTACGCATTCATCCTGGTCGCATTCGAGGGATGGACCCTGACCGTGGGGATCCCCGGTCTGGTGACGCCGCACGGCACCCTTTGGGGTCAGGTCGCGGCGGTCGCCGTGGTTGCAACCATACCGATTGTCGTATTCACCTTCCTGGTTCAGCGCCATCTGGTGCGCGGACTTACGTTCGGCGCGGTCAAGGGGTGACCCTTATATGAAAAGAGTTTCGGTATGACGGTAGCATTTCGCGCGGTCCGCAAGGCGTTCCCGGATGGCACCGTCGCGCTCGATGGTTTCGATCTCGGCTTTGAAAGCGGCGAATTCGTCGTGTTGCTCGGACCCTCGGGTAGCGGCAAGACCACCGCCTGCCGGATCCTCGCGGGGCTCGAGACCGCGAGCAGCGGCACGGTCGAGGTTGACGGTCGCGACGTGACCGAGCTGCCGCCACGCGCGCGCGGGATGAGCATGGTGTTCCAGAACTACGCACTCTATGCCCACAAAAACGTCTACGACAACATCGCCTATCCGCTGCGGGTGCGCCAATGGCCGCGTGGCGAGATCGACGGGCGGGTGCGCGATGTCGCGCGGCTGGTCCGCATCGAGTCGCTACTCGGTCGCCACCCTCGCCAGCTCTCGGGCGGCGAGGCGCAACGGGTCGCGGTCGCCCGGGCATTGGTGTGGGAGCCCAGCATCTGACTGATGGATGAGCCGCTGTCGAACCTCGACGCGCTGCTGCGCCTGCAAACCCGCACCCAGCTCAAGCGCCTCCACGACGAACTCGGAACCACCTTCGTGTTCGTCACCCACGATCAGGAGGAGGCGATGACCCTCGGTACCCGGATCGCGGTGCTCAAGGATGGGCGGTTGATGCAGTTCGATACGCCGCACACCATCTATCATCGCCCCGCGACCCGTTTCGTCGCCGAGTTCATCGGCCGCCCGGCGATGAACACCATCGACGGTAGGATCGTCGACGGCACCTTCGAGTCGGGACAATTCGCCCTGCCGGTCGCGGGCCACGCCGACGGTCCGGCGGCGCTCGGGATCCGCCCCGAGCATATCGGGTTTCAGCGCGCCGCCGGCCCCGGCACGATCCGCTTTCACCTCGAAGTCGTCGAGATAGTCGAACCCGACATGCTGATGTTCGTCGAATGCGGCGACGTTCATCTGGTGGTGCGCGGCGAGGCCGCACCCGAGGGTCTCGCCCACGGCGCCGAGGTCCACCTCAGCTTCCCGGAGGAGCGCCTCCATCTTTTCAGTGCGGATGACGGCGCGCGGCTGGCGTGAGCGGTTGGGCGTGACGCCCGCATCGTCGTGAGCACCCTGCTCAACCTCGTTCCCCTCGCACTGTCCGGGGTCGTCTGGTACGCGTTTTCGCGGCTCAACCGGCGGCGTGGCTGGTTCCGGATCGGTGAGGTCATCTTTTGGGATGCGATCATCCTGGTGCTGATCTACCTCGCCTGGCTCCACTGGTTCTGAGTAAAATGGGGACGCAGTAAAGAGGGCAGTAAAAAGGGGACGCAGTAAAAAGGGGACACATTCACTTTTTTCCGCAAGCGGAAAGAAAGTAATGTGTCCCCTTTTTACTGTCCCCCTTATTACCTCTCCCGGCGCAGCAGGTGTTTCTGGATCTTGCCCACCGAGGTGCGCGGCAGGGCGTCGCGAAACGCCACCTGCTCGGGAACGCGGAAGCGCGCCAGCCGTTCGCCGCACCATTCGATAACCTCTTCGGCGGTCAGTTGCTCACCCGCTTCGATCACCACGAAGGCCTTGATCGCCTCGTCGCGGATCGGATCCGGCACCCCGATGACCGCACAGTCGAAGACCTTGGGGTGGGTCAGGATTACCGCCTCGACCTCGCTCGCCGCGACGTTCTCGCCGGAGCGTTTGATCATGTCCTTGGCTCGATCGACGAACACGAAATAGCCGTCCGCGTCACGCCGTGCGTTGTCGCCGCTCCACAGCCAGCCGTCGCGCAGGGTCTCCGCGGTGGCCTCGGGGTTCTTGAAATAGCCCTTCATCAGGCTTTCGCCCGGTTCGCCGCGTACCACGATCTGGCCGACCTCGCCGTCGGTCACCGGCTTGCCCTGCTCGTCGACCACCTGCACCTCGTAACCCAACGTCGGCAGGCCCATCGTCATGTTGCGGCGTTCACCATCGATCGGGTTCATCAACGGGGTGCCCATAGTTTCGGTCATGCCCCAGAGTTGCAGCAACGGGGCGCCGAAACGCGCGTGCCACTCGTCGAGTTGGGTCGCGGTGACGTTCTGGGCGAAGACTGCCGCCCGCAATCGGTTGGATGCTGCGACGGGATCGGGCGGCTGCGCGAGCAGCATGCGGATCGGCGCGGCGAACAGGCTGGTGACCGTGCACCGGTGGTGGATGCAGCGCTCGAAATAGGCGCTGGCGCTGAAACGCGCCATCAGCGCCATACTTGCGCCGCTGACCAGCGCGCTCATCGTCGAGTAATACTGGGCGTTGCCGTGAAACAGCGGCATGGTCACGAAATGCCGGTCCTCGGGGGCCAGGCGAATCGCCTTGGCGACGGTTTCACCGGCATAGAGGTAGTTGGCGTTGGTGACCAGCACCCCCTTGGGCCGTGCAGTGGTACCCGAGGTATACAGGATCGCGACCTCGTCGCGGCTCGCACAATCTCCCGGCGGCGGCGTCCGCGGGTGCTCCGCGAGTCGCGCCTCGAAGACCTCGGCCGGATCGCAGTACAGCACTTCGCGCAAACCGTGACAACGCCCTTTAACCTCGCCCAGCAGTTGTGCATGCGCGGCGTAGGTGAACGCTAACGCACTTTCGGAATGCTCGACCATGAACGCCAGTTCGTCGGCGGTCGCGGCGACGTTGGTCGGCATGATCACCGCGCCGATTTTCGCCGCCCCGAACCATAGATACAGGAAGGCCGGGCAGTTCGGAAGGTGCAGGTTAATCTTGTCGCCGCTTCGCACGCTCAGTCCCAGCAGCAGATGCGCGGCGCGATTCACCTGCGCGTCGAACGCGCCGTAGCTCAGTCGCGTGACTTCGCCGTCGAGATCGTCGTAAATCAGGAACGTCCGTTCGGGGGCGGTACGCGCCCGATACTCCAGCACGCTGCGCAGCGTACGGTTACCGACTATCGTTGCCACGAGTCAATCCCCCTCGGTCCGATCCAACGCCGCCGTATCAAGCGCGCTCGGCGCCGCCAGCCGGCGCCTTGCCGGCTATCAGCCACATGTTGTCATTGATCGCCAGGTGATCACGCCACCCGAAACGCCGTACCGTGAGCCCGCGGTTGCAGCACATACGGACCAGGCTCGCCGGGGTGAAGTAGTTGAGGTGGTCGGGTAGTCGAAATCCGCTCCAGTGATTGCCGAGCACCCGGCGGTTCAGGCAACCATAGTTGGGCACCTTGATGATCGCGATGCCGCCGGGTCTCAATACCCGCGCGACGCCCGCCACTACCCCGCCGGGATCCGCCTCGTGTTCGAGGTAGGAGCGCATGAAGACCGCGTCGACGAATTCCGCCGGCATCGAGGCCAGGCCGTCGGTCGCCGGCCGGACGATCACCTCGCCATTACGTGCCTTGACGAATGCCTCGGCGTAGGAGGCCTCGACCCGTGAGATCTCGATCCCGTAGGGCACGTAACGCTCGGCGAGTGGTTTGAGTTGGTCGCCCCGGCCGCAACCGATGTCGAGCACCCTGCCGCGCTCCATGTAGGTAGCGAGCATTTCTTCAAGGCGCCGGCGCTTGAATAGGTGCAGCCGCCAGCGAGTAGCCCGACTGAGCGCGTAGAGCAAGGGGTGGCGGGCCTTGCGCGCCTGGCCGTGCGCGACCGCGGTCTTATCCCAGGAGTGCTCCTCGAGCAACTCGGCATAGACCGGCGCCGATTCGATGTAGACGAAATCGCAGGCGACACACTGTTTGATCAGCCACGGTGGCTGCGAGTAGCGGTTGGGCGCCGCCTGAGCGTTGTCACGACCGCACTCGGGGCACGCCCTGTGAATCGCCCTGCGACCGCCGACAGACGTGGTCGTGCCCGTCACGCGGGCGTCGACCCGTGGCACGCTCGCCTCCACGCCGAAATTCCGCGGTCGCTCATTCGACCAGGTCGACGCGCTCGGGCGTTACCCTGCCGCCATCGATGTGGAGCTTGCCAAGCACGATCGGCAGGGTGAAGCGGCGCGGTCCGGCGCTGCCGGGGTTGAAGTACAGCACACCGTCCTTGACGCTGGTCCTGGGCCGGTGCGAGTGACCCGAGATGACCACCCGGAACCCGGCCGCCACCGGATCGAGATCGATCGCGCCCAGGTCGTGCAGCAGGTAAAGCGAAATGCCGTCGACCTCGACCACTTCGGTTTCCGGCAAGGTCGCGGCCCACGCCCCGGTGTCGACGTTGCCGCGCACTGCATGCAGCGGCGCGATCGCCCCGAGCGCGGCGAGCACCTCGGGCGACCCCACGTCACCCGCGTGGACGATCAGGTCGCAGCCCGCAAGACTCGCGCACGCCTCGGGGCGCAGCATTCCGTGGGTATCCGAAATCACGCCTACAGTGGTGCTCATCGTTCAGATCCTTTTTCAGCGACCGCCTCGACCAGCGCGTCACAACGGTTTCAGAGTCTTTTACTTTGTCGATGCGACATGCGGCACTCTTCATGCAACTTAAGCCAGAATCCTCGGTTGACCGCTACATTCTGACAGTAACCGGCTGATATGAATGCCTTTGATGTCGATCGATGTCTTCACCAGCCCCGTGAATCACGCTATGGAGCGAATTGTACGTTTGCGGCGGCGCAGGGCGGCGTTACAACGCTTTGAATAGAACGACTATTGCGCATCGTTGTGCCTTGCCCTGCAACACTGCAAACACGCACTTCACCCCGTCCAACCGAGGATGTCTAGGTTAAAACGCACACTTCACCCCGTCCAACCGAGGACGTCTAGGATAATACGGCGCACGCTTGGTTGTCGGTTGTGGAAACGGCTTAGCTCGTAAGACGCCTGCCGGCCTGGCATCCACGGCTCCGCAAGTAGATCGGGCACCGGCCAAATACTTGCTCGGGATCCGCGCGCCCGAAGAGTTGCGACATCACCCCTTGCGTGGCGCGATCTCCGAAAGTCGGATGGTCGCCGAACTCTACAAGGCATTACTGAACCGCGGCGCGGGGGGAACCTACTCCATTTCGTGAGGCGCGTGGCGTCGCGGTCGATCGGGTGTCGGTCGAGGAAACGCGACTCACCGCGGTCGAGATCAAAACCGGAACCACGCTAGTCAACGACCAGGTCGCGATTCTGCGGCGTCTCACCGAACCCGCGACAGCGCTGAAACCGGTGCCCAAGGTCGAGCCGGTACGGGGTTACGGCGGCGCCGACGCGCAACGCAGGAATGGCACACGTGTACCCCCCCTGAAAGCGCACCGCCGCACCTGAAGTTCACGACACCTCCCCGCACGACACCCAGTGGCCGGGCCTCAGCTCCCGCAGTTCGGGCGTCGTTCGGGTGCAGTTCGAAACCGCCATCGGGCAGCGCGGGTGGAAGGCGCAGCCGCTCGGCGGGTTCATCGGACTCGGGGTTTCGCCGGCCAGCAGTCCATGCGGGCGGCTAGCCTCCACGGTCGGGTCGGGGATCGGCACCGCTTCGAGCAGCGCCCGGGTGTAGGGGTGCAGCGGGTCGCTGAAAATCTCATCGACGCCGGCGAGTTCGACGATCTTGCCGAGATACATCACCGCCACGCGGTTGCTGAGGTGGCGCACCACGCTGAGGTCGTGGGCGATGAACAGGTAGGTCAAATCGAACTCGCCGCGCAGATCTTCGAGCAGATTGATTACCTGGGCCTGGATCGACACGTCGAGTGCCGACACCGCCTCGTCGCAGATGATGAACTCGGGATTGAGCGCCAGGGCGCGGGCGATGCCGACCCGCTGGCGCTGGCCGCCGCTCATCTCGTGCGGATAACGCTCGGCGAATTTAGGCGATAGCCCGCACACCGAGAGTAATTCCGCGACCCGCGCGCGGCGGCGTCCGGCGTTCGGCTCGATGCCGTGCACCATCATCGGTTCGCCGATCACCCGCCCGATCTTCATGCGCGGATTGAGCGAACTATAGGGATCCTGAAAGATCACCTGGATGCGCGGGCGCAGGTGGCGAAACTCAGCGGAGCTGAGTTCTTCGAGATGAACCCCCGCGTAGATGATTTCACCGCCGGTCGGGCGTTCGAGTTGCAGGATGCAGCGCCCCAGGGTGGTCTTGCCGCAGCCGGACTCGCCAACCAGGCCGAGGGTCTCGCCCCTGGCGATCGTGAAGCTCACGTCGTCGACGGCCTTGACGCGGGCCACCTCGCGGCGCTTGAACACGCCCTCGGTCACAGGGAAATGCATCCGCAGGTGGCGCAGTTCGAGCAGGGTTTCGCCCTTGTCCACCAACCCCGGCACCGGCATGTCGTGGGCCACGGCACGACCGCTCATGGCCTCGCCCCGGTCACCCCGGCAAGCGCCGTGTGGCGCCAACAGGCGCTACGTTGCCCGTCACCCACCTCCGCCAAGGCGGGAACCTCGAGCGCGCAGCGCGTCTCCGCGTAGCCGCAACGCGGGCGATAGGCACAGCCGGCGTCAAGCCGTGCCAGGTCCGGGGGTTGCCCTTCGATCGGGATCAGGCGATGGCCGCGTGGCTGGTCCATGCGCGGCACCGAGGCGAGCAGCCCGATGGTATAGGGGTGGCGAGGGCGATGATATATCTGCTCGGCGTTGCCGGACTCGACAAAACGCCCGGCGTACATCACGTGGACCCGATCGGCGTAGCGCGCCACCACGCCGAGGTTGTGGGTAATGATGATCAGCGCCACGCCGAGCTCCGCGGTGAGGCCCTTCATCAATTCCAGGATCTGCGCCTGGATGGTGACATCGAGTGCGGTGGTCGGTTCGTAGGCAACGATTAGCTTGGGACCGCAAGACAAGGCCAGCGCGATCATCACCCGCTGGCGCATACCGCCGCTGAGGTGGTGGGGAAACTGTTTGAAGCGGCGCTCGGGCTCGCCGATACCAACCTGGCCGAGCAGCGCCACCGCCCGGCGTTCGGCCTCGGCGCGGCTCAGCTCGAGGTGTACCAGCATCGTTTCGGTGAGTTGCATACCGATGCTGAGCACCGGGTTGAGCGAGGTCATCGGCTCCTGGAAAACCATCGCGATCTCGCGCCCCCGCACCCGGCGCAGCGACTCCTCATCGAGGCTCAGCAAATCGCGCCCCCGAAATAGGACGCGCCCCGCCACGATCCGCCCGGGTGGATCCGGGATCAGGCGCAGCAGTGACAGCGCCCCGACCGACTTGCCGCAACCGGACTCGCCGACGATCGCCAGGGTTTCGCCGCGCGCGACCGTATAGCTGATCCCGTCAACCGCCTTGACGACGCCGGTCGAGGTGCGAAACACGGTATGGAGTTGGTCGACCTCGAGCAGCGCGGTCATTCGGCCTCCTGATCACGCCCAACCCGCGACGAGGTCGGATGGCGCCGGCAAGCTCGGAACCGTAAGAGCGGCCCCTGGGAATGTCAACGACTCCAAGCGTTCCCGGTCGGCCGCGGCAAACGTCGTTACGCGCAGGAATGGCCGGGAGGTTAGAGTAGTGGCCCGATGACCAACAAGCATCACCATTCGTCGAACCTTCGGCCCTCCCGGGGTGGCTGCGCGGTGCGGAGCGCCCGCGGGCGACTGAAGTGAGCGCACCCCGGCGGCCCGCGCCGCCCCCGGCGCTCCTGATCGCCGTCATCTGCGTCGTCGAAGTGCTCAGCATGAGTGCCTTCTCGACCTTTCCCGCGCTGCTGCCCACCTTTCAACACGAATGGGGCCTCGCCAACACCGCGGCGGGCTGGATCAGCGGCATCTATTTCGCCGGCTACGTGGGCGCGGCCGCGGTCCTCACGGCGCTCACGGACCGAATCGACGCCAAGCGCGTCTACCTCGGATCGATGGCCTTGAGCGTGGTCGGCGCAGCCGGTTTCGGATGGGCTGCCAGCGGCGTGTGGAGCGCGAGTCTATGGCGTCTGATCCAGGGCGTGGGCCTCGCCGGTACCTACATGCCGGGCCTCAAGGTACTCTCCGATGTGCTGCCCGCGCGCATCCAGAGTCGCGGCACGGCTCTCTACACGTCGAGCTTCAGCGTCGGCGCGAGCGTTTCGTACTTTCTCGCAGGCGCTTTGGATCCGGCATTCGGCTGGCACATCACCTTTGCGCTGTGCGCGCTCGGTCCGCTGGCGGGACTGATACTGGGGGCGTTGGTGCTCCCGGCGTCGCCGCCGCTCGGCGAGCGTCCCAGCCATCACCTCCTCGACTTCCGGCCGGTGATCGCCAACCGGCGGGCGCTCGGTTTCACCCTGGCCTACGCCGTCCATGCGGCGGAACTGTTTGCGTTTCGCGCC